>Ga0209721_1000964_pt1 | contig 23307 bp, 24 predicted proteins | sample TshhotsprinmetaG_FD_184139 | JGI IMG/M metagenome (GOLD analysis project Ga0209721, IMG submission 184139) | Hot spring microbial communities from South Africa to study Microbial Dark Matter (Phase II) - Tshipise hot spring metaG (SPAdes)... | ecosystem: Environmental > Aquatic > Thermal springs...
AGACTGGGCTTCTTAAGTATTGCCTTTTTTCGGGTCATCGGACAATCGAATTTCCAATTTCGATGATTTTTCACCTTGACATATTACCGCAGGACTTCTAAATCGTTTTACGTATTCAACGCATGCAACACAAGGTAGGCTGTTGTATGATTTTTATAGAAAATTTTTTGCGAAGGAGATAAACGTATGATCGTTCGTTATTCCATTGTTGCGCATGGACGTGTACAAGGTGTAGGCTTTCGCTACTTCGCCCAATATGAAGCAAGACGGCGTGGATTGACCGGATGGGTAAAAAACTGCGATGCTAATCATATGATCGAAATGGAAGTGCAAGGGGAAGTCGAACGGGTAGAGGGGTTCATCGATGAAATAAAAAAAGGACCGCCGTTTGCGCGTGTCGAGCGAATCGAGCAATATGCCATCCCTACCGTTCCTCACGAAGCTACTTTTCGTATTATATACTGAAAAAAGCTGACCGAAGTCAGCTTTTTTCATGGCAGCTCGCACCGCATGATCCTTTCACTGAGCAAGTTGCGCATGTGCCGCGTTTACTTTTTTGAATGAAGCGGAAAATCGTCCACCCCGCATATCCGAAAATGACCGATCCAATAACAACATTTGCGATCATTCGTATCCCTTCCTTTAGAAGCCAAGCATGCTTCCGATTTGATAAATGACAAATGAAACGATATAGGCTAAAACGAGCGCATAACCAATGGAAAACATCGTCCATTTCCGCGAACGAGTTTCTTTATAAATGGTCGCCACAGTTGCTAAACATGGAACATATAATAAAACGAATGCCATAAAGCTAAATGCTGACAGCGGTGTAAAGTGTGATGCCATCAATCCTTGAAGCGACTCTACATCCGGCACGTGATAAATGATGTTCATCGTAGACACAACGATTTCTTTTGCTAAAAATCCAGTTAATAGCGCCGCACCTGCTTGCCACGTTCCAAATCCAAGCGGTGCAAGAAGCGGTGCAAGTACACCACCAATTAATGCTAAAAAGCTGTCGTCCATATTTACGTTCATACCGTTCGGACCTGCATACGATAATAACCAAATAGCAACTGAACCACCAAAAATAAACGTCCCTGCTTTTTTGACGAATCCTTTCCCTTTATCCCACGTGCTGCGCCATAACGCTTGCCATTGCGGCATACGGTATGGCGGTAATTCAACAACAAATACGGACGCTTCTTCTTTTAAAATCGTCAATGAAAATAGTTTCGCAAGTATAAGTGCAAGTGAAACACCAAGAACGTATAAAGAAAGAACGACAAGCGCCTGATTTGCCGCAAAAAACGCACCAACAAACAAAGCATATACTGGCAGACGTGCCGAACAAGACATGAGCGGCGTTAACAACATCGTCACAAGACGCTCTCGCGGCTGTTCGATCGTCCGCGCTGCCATGACGCCAGGAACGTTACAACCAAATCCAATAATAAGCGGAATAAATGCTTTTCCGTTCAATCCGACCGCTTCCATTAATCGGTCCATAACGAGCGCTACACGTGCCATATACCCCGAATCTTCTAAAAAAGAAATAAAGAAAAATAAAATAAAAATTTGCGGTACAAAAACAAGGACACCGCCAACCCCTGCAATAATGCCATCAACGACGAGCGCGCGAATAAATTCGGAAGCACCGATCGCCTCCAACATCGCCGTCACAAAATCAGTAAGCGGACCTGCAAAAAATGCATCAAGCAAATCGGAAAGCGGCGCTCCAAGCCAATCAAATGTGAGTTGAAATAGCATGTACATCGCCAGTAGAAAAATCGGAATGCCGACATATTTATTTGTGACTACCGCATCGATGCGGTCTGTCACCGTCACGCGCCCGATTTCCTGACGTTGTACGGACTGTTCAATCACTTCTTTTACAAATGAGCGACGACGTTCGTAAATGAGCTGATCAAGCGATGCTTGCTCGGCTTGTTGCACTTCTTTTTCTGCTTGTTCGTATAATGAACGCCACGTTGTTTCCGGCAATTTTTTTGCTACATAATCACGGACGTAGCTATTTCCTTCATAAAATTGAATGGCGAGCCAACGGGCAGGGAATTTCTCCTCTGCTCCCCACGTCTCAATAAAACGCGCAATGGCTCGTTCCAACGCACTACCGTAATATATGTGGAGCGGTTTCGCTTCTTGAGACACTTTTTCCATTAACATGCGCTCCACTTGATCGCACCCTTTTCCCGTTCGAGCAACGACTGAAACGATCGGCACGCGCAAGGCCTCCGCTAATTTTTGTTGATCGATAAATATCCCTCGTCTTTTTGCGACATCGACCATATTTAACGCAACCATTAACGGCTTACCAAATTCCAATAGCTGAACAGTCAGTAATAAATTTCGTTCGAGTTGCGACGCATCGACGATATTTAAAATTTCCTCGAACGACTCCGTTAATAAAAATTGCGTCACAACTCGCTCATCACGAGACAGCGGGTGAAGCGAATATACGCCCGGTAAGTCAATCATCTTTGCTTGTTTATTGCGCAAAACGCCTACCTTTTTTTCAACCGTCACGCCGCTCCAGTTTCCGACATACTCATACGTCCCTGTGAGCTGATTAAACAACGATGTTTTCCCTGTATTTGGATTACCTACTAACGCGATATGCATCATAACGGCTTCACCTGAATGTTCTTTGCTTCATTGCGGCGGATGCCGACACATTGTCCGCAATTTTCAATCATAAATGGTCCACCAAGCGGCATCGTACATTTTAAGCATATCTCTGCCCCTTCAGTTACTCCCATATCTAGCAATCTTCTTTTTACTAAGTTGCTTACTTGTGATAAATCAACAATTTTTGCACGTTCCCCAACTCGCAATTGCGTCATCGCAACCATACGTAATCCCCCAATTAATAATGATAACCTTTTTCAATATTCATTATAGTACCAACAAGGGAAAACATCTACTTTTTTTATCATGTTCACAAAATGTTACGACGCCGATGATATCGAGATATGTTTGAAACATGCACGTATAATCGCTTCATTTGCTTTTTCGTTTTTCGCACAAAATGAAACGTCTTCACCACATAGATCAACACCGAGCACATGCTTGTAGCGAAAAAGATGGTCGATATACGTCACGAGCGTCTGTAACGACATCGTCCCCTGATCCCAGTTTGTTTGGGCGTCTTCTGGACGAAGCACATCTTTGTCGATGCTTATATATACATTGTTTGTCGGAATGGCGCGCACAATCGTCATTGGCGCGTACATCATATCGCTTTTTGGAAAGATAGTTACACATGAAGAGACGTGCGAAGTTGCTGAACCGATGATGACAATGTGTTTTAATGCTGGAACATGTTTTTGAGCGTATGATACCCATGAGCCACACGAGAGAAGCGGAAACAACGTTTGCTCGTTCATATCTGTATGATGGTCCAACAAAACGAGCGTAAACGGCTCATGAAACTGCTTCATTAATACATATGACACGTAGTGGTAATTTCCGCTCCCGATGAACGTAATTCCTCTCGCCTGACGAGAAGCAAGTCGTTTTTCAATTTCCTGAATGGCTTTACTATCGCAATACAAATTCGTTCCGTTGATGTCATACATATCGATCCATTCATGAGGAAAACGAAGAAGATTTCGCTGCCACGTATACGTATCGTCGAAGTTTAAAAACGTTACACTTGGATGCATATTTCTTCCCACCCTTGTGCAAGTTTTTTCTTCAACAAAATTATACAAACATCTTGATGATACGTACAACGATGCTTTTCTCGTGAAAAAATTCACATATCCGCCACAAACAAATACTAATACCCCTTTATCTATTATTTTTCTTGTGATACAATTCACAATGTAAGGAGGATGATGAACATGTCTAAAAAAATCGTCATCGTTGGTGGCGTAGCCGGTGGGGCAACGACAGCTGCCCGCTTACGTCGTTTAGATGAACAAGCAGAAATCGTCATGTTTGAACGTGGAGAATATATTTCATTTGCTAACTGTGGTCTTCCATATTATATCGGCGGTGCCATCGCCGAACGCGACGCCTTGCTCGTCCAAACCGTTGAAGGAATGTCGGAAAAATTTAACCTCGACATTCGCATTCAAAGCGAAGTGATCGCGATTAACCGTGAACGGAAAACGGTAACTGTAAAACATTTACCAACTGGAGAAACGTACGAAGAAAGCTACGACTATCTTGTTTTATCACCGGGGGCAAGCCCAATCAAGCCAAATATTCCGGGCATTGAAGAAGCAAGCAACGTATTTACATTGCGCAACATTCCAGATACCGACCGAATCAAAGCGCATGTCGATGAAAAGAAACCGAAAAAAGCTGTTGTCATCGGCGGTGGCTTTATCGGGGTGGAAATGGTTGAAAACTTATGGGAGCGCGGCATAGACGTGACGCTTGTTGAAATGGCGAAGCAAATTATGGCACCTGTCGACTACGAAATGGCAGCCATTCTTCATCAACATATAAAAGATAAAGGGGTACGCCTCATTTTAGAAGATGGGGTGGCAGCATTTGAACAACAAGGAAAAATCGTTCGCCTACAAAGCGGAACAACACTTGAAGCGGATATGGTCGTCTTAGCTATCGGTGTAAAACCAGAAAACGAGCTAGCAAAACAAGCGGGTTTAGCTATTGGCGAACGTGGTGGCATTCAAGTGAATGAATGCTTACAAACATCCGACCCTTCAATCTATGCTATCGGTGATGCCATTGAAGTGATCGACTACATTAACGGTCAACCGACCCACATTCCGCTCGCTTGGCCAGCGAATCGACAAGGACGAATCGTTGCCGACCATATGAACGGTCGAAACGTACACTACAACGGAACGCTCGGCACAGCGATCGCAAAAGTGTTTGATATGACGGTTTCAGCAACAGGCAACAACGAAAAAACGTTGCAACGCCTTGGCATAAATTACGAAGTGTTACACATTCATCCGAATTCACATGCAAGTTACTATCCAGGGGCATTCCCAATCGCATTAAAATTGTTGTTTGATCGGAAAACAGGACGCATCTTTGGTGCCCAAGCCGTTGGTTACGACGGTGTCGATAAACGAATTGACGTCATGGCCACAGCGATTAAAGGTGGAATGACTGTATTTGATTTACCAGATTTAGAATTAGCTTACGCACCGCCATATTCATCTGCCAAAGACCCCGTCAATATGGCAGGATATGTAGCAACGAATATCATTGAAAATATGGTCGAAACAATTCAATGGCATGAGGTGAATGAATTAATCAAAAACGGGGCGTGTTTTGTCGATGTGCGTGAAGAAGTCGAACGCGATATGGGCTTCATTCCAGGCTCAATCAACATCCCGCTCGTGCAATTGCGCAAGCGACTTCATGAGCTTCCGAAAGATAAAACCATTTACGTCTATTGCCAAGTCGGGTTGCGCGGTTATTTAGCTGCACGTATATTAGCTCAACACGGATTCCATGTGAAAAACTTAGATGGCGGATATAAGACGTATGCTGTCGTTTACAGCGAACAATCCGAATCCGAAGAAAGAAAGAGCGAAGAAAAGCAAACGGAGCGTGTAGACATGTTGAATATTCAAGCAACAACTACGCTAGATGCATGCGGACTACAATGTCCGGGACCAATTATGAAAGTATATCAAACAATGGAACAATTGAAAGACGGCGATGTATTAGAGGTGAAAGCAACAGACCCAGGATTTGCCCGCGACATTCAATCGTGGTGTAAAAAAACAGGCAACACGCTATTAAAAACGACGTTCGAAAATAAAATGTTTATCGCCTATATTCAAAAAGGAACGACAGCACCGAACCCATCTATAAAAGAAACGAAAAAAGACGGGGCAACAATCGTTGTTTTCAGCGGTGATTTAGATAAAGCAATCGCCTCGTTTATTATCGCATCTGGCGCCGCTGCAATGGGGAAAAAAGTGACAATGTTCTTTACGTTCTGGGGGCTAAATATTTTGCGAAAAAAAGACGCACCTCCTGTTCAAAAAGATATGCTTGAAAAAATGTTCGGCATGATGATGCCAAAAGGCGTTCATGATCTACCGTTATCAAAAATGAACATGGCTGGCATGGGACCGAAAATGATTCAATATGTCATGGAAAAGAAACATGTAGACGATGTCGAAACGTTAATGAAAAACGCGATGGCTGCAGGTGTCAAACTCGTCGCTTGCTCGATGTCGATGGACATTATGGGCATTAAAAAGGAAGAATTAATTGATGGAATCGAAGTCGGCGGCGTCGCAACATATTTAGGAGATGCGGAAGAATCAGGACTAAACTTATTCATCTAAAAAAATCGGGCTATCTCTGCGACGAGATAGCCCTTTCAAGTATATTCACAGGGGGATCGGGGGAATACACTTAGCATTATCCATTATGACCATTGTTTTTTATTTTATACATATGACCGTAAAAAATTTTAGGCGATTTTTCGTTTATCCATTTTTTTATTCTTCACATACCCAGCTAATAAAACAAATGCAGTAACAACAATAAGAAATATGAGCGCTTGCGAACCTTGTGGAAAAGCGACCCATCTTCTTATTTGTTCATCCTTCAACAACATTTCCCCTGCTGTCCATGCTAAAATACCTGAACCAACGTACGGAATCCACTTATATTTTTCCATTGCCAATACAATGGCCTTAGACCCAAAAATCATAATGGGAATGCTAATGGCAACCCCGAAAGCAATCATGCCGATATGTCCACCGGACGCCCCCGCAATCGCAACGACGTTATCTAAACTCATGACCGCATCGGCTACGATAATGGTCCAAATCGCCTTCCATAAACGATCAGCTGCTTGTACGTTTGCCTCTTCTTCCTCGTTGATTAGCACCTTATATGCAATCCAAAGCAACAGCAGTCCCCCAACAAAATGAACGAACGGAATTTGTAGTAAAAAGACGATGGCTGCTGCGAATAACACGCGTAAAATAACCGCTCCTGCTGTACCAAATATAATCGCTCGATTCTGTTGTTTTTCTGGTAGCCGACGTGTAGCCATTGCGATTACAATGGCATTGTCTCCAGATAAAATAATATCAATGGCGATAATTTTTAATAAAGCGACAATCGCCTCTGATGAAATGATCCATTCACCCATTACAGTTCCCCTTCTTCAATATTGTTCTCCACTATCTTATCGTGAAGCTCGTCTACATTCAACCTTTCTGTTCCGACATATATGCCTTCTCTTTTACAAAAAACGACCGTTGTAATGTATTTGTAACATAATTTAATGGCTATGTAACAATTTTTCGACATCTTTTTTGCTATAATGAACTCGTCGATGGAACAAGTCTTTGGAGGTTCAAGCAATGAAAAAAGCTCTAGCCACTACCGCTCTCTTTATGTTGCTATGTTTCACGTATTTTGCAAACCCTTTCAAAACAGAAGCTGCGTTTTCAGCTAGCACACTAATCGCTGAAGCGCACAAAGTGATTGGCACACCGTATCGTGCAGGAGGAACGACACCGAAAGGATTTGACTGCTCTGGTTTTGTTAGCTATACATATAAAAAAATAGGCGTCTCTCTTCCGCACTCTTCTAGCGCGATGTATTCGAAAGGGAAGCCTGTTTCTCTGAACCAATTAGCACCGGGAGACTTACTATTTTTCAAAACATCGAAACATAAAGGAATCTCCCACGTTGCGATTTATATTGGCAATGGCCGTATGATTCATGCGACATCGTCGAAAGGAGTTAAAGTAGACTCCATTCACCAATCTTATTGGAAACAACGTTTTGTTGGCGCTAAACGATTATAATGCGAAGGCGAGCACTTCATGCCGAACGTTTTTCGACGCGGAGTGCTTGCTCTCGACAGCAAAGCAGGGAATGTTCCCTGCTTTTTTTCATGATTTTTTCATTTTCTCCCCCATTTTTCCGATATATAATGTATGTAACATGGGGATGATGGAGGGACATAACACCGATGACAAAAAAAGAAAAGTGGACGATGATTGTAAGCATCTTGGCAACGATATGTTTTATTGCCATTTTGCTGTTTCGTCCGTCACTAACAATAACGTTTGAACAAAATCACTTTTTATCACTTCACACCATTCTTGAATTTTTCGGTATTACGGTCGCTATGGCCATTGCGTTTCAAGGGTGGATTTCGTTTCCGCAAGCTTTGTCACGTCGACGCTTGCGCATTGCGACGACATTTTTAGCTGTAGGTTTCCTCGATTTATTGCATACGCTTACATATAAACAAATGCCGGGCATTGTGTTTGCTGATAGTTCCGTTCAGCTTGCAACGTCTTTTTGGCTAGCCGCCCGTATGACACAAGCTATATTTTTATTGCTCGCGTTTTGGCTTCCTGACGGCCCGATCCAAGAGAAAGAAAAAGTGCTTGGGTTCGTTGTCCCTTTTCTATATATTGGGCTTGTTTCCGTTCTTATCGTGCAAGCTGCTGACTCCCTTCCGCCGCTTGTCATTCAAGGAGTGGGAACAACACCGCTGAAAAATGGAATAGAATATGTTATCACATCATTGCACGTCATGACGATCATTTTGCTTATCCGCCACTACAAAGAAAAAAGATTGGCACCGACGCTTGACGTCATCGCTGGCTTCGTCTTCTTATTTTTAAGCGAACTTATTTTCACGTTGTACCAAAACGTGTATGATGTGTTAAACATATTCGGACACGTATATAAAGTCATTGGCTTTTCTTACTTTTTGCGTGGTTTATATTTGGCATCGTTTAAAGAACCATTTCAAGCAAAAGAACGTGCCGAGCAAGCGCTCGCTAAAAGTAAAGAGCAATTAAAGAAACAAGCTCTATTTGACGAACTAACGAATTTGCCAAACCGACGTTATTTTATAGATGCACTTCGCGAACGGCTAAACATAGCGAGAGAAAAAAAGGAAAATGTTTTTCTCTTTTTCCTTGATTTAGATAACTTTAAAAACATTAATGACTCGCTCGGGCACGCAGCTGGTGATCTTTTATTACAGGCTGTTGCTAGACGCTTAAACCATTTGCACGATCACTTCGTCGCCCGACTTGGAGGCGATGAGTTCGCAATCATCGTCTCCGATGTCCCATCGTTTGAACAAGTTGCCCAACAAATAATCGATATACTTGGCGAACCTTTTTTCATTCGTCAAAAAGAATTGTTTATTACAACAAGTCTCGGCATCAGCATATGGCCAATACACGGGGAAGATGAAATGACATTAATTCAACATGCCGATATGGCGATGTATGAAGCGAAGAAAAAAGGAAAAAATCAATGGGCGATGTACGATCCAATATTTGAACGGGAGCGTATACGAAAATCACTTATTCGTCAACGGCTGCACATCGCTTTAGAACAACGCACTATTTCTGTGCATTACCAACCTATTATAGATATGAAACGAAATGAGCTCGTTGGTATGGAAGCGTTGGCTCGCTGGACGGACGAGGAACTCGGCTTCGTTCCACCAAATGAATTTATTAGCATCGCGGAAGAAGACGGGTTTATTATTCCACTTGGGGAATATATTTTCGAGACAGCTGTTTGTGATTTAAAACGGCTACACGAACAGGGCATGAATCACGTCTATGTCAGTATTAACTTATCGCTTCGTCAGCTAAAAAGCGAGCAGTTTCTTTGTTTTGTACAACAATTATTAGAGAAAACGAGTTTACAACCACACCATATTGAATTAGAAATTACTGAAAACATCGCTTTAAGTGATGAGAAGCAAGTCATTGAAACGATTCAAGCACTAAAACAAATGGGCATTCGTATTGCGATTGACGATTTCGGTAGCGGCTATTCATCGATCGCCTACTTACGCCACATTTCCGTCGATACACTGAAAATTGATAAATCGTTTATTTTCGAAGTCGTCACAAATGAACATACTGCCAAATTAACGGAAGCCATTATCGCGCTTGCTCATCAGCTGCAGCTACACATTGTCGCTGAAGGGGTAGAAACTGAGCAACACGTCTCATTTTTACAATCTACCCATTGTGACAAAGCGCAAGGCTATTTATTTAGCCCGCCTGTTCCATTCGAACAAGTCGTAAAACAGCTGCAAACTGCTTAAGACGAAAAAGCACCTCTAAGTTGATGGAGGTGCTTTTCCCTTTTATACTATTTGTTGATGAATAACTGCGGCACGACGGGCTGTTTCTGTTACATACGCTGCTATTTGTTCATTCGCATCTTTTAAGTGTTCTACTGTTGCACTTACCTCTTCAAGCGAAGCGCTCGACTGTTGAATGAAAACTGAAAAATCGCTGATGGAACGGTCCATTTTTTCTCCTTGTTTCTCTAACTTTTCGCTAATGATAAAAAAGTGTGATAGCTGCTCTTGTAAGTAAGTTAGCGATTGATATAGCTTTTCGAAGTAAGCGTTGACTTCACCTGTCAACGTCTCATTTTTTGTCAATTGTTCACTCGTTTCATCCATCCGCTCCAGCAACTCACTATTGCTTTCATTCACTTCTGCCAAATTGCGAACGATTTGTTGTGTCGTCTCCTCCGTTAACACAGCTAGCTTGCGAATTTCTTCAGCGACAACCGCAAATCCTTTTCCATATTCCCCTGCGCGTGCTGCCTCGATTGTCGCATTTAATGCCAATAAGTTCGTCTGATTTGTAATTTGATTAATTTTTTTTGTTAACTCATTTGTACTCGCAATTTTGCTCGTTAACGCATTTAATGTTGTCCTTGTGGCATGAATGACTTCGTGAAACTTTTCTGTATGCATCAATAACAAATGCATTTTTTGCATGCCTGCTTGTGCCATCTCGCTCGATTGTGACGAATGTTCTTTCAGTTGTCTAGAAGTCTCGTAAATGCGCTCACTCATCACCTTCGCTTCCGCTACTTCATCGTGAATATCGATGACTTGCTCGCTCTGTGCCTGACCCGCTACCGCAGCTTGACGAATCGCTTCTTTCATTTCTTCTTGTGCTTGCACATGTTGAAGTACTTTTTGATGAATATGTTCGACGTTTTCAATAATATGCTTTACTTGTTGTTCGAGCTCATGTCTTCTTGCCATTTGTTTTTCTTTTTCCTCGTGCGCCTGCCCAACGTGTTCAACAAGTTGATGAAACTGCTTGCGGCTTAGATATAGCAGCACAGAAAGCGCGATACCGATCATCACATAAACAATAAACACCGTATGTCCTGTTTTTTGAAACACTTGTTGAAAAGGAGAAGGAACGAGTGCACTAATAACTAAAATGATTGCCCCAAATAAAATTCCTGTAATAAACAGTGTACGATGTAGATGTAAAACTGACAGCACAACTAAACAAAAAGCAAGAGCAATCGTTCCTAAACTCCCTCCAGTCGTAAACAGGCTGATTAAAGTGGCCAAAAATAATATAAAAATAATAAAATATGGATAAATCAGCTCGTACTTTTTCATTTTTCTTAACGCTACATAAACGCATACATTCAACGCCAAACTTCCCCCATAAATGGCGATCTTCTCTAACCTCTCCCCAATTAAAATAAGCCCGATCACACCTGTTACTGCACTAAACGTGTAAATAAGAAACAAGAAAAAATTTTTCTTCCTCAGTTCTTCGATTTTGAGTTGCTCGATGAAATCCACACATCCTTCCCCCTTCTTCTTTTTTCTATAACTATATCAAAAAAATAAGAATATAGTAAGTATTATTCTGAAAATTAGGAATATATTCATATAAAAAACACCGCATCAATGACGGTGCTTTTCATAAGGACGTTCTTGGTAAAAATAATTCGGTGTTACAATTGTATTATCATAATATTGGTGAAAAATGTGCGTCGTCGCTGGGGATAGTGGTGGAATAAGCCAAGTCCAACTGCCCGTTACTTTCCTTCCTGCTTCTTGTTCTTGTTGTTCAAAACGCTTAAACTGCTGGGCAGCTGTATGATGATCAACTATGCTCACCCCTGCTTTTTTGTATGAATATAAAACGGCGATATTTAACTCGACAAGCGCTTGATCTTTCCATAATGTGCTGTTCCTCGACATATCGAGCCCCATGCACGATGCAATTTTCGGAAGCATGTTGTATCGGTAATCGTCAGCAAAATTGCGCGCACCAATTTCCGTTCCCATATACCAACCGTTAAATGGCGCCGCTGTATAGCGTATGCCCCCGATTTCTAAACACATATCCGAAATAATCGGTACCGCATACCACTTCAACTGTAGATCACGAAACCATGAAAACGTCGGATGCTCAATCGGCACTTCAAGCACAATCTCTTTTGGAATATGGAATAACTTCGGCGGTCGGCCATCAACTTGAATAACGAGAGGTAAAATGTCAAAATGTGTTCGATCCCCTCTCCATCCTAGCTGTTCACACGCTTTCGTGAATGAAATGGACGATGAATCACCGATGACCCCATGCTCTGTCTCGTAACCGGCATAGCGAATAAGCTGATGATTCCAAATACGCACACGTTCAGGACGAAAAATAGTAATGGCTGGGCGAATTTTACCGCCGTTTGTCGCAAACACGATATGATCAAATAGCCGCTCTGCTATATCTTCTTCCTGCTCAATCGCACGTGCATCAAACACATGAAGCGTTTGCCAAAACAGGCGCCCGATGCACCGATTGCTGTTGCGCCATGCCATGCGCGCCCCATGCTCAAGCTCTTCATATGTATGTTCATACGTACCGGTTTGTTCAATTTCTCGTTTCACTTGTTGCAATCGCTCATGTATTTCATCATCGTTTTTTCCTAACTCTGTATAACATAGAGTGATAAATTGTTTTGCCTCTTTCCATAACATATGCTCGTGTCACCTCATCATCGTATCTCCTTACTACAATACATCATATATAGAAAAAATGAAAATAAAGAGCGTATATTCTCTTGTTCCGATTTCTATCCTTATGGTTTATAATAGATGTCGGGGAACGGTCTCCACCTGCACTACCACATAAACAAATCCTCTTCTCAGCACCTAACACGCCACACAGCTGTTTCCCTTTCTACTTTTCCAAATGAAAGGAGGGTGACAACGATGGAGCATACGTTGCTACAAATTTTGGACAAGCTCGAAAAAATAGAATCCAATATGGCAACGAAGCAAGAGTTTGCAGAAATCAAAGCAGAACTTGAGAAAGTCAAAGCTAACATGATAACAAAACAAGAACTGCAAGAAGTCAAAGCTAACATGATAACAAAACAAGAACTGCAAGAAGTCAAAGCTAACATGATAACAAAACAAGAACTGCAAGAAGTCAAAGCTAACATGGCGACGAAGCAAGACTTCATGCTTGTCCAACAAGCCGTACTTGAGACAAATGAAATCGTCAAAAAGCTAGAAAGTAAAATCGACACCCATGAAAAACTTTTAACTCTTCTTTCGCATCGCTCTCTTGAACATGAGGCAGCCATTTCTAGCATTCGTTTCATTTTAACAAAATAAACGAGGGAACCTCTCCCCTCGTTTATTCGATATGTCCTAACGTATATTCGTCCCCCTTTCGAACAATAACGACATAAAATGTCCCCTTCCATTCGTTTGTATGTGCGTGTGTCACAGTTACCTTCACTTTCACTTCCTCTTTCTTGTTCGTTTCGTTCGGCTCCCAATAAACGACCGATGGCTCAACGTTAACTTGTTCCCCATTCAAAAACAACACTTTTGGACCTGCATATCCTTGAATAGCTTCAATTTGACCACTATCGGGTGGCATCGATTCGGCAATCATTTGTTCATCAGAAGATACAGTTTCATCAGAAGATACAGGTCGCTCGGCCTCATATATCGCTAACGCATCATCAGTCATTTTATCAACGAACAACGTGCCGACATCCGCTTCCATCGAGAAATTCACTTGTTCTTCCCCTTCATACATCGGATATATGTGCAACCCTTGGCGTCCCGTCCGCGTCGAAACAAGTCGATTATAGCTGCTATAAACAGAAAAGCGTTGATCCCTCTCGCATGTCAGTTTTACATCTTGATTTTCGCTCGTTTCAAATGGTTTCGCCTCAATATACGATTGGAAGTTTGTTAGCTTTTGATCGATAACATCAAATTCAATATATCCAGTTAGATGGGCTGTATCCGTATAATACGTGCGTACTGTACGATATTTCCCATTTGTTAACGGTTGATTTAACAACGAAAAATCAATCCCGTCCTTCACCGTTTGTCCCTTATCAATTAATGCAAGCATTTCAATAAATGCGAGATCGTTCGTTAACGTTGTCGGCAACCATGCCTGTTTTTTCTCATCGTACTTTTCAATTGTATACGCATATCCAAATGAAATAACACCATCACTTTTATTTGTAACTGAAAAATGGAGCTTTTGATCGTTTGGATCATACGTCACGTCATGAATGACTAAATACGCATCATATATTGCTGTCTCCATTTTCACCATATCCTCCCCCTTTCCATGCTCCATCATGATTTTTTGTTGCGCTTCATCCCTAGTAGGCTGCGCCGCATGCAGGCTAACCGCCAATAGTACACCCGCGGCAACAACAGCGACGTACGCTAAACGAAACGATTTTCGCTTATTCCCTCTCTTTTCAATCTCATCCATTACTTTATTTTTCAATTGCTCCGTCACGACAATGTGTTCCATCTCTTTTTTATATCGCTCACGCAAAATCATACTCCCCTTTCAATTTGTTTTTTAACATCTCCCGCGCACGTGCAAGCAACGAGCGAACGGTACTTTCTCTCTTCTTCAACAGTCGAGCAATTTCTTTCGTCTGATATCCTTCGTAGTAAAACAAGTGAACGACTTCTCGATATTTGACTGGTAGCGATGTCACCGCTGACATAACCTCAAAGCGATCGCGATGATCAACGGACGGGGAATGAATCCATTCCTCATATGCATCCATTTTTCGATGCGTAAATGATTTTAACTTATTTTTACATACATTAACTGTCACTCGTATGAGCCATGCCTTCATATGCTCTCCATTTTGTATTCGGTCCATATGTTCATATAACTTAATGAATACATCTTGAAATACGTCTTCTGCATCATGTTGGTTTTTCATATACGTATACGCTAGGCGCAACACCATATTCCCATATTCATCCATAGCGAGTTGGATTTGTTCTTTTGTGCACAAAGAAACGACCTCCTTTCACTTCATATACAACTGAACAAACAAAAATGTTGCAACCGATCGACATTTTATTTTAAGTATACAAAAAGACAGCGAGGGGCTTCCTGCATGTTGTCATTCCAGCTTATGCACTTCTTTGTCACAAATCTGTCAAAAACGATATCTCTTTTCTTCTTTTCAATCAAAGTGTTCTTTATTAAAATACCTATTATGGTATATAAACGAGGAGGTTGGGATAATGAGTGAAAAAATAAGCCGACGAACATTTTTAAAACGATCAACAGTCGCTGGCGCAACAGCTGGAATATTGCTTGCGACAAAAACACCTGGGTATGCACAAACGGACAAGTCAGATGAAAGTACGTTAATTGGTTCGCTTATTGACTTAACAAAATGTGATGGTTGTGCAGCTTACGACACCCCCCTATGCGTCACAGCTTGTAGACAAAAAAACGAACATCGTTTTCCACAACCGCAAAAACCAATCAAAGACTATTGGCCTCGGAAAAAACATGAAGATTGGTCCAACGAAAAAGACCGCACAGACCGTCTCACTCCTTACAACTGGACATACGTTGAAAAAGTGCAAGTAAACTGGAATGGCGAAACGAAAGAAGTTGCCATCCCAAGACGATGTATGCATTGTCTCGATGCACCATGTCAAAAACTTTGTCCGTTCGGAGTCATCGAGAAAACGAAACACGGAGCGGTAAAAATTGACGAAAACTTCTGTATGGGTGGAGCAAAATGTCGTACAGTTTGCCCTTGGGACATCCCACAACGCCAAGCAGGTGTCGGGTTATATTTGAAACTAGCTCCTGAGTTAGCTGGTGGGGGAGTCATGTACAAATGCGACATGTGTGCCGATTTACTTGAGGAAGGAAAAAGCCCGGCTTGTGAAACTGCCTGTCCGAAAGGGGTCATTGAGTTCGGTCCATACGAACAAATTCGCAAAAAAGCGTATGAGCGCGCAAAAGAAATCGGTGGCTTCATTTATGGCGACGTTGAAAATAGTGGTACGTTAACACTGTACGTCTCAGACGTGCCGTTTGATCAAATTAACAAAGCGATTGAAACGAAAAAACAAGAAGAAAACGACACCCGTTTCGGTCGTCCACATATGAAGCCTGAAGTCGAAAATATGTTAGGGACAACACATGGATATATGCTAGCTACGCTGATCGCTCCAATCGCTGGCGCAGCCGCAGCAGGTATTACCGCTTATAAAGTATTATCCGGACAGAAGAAAAAGGAAGGGGGAGATCGTCATGAATCAAAAGAAGAAAAATAAAATTTACCGTCAACCACTTCCAAATCGCTTTGTCCATTGGGGAATTGCCATTTCCATTATTATGCTGATCATTACAGGTATCGGCCAAATGCCGGTATACGGTCGCTATTTAATCGTTCAACCGTTCGGCACAAAATGGCTCACATCGTATGAAATCACGTTATGGGTGCATTACTTTTTCGCTGCTACTCTCCTTTTCTTTACAACGTATCATGTCGTTTATCATGTGATAAAAAAAGAGTTTGACATTTGGCCAAAAAAAGGAGATGTAAAAGGCTCTTACCTTATTTTGAAAGCGATGCTTTTAAAACAAAAAGAGCCACCGAGCGAAAAATATTTGCCTGAACAACGAATCGCCTACTTATATTTCGTTGTGTCAATCGGCCTTGTCATTGTTACAGGCGTCATTAAAGTCATAAAAAACATCATGGGCGTGCAACCAACAAACGGCATTTTATTTTGGAGCGCACAGTTACACAACTTGGCAACAGTCATGGTCATCTTCGGTGTCATTATGCATTTAGCCGCATTTATCGTCAAAGAAAATCGCAAACTATTGCCAGGTATGTTTACGGGCTATGTCGATGAAGAATATGTAAAAGAACGCCACTCGCTTTGGTATAAAGAGTTGAAGAGAGAGGAACGTAAATTGTAGTCAAACAGCTGCCCAATAAAGGGCGGCTACTTTCATATAGAAAACAATTAATCCCTACACTGGATCGGCAACTGAACATGGAACTCTGTTCCCTCTCCCAATCGACTGCAGACAGAAATCTTTCCTTGATGTATCTTAACAATTTTGTCTACAATCGCTAGCCCTAGCCCACTTCCGCCGACAGCACGGTTGCGTGATTTATCTGCCTTATAAAACCGTTCAAAAATACGCGGTTGGTCTTCTTCGGCAATGCCTGGGCCATTGTCTGCAACAATCACGATGGCGTAGTTGTCTTGTTGCTGAAGCTGAATGGTAATTGCTCCACCTTTTGGCGTAAATTTAATCGCATTATGAAGTAGGTTCAGCCACACTTGACTCAGCAAATCCTCATCTGCGGTAATAACTACTTTCTCCAGCATGACAGTTATCTCTATCTCCTTTTCCATCCACTGTGGCTCACAATGGAGAATGAGCGATTGCAACTGGGAATCCAAACGATATGATATAGGCTGAAACGGGTATCGGTCGGAATCTAACATTGCCAATCGTAACAAATTATCGCTTAACTTCGACAGACGGACGCACTCCGCTTCAATAATGTCGAGATAATGCATTCGCTGTTCATAAGGCAAATGTTCATTTTTTAACGCACGAGCAAACCCACGAATTGATGTAAGCGGTGACCCGATTTCATGAGAAACGTTCGAGATAAATTCTTGCCGCATTTCTTCCATCGCTCGCAAATTCGCTGCCATATCGTTAAGTCCTTCGACTAGTTCTGTAAATGGATGGTTTCCCTTCCCCCAGTCCGCGCGGAGATTTATTTGAAAATCCCCTTTCGCAATTCGATGAATTGCATCCATTAGGTTTTTCCAAAGCACTCGTTCCCGCTTGCGCAAAAAAGGGCTAAGAATACTCATACTAACACCAAATAAAAAAAAGCCTGAGACGGATGTGATGATTTGTCGAACTAACTGCTGCGGCTGCCAAGCAAAACGGGTGTATATCGCTTCTGTGATGAAATACGCAACTGTCCAAAAGAGACTGATTACAGCCATTACAGCAATGAACGTCAACAATGACTTGAACACAAACCAAAGTCGCTTCATTTGCATACCTCCAACCGATAACCGAGCCCGCGAATCGTACGAATGATAAATACATGACAATCAGTAAACCGCTCGCGCAACCGCTTAATGTGCACATCGACCGTTCGTTCGTCCCCTTCGTAATCATAGCCCCAAATTTGTTCAATGAGTTCATCACGGGTAAACGTTTTCCCAGGATAGCTAGCTAGCGTAAAAAGTAGCTCAAATTCTTTAGGTGGCAAAGCAATCTCTTCGTCTCCTAAATGACATTCATAGGTTCGACGGTTTAACAATAAATCGGCAATTTGTACTGTTTGCGACGTCGCAATTCGATAACGCTTCAGTAATGCTTTGACTCTTGCGACAAGCTCAAGCGGATCAAACGGTTTGACGAGATAATCATCTGCCCCTAGCGCAAATCCTTTCACTTTTTGCGCTGTTTCTCCTTTGGCCGTCAACATTAAAATCGGCACATCACCATATTGGCGAAGTTCACGGCATAGTTCCCATCCGTCCATCTCGGGCATCATAATATCCAATACGACTAGGTCGACTTTGACCTCTTCTAGCACCACTAATGCCTCTTTTCCAGTTGCTGCTTCGTGTATCTCAAAACCTTCAAGGCTTAAAAAATGCCCGATAAGTTCACGAATGTGGGCATCATCATCGACGATTAACACACGTGGCATACGAATCTCCTTTCTTTTCCAATCCTATCTCCATTGTAGCGAATTTTCGGCTATTTGTCGCACTGAAATCGTATATATAAGTTACAATAAAAAATTTTCGATTTTTCGTTTCCGTTTTCATACCGACATGAGCTGATACAGTATAGCATGGCAGGTAAGCAGCTGGATGTAAAACAAAATTTCAACTTATATCGGAAAATATCGTGCACGAGGCACGATATTATGCGCGACGCATATAGACGCGAACAGTAATAGGGACAAAAACAGCAACAATAACCGCTGCTCCCAAAAGCGAAATGACAAAATCTGAACTAATTATTCCATGATTTATCAACTCTCGAATGGCGGTAATCATATGGGAAATCGGATTGATGTTCGCAAACCATTGCAGCCAATCGGGCATCGTATTCACCGGTACAAACGCATTCGAAAGAAACATAAGCGGAAACAAAGCCAGCATAGAAATTCCTTGTACGCTCGCCGCATTGCGTGCAGTAACGCCAAAGAAAGCGAAAATCCAACTCACCGCCCATGCGCATCCGATAGCAAACACCGCAGCGAATGCAACACTAGTGAGTCCTCCCTCTGGGCGATATCCAATGAGAAATCCCATCATAAAAGTGAGTAAAGTCGCGATTGTGTAGCGAACCGTATCAGCCAATAAAGCTCCTGCTAGTGGTGCGATGCGAGCAATTGGCAAAGACTTGAATCGGTCAAAAACGCCTTTGTCCATATCATCACGAAGTTGAACACCTGAGGCGACAGAAGCCCCAATTAACGTCTGAATAAGGATGCCTGGAATGATCATTGGCAAATAGTTTTGTACATTGCCAGCGATTGCTCCACCGAAAATATAAGTAAACATTAACGTGAAAATAATCGGTTGAAAAGTAACGTCAAATAATTGCTCTGGTGTACGCCGCACTTTTAATAAACTTCGATACGCCATCGTGAACGTTTGTTGCACTGTTTGGCGAAAACTTGTGTAGCTTTTTAGTTCGCGGTTCGACATATGATTCATTCCCTTTCCTCTCCTTTTACTCCATGACCTATAATCGCTAAAAAAACTTCGTCTAGCGTTGGTTTTTGTACGCTTAATTCCGCTAACGGAATGCTTGCTTCGCGGAATGCAATGAGTAAATCGGTCACTCGATCAGCATCCGCCATCGGTGCCGTAATTTTTCCTGTATCCGACGATACATTGGCACGTGCATTCAGCACACGTTCTACTGTTTGACGTGCCATTTCCAAATGTTGTGGATCGTCAATTTTTAATTGCAGCGATGAATTGCCAATCGACGTTTTCAGTTCATCCGCCGTCCCTTCTGCCACGACTTTCCCACGATCAATAACAGCGATACGATCTGCAAGTTCGTCTGCTTCTTGTAAATATTGTGTCGTCAATAATACGGTTGAACCCATGTTAACTAATCGGCGAATCGTTTCCCACATTTGATTGCGTGTTCGTGGATCGAGTCCTGTCGTCGGCTCATCAAGGAAGATGAGCGGGGGCTGAGCAATTAAGCTCGCGACCAGGTCAAGGCGACGTCGCATGCCTCCTGAGAACTGCTTAAGCGGACGTTTCGCCGCTTCAGTCAATCCAAACTCCTCTAATAATTCCATTGCCTTTCGTCGCGCCTCGGTACGACTAAGCCCGAGCAATCGAGAAAAAATAATTAAATTTTCCATCGCGGTGAGCGATTCATCCACTGAGGCGTACTGTCCAGTCACGCCAATCAACTGCCGAACAATTTGCGGCTCTTTGACTACGTCATAGCCAAAAATGCGCGCTGTTCCCCCATCTGGCCGCAACAACGTCGCGAGCATCCTGACGGTCGTCGTTTTTCCTGCCCCATTCGGTCCGAGAACCCCGTAAATCGTACCAGCGCGAACGTGTAAATCAACACCATCGACCGCACGATTATTTCCAAATATTTTCATGAGTCCAGTCGCTTCAATCGCCCAATGACTATTTAATCTCTGCATTGTTCCTTCCTCCTTATCACTTCATGCAAAGTGATCATAACATGCTTTTATGAACAGAATATGAACAAGGAAAAACAAAAAACCTGCCACCAGCGGCAGGTTTTTATTTATTGAGGTACACGTACAATCCAATACCTTCTTTTCTTATCTTGTGCTGTTGAAACGGGGTTTCTTTGATAAATGCTTCAAACTCCTCCGCGGTGTAAGCACCTTGTTTTAAGAACGTTTTAAATGAAAATTTAACGAAATATTTGTCAAGTCCATTCATTTTGCTTACTTCATGCTCAATCTCTTCATCTGTCGCCTCACGGTTCATGTCTACAATGAGAGCCGTGCCTCCTTCTTTAAGGACGCGATACATTTCACACAGCGCTTTGACAGGCTCTTTAAAATTTTTAAAAGCGGCCGTACAAATCACAAAATCGAAACGATGGTCGTCAAAAGGCAAATCGGATGCATTTCCTTCCATGAAGTTTACGGAAACGTTCGCTTCTTTCGCGTTACGTCTGGCGATTTCCACAAAATCTGGACTTATATCCACAGCTGTGACGTGAAATCCTCTTTTGGCCAGTTCAATGGACAAATAGCCTGGACCAGGGGCAACTTCTAATATGTGCGCCCCTTTCGCCGCATGTGTGGCCACTTCATCCGCATATGCTTCCATTTCCGCGAGCCTGCTTTTTCGCGAGTTGCGATCATACCATTTTGCCGCTAAGCCATAAATGCCGAGATCTTTGTTTTTTCTAACGTTTCTCATCATATAGCATCTATCCCCCCTGTGAACTATTTTTTTCTCTTTAACACAATGATGGCATTGCTCAAAAGCCCTAATCCCGTTCCGATCAAAAAGCCGACAATCGCACCAATGAGCGTACGAATCCATCCGCCAGATAAAAACATCTCCCAGCCACCGCTGACGATAAAACCAACTAGTGCACCAATCGAAATCCCTAAGAAAACAAACGCTCCGTAAAACAACCCAATTGCTTCATAATCAGCAATGTTCATATGGTGATAGTGCGCGACAATCCGCTCTTGTAAGTCGGCTGACTTTGTCGTTTCACTGCGAAACTTTAACTCTTCTTTTGCCCGTTCAAACGCTTCTTGTTCCGACAGCCCTTGTTCCAGCAAATCTTTCATATAGTCGCTCATGTAGAGAATCATATCGTTTTCCGCCTCCACTGCCGTCTCTGAGCGACTTTTGAATTTAGCAAGTTTCGCCATCATTTTGCTTTTCGTCTCTCCTGTTTTCCGGCGAAGTTTTTCCATATACGTCATCTCTGCTTCTTCTAAATAATATGGCGCTTGCTCTTTTGCAAATTGCTTAATTTTCTCCCTCATCTCATGACTGAACATTTTTTTCTCCTCCATTCGTTCGTAGCATATGAATTCGCTCGCTTAAAAAATCCCATTTTGCCCAAAAAGCTTCTAATTCCTCAATCCCCCGCTCATTCAACGTATAAAACTTTCTTGGCGGTCCCATGTCTGACGGTTTTTTCGTAATGTGCACAAGCTTATTTTTTTCTAGACGTAGTAACAACGCATATACTGTCGCTTCCGCAATCCCTTGGAAACCTAAGGCGTGCAGCTTTTTCGTAATCTCATAGCCGTATATTTCACCACGGCTTATAATCTCTAGTACGATGCCTTCTAAAATCCCTTTCAACATTTCACTTAGATTATCCAAAAAGAAACACCTCCTAAGTACTCAATATTGTTGGTATTCAATAATATTGAGTACTACTACATAGTAACATAGAGTAGATAAATGAGCAAGTGAACTGTCTTTTTATTATTGTAATAACCTAGTCACTTTCAATTTCATATGGTCATAAAATAATTTAAGAAAACAAGTTCATCATAATATTTATCTGCATATAACACCTTGTTCGCCACGTTCGGGGGGTGAAACGGTATAGGATCGTGGTGCTATTAGCCTGCGTATACAGCATCGCGGAATCGCAACAAGACATCTCTTCCGGGCTGGAGCTTCTTCGGTCTCGGAAAGGACACAGCGTCGTCGAGTTCATCTATGATGCTGCTAAACAAAATATTCCCATTGATGTGATCAAAAAAACAGCTCCATGTCGCCTAAGGGGTACCCTGTTCGTCTCTCGGGGGGTGGAAATTAATGTAATAAAAAATGCTCATCTACAGTAAAATTATATTATAAACCCGTGGTGCTAGATAAAATCGAGTAAGCATAAAAATAGCCCTTGCCTGCGGATCTCCTGTAGAATGAAAGTGCTACCAAACATTCGAAAGGAGAATCCCCATGCAAGAGCACTTTCGTTTTACAACAGACAAAGCGAAAATTCAAAAACAATATGCAGCCATTTTCTTTTTTGTTTCTGCCCAGCTGTCACACATTCAATGCTATCTTTAACGCCGCAATCGTCATTTGGTGAAACAAGAAGACGCGGTGATCATTGCCATTCATCTTTTAGGAAAGTTGCTTGGCTTCTCTTCCGAACGTGCATGGCATCGCTTTGTGACTGGGAACTT
>Ga0209721_1000966_pt1 | contig 23288 bp, 23 predicted proteins | sample TshhotsprinmetaG_FD_184139 | JGI IMG/M metagenome (GOLD analysis project Ga0209721, IMG submission 184139) | Hot spring microbial communities from South Africa to study Microbial Dark Matter (Phase II) - Tshipise hot spring metaG (SPAdes)... | ecosystem: Environmental > Aquatic > Thermal springs...
TTAGGATAATGAAAACGACCCTTGAGGTAAGGCCGATATTTCACTGGACAGAAAGAAGAATAAGGGGGCATTTTGTGATGTGTTTTTTATCTTTTCTGATGTTAAGGGCGATTGAGTTGCTTGTAAAAGAGGAGGGATATTCGATAAACAAGATAAGGGAAGCTTTAAAGAGTTTAACAGTAACGAAAATAAACATAAAAGGCGAAACAGTGTATCTTAAGAACAAGCCACATTCAATGGCGAACATGATAATGAGAAAACTCAAGATGAAATCCCTTCCAAATATGTTCACAGAGAGAGACCTCAGTTTTTAGCAGATCAAACAAGAGACAGAAGTAGAAGATTTGTAGTGCAAAAATGAGCAGATTTTGAAGGTATTTTATTGAAATATCAATGACTTACAAATTTTATCTGACAAAGTCAGGAATTAGAACCTCTCCCTCTTTCTTTCATTGCGAGCCCCACTCTTCCGTCATTGCGAGGATTTTCCCTTCTGTCATTACGAGGAGCATAAGCGACGAAGGGATCTCATCGTTCCTCCTACTTGGACGAAATGAGATTCCTCACTTCGTTCGGAATGACGGTGGAGGAGGAGTCATTGCAAGCGTCAGCGAAGGGATCTCGTCGTTGTCTGTTCGTAGGCTTTACTTAGAGACCCCTTCGGGACATCGAGTCCCTCGCAGTGACACCCTTTTCTGTCATTGCGAGGAGCGTAAGCGACGAAGGGATCTCCAAACCGTTCGCCTTACTTAGAGACTGCTTCGCCTCATCGAGAGGCTCGCAGTGACTGACGGGATTTAGAGACTGCCACGGCCACTTCGTGGCCTCGCAGTGACACCCTCTCCGTCATTGCGAGCGTAAGCGAAGGGATCTCGTAGTTGCCTCATCGAGAAGCTCACAGTGACAAAATGCATACGCTAAGCTATCAGAGATCCCCTTCCTGCCTTTATTCTCTCCCTCATAGCTTACTCTATCCTTTACAAATCTCATTAGAACCATGTCTTTCGTTAATCGTGATACCCTCATAGCATAAAGATTTTGCGTAGAATACAATGGATTAAAACCAGAAATCAACGGAGATAGTATTCATCTTTTGATTCAAATTTTACAGGTAAAGATTTTTGATATTAGTAAACAAAGCAAGAGAGAATTTGGCTTTAAGAGGAGTAAAAGACATTAGACTACATTAGGTGGGAAAGGAAAATATGAGTCTCTGAAATATTTAGTTTTTTTGAATAAATATGCCCTAAATTGATGAAGTTGGGTTTATAAAAGAGCTCTTTACGTTGATTAAAACTAAGAGAAATTACAAAATCTATTGTTTCAATCTCCTCTGAGGGAAGACTTCACGCTATATTCGTTTTCACCTCTTACGATGAGGACTTTTAGTTTTTAGCGCTAAAATTTGTTCATAACTGCAATTGCTCCATAAATCTCAGAATGGTGCTCTCAACATCGAATCACTAAAACTCTGAGTGTTATCAAATTTCCTATGGAGCAAAAAACTGCCAGATATACCTAACCGCAAGATAAAGTATTATCAAACTGAGCGTTAACTTGATATAACGCTGAGGAACATATTTTTGAGCCCTTGCTCCAAAATAGATTCCAAGCATTCCACCAAAGCCAAATAAAAGACCAAGCAACCAATCCGGAGTTGTTTGTAACCCTTGAGAAGGAAGTACTGCGTAATAAAATACTCCAAAAACTGAGGCTGTAAAAGTTCCGAGCAAACATGCACCTGCAATGCTATGAACAGGAAGTTTAAAAAAAGTTATAAGAAATGGAGACATCATTGCACCACCACCAATACCGTATGTCCCACCAATTATCCCAATGACAAATGCAAGGGAAAAAACACCAATTGTGCTAAATGAAAACTTTTCACCCCAAAATTCGTATTCTATTCTTTTAAGGGAAAATGAAAGCGTTTTTACTGTTGCTTCCTTTGAAAGCTTCTGTTCGAATTTCTTAGTTTGAGCAGTCTTTTTCTTTTTAAAAACATCCATAAAAAGTCTTGTTCCAATATAGAGAAGAACAATCCCCACAAAAAATTTAAAAGACTTAGGGTCAGGTAGAACTTTTATTCTCAGGTAATATCCAATAATAATTCCTGGAACAGTTCCAACAACTATCATCGACGCAAGAGGCCATGCCATCCTTCCTTCTTTTAAATATCTATAAACTCCTGACGGAATGGCTACAACATTAAATATAAAATTTGTTCCGCTAACTCCTGGTGATGTGTAATTCAAAAAGCTTACCTGGAATGGTAGAAGAAGAAATGCACCAGAAACGCCTCCCATCGATGTAAAAAAGGAAACTACAAAAGCAACAATAGGAGGAATCAATATGTTAGTAGTTACTCCAGAAATAGGAAAAGTATATGTAAGAAAATCTAACATGGGTGAATTATATTAAATCCACAGTTGATAATAAAAATTAAAATTTTTTATCTATATATAAAAATGATTCTCAAAACCTCAAAAATTTTGCCAAATCTTCAGGTGATTTCAATGGCTCAAACTCCTTTTCTGCCAATGTGGGTATCACGTAATCTCCCACTTTATCTCTATGGGCAATAACCGTAAATGGAGTTATTTGATGAACAACAGCTCTGCCCATATTTGACTCCAAGGAAGCATAAAAATTCAAAGTAAGCAAGTCAAAATATGTAAGGAGCGCCTTTATATAGTAGGGTGAGAGATATGGTGATACTGTGTTTGAAAATGCCTTTAAAGAGAGCTTGGCCAGATTCAGAAATTTTTCCTCCCTAAAAATAGCATTTAATTTGAGTAAATTAATAATCATCATAGAATTAGCCGAAGGATATGGCGTGTCATGAATATTTTTTTGCCTTATAGATAGTATTTCCTCTGGTGATTCATAAAAACCTCCATTGTAATCGTCCCATAAGTTTTCCAATGCCAGTTCCATAATTGTTAATGCTTTTTCAATATATTTTCTTTCTGCTGTCACTTCATATAGCGAAATTAGTGCTGAAATTATATAGGCATAATCGTCAATCAATGCAGGAACTTCTTCTAAAGCTCTAAATAGACCTTGCTCAGAGAGCAAGGTAGATAAGCTTTTATCTAAAGCTCTAATAGCTATTTCTAAAAGTTCTGGATTTTTCAAGACTCTCCATGCTCTCACAAAAGCCTCACAACATATACCATTCACGCATGCATAGAGTTTTCTATCTATTTCTGGGCTTATCTTTTCCTTTCTTTTTGCTAAAAGCTTTTCTCTCAATTGTTTAATTAGTTCTCTATCTCTTCCAACAAGAATAAACCTTCCATCAGTTATAGCCTTATTATCTACTAAAGCAATTGTCATATCTGATATATCATTAAGCTCCTTTTCATCCCAGGTGTAATAAAAGGAATCGGCAAATTGGCTTGCATAGAAAAATCCTTCTTCTGAAAGCAAATTTTTTCTCATGTAATCAATAGTTTCTTCTGCTATTTCCCTGTAAAAACCGTCTTTAAGAATACAGTAAGCATCTAAATAGCCTATTACATGCCAAGCGTTATCTATGGCAAGTTTCTCAAAATGAGGTATTTTCCATTCATTGTCAGTACAGTATCGGTGAAATCCTCCTTCCACATGGTCATAAATAGCACCTCTTAACATGCCTTTAAGAGTCTTTTCAATTGCATTTGAAACCCATGGCTTTGGTCTTATCCAGTATCTCCAAAGAAGAAGGTCAATATGACTAAAAGGAGGAAACTTTGGAGTTTTTTTAAATCCACCGTTATCAAAATCAATTTCCTGCACAATATCCTCATCGGGATTATGAAGCAAATCTTCTCGTATTTCAGAAGGAGCTATTACTAAAGGTTTTATAGCATCAATAATTACCTGAGTTCTCTTAGAAATCTGCTCGCCATTTATTTTGAAGAGTTCCAATGATTTATCCAACATGGTTATAAAATAGTCTTTTCCTTCCTTTGGCTTGTAAGAGATTCCCGCAAAAGGCTTTCCATCAAAGTTAAGAAGCAAATTAAGTGGCCACCCGCTTCCTTGTCCGATAATGTATGATGCTTTTTGATAAATGGAGTCTATATCTGGTCTATCTTCTCTATTTACCATAATCGGAACAAAATCTTTATTAATCTTTTCTATGATTTCAGGGTCTTCAAGAATCTCCTGACTCATTTTTTTGCAAAAACTACACCATGGAGCAAAGATGTGAAAAAAAACAGGTTTATTCTCTGATTCTGCCTTTTTAAAAGATTCTTTAGAATAGGATTGCCATTCAATCATTTCTATCTCCTTCAAAATTTTTTTAATTTTGCCTTTTCTATAAATTTTTTTACAAGTTCCGGATCCTTTTTACCTTTATATTGTTCAACTCCGCTTGAGACATCAACACCATAAGGAGAGACTCTTTTTATAGCTTCTTCCACATTAAAAATATTTAATCCTCCAGAAAGAATAACAAAACCAAAATTTTTTACATTATGAACTTCATCCCATCTAAAGGTTTTACCAGTTCCCCCATACTCTTCCTTAGAGAAACTATCAAGTAGGAACGCAGATACCTTATAATAAGGTAGAACATCCTGAAGAGATTTACCATCAGGCAATCTACCACTATCATCAATCCTAAAAGCCTTTATAACTCTTGAAAAATTAAGACAAAAGTGGGGAGATTCTTCACCATGTAACTGAACAGTGTCAATTCCAGTTAAATTAATAACATCTCTTATAAACTCTAAACTTTCATTTACAAAAACACCTACAGAATTTACGAAAGGAGGAAGGGATCTAATAATATGGGCAGCTTTTTGAGGAGAAATATATCTGGGACTTTTTTTATAAAAAACAAATCCAAGAGCATCTGCACCACATTCTACTGCCCATAGAGCATCTTCTAAATTGGTTATTCCGCATATTTTTATTCTAATCATCTAAACTTTTAGCAAAATCATTTTTGATTTTTCATCCAGTGCTCTAACAGCATTAACATCATTTATTTCCATTAGCACTGCCTCTAATATGAGAAAAACCTCTGGATTCTCTCTTAGACATCCCATTTTAACAAAATCTTCTCTACCATAGACACCGTGAAAATGAATTTTCGGTTCATCATCGTATCGAAATATGGTTCCTATTCCTACTATCTCATTATTACCCACAATTTCTTTCCAAATTGGCACGGGTGGAAGTTCATCTGTCTGAGGACCTGCAACAAACCTTCCACCTTTTAGTCCTCCTATTAACCAGAATATGGCGGAATGAATATTTTCTTTTTTTGCAAGTTCAGTCAACTCCAAAAAGGGATTTTCTTTATCCTCAAAGGCTACTACAAATAATCTACCAACTGCTCCCTTTTGATATCTCATGTTTTCCTCCATTCGGATATACTATTATAAACCCTTTCAGGTGTAATTTCTCTCATGCAAAAATGTTCTACACAATTTTTCTTGAAACAGGGACTACATGATAAATCCGACCTGATAACCAGATGTCCTTCTCCAAAAGGACCTGTTCTAAGGTGTGATGTTGGACCAAAAATCGCAACAACCCTTTTCCCACTGGCAACAGCAAGGTGCATAGTTCCTGTATCGGGAGTAATTACAAAGGTTCCTTTTTTAAAAACCGCTATCAATTCACGAAGGCTTGTCATTCCAGCAACAGAAGTTGCCTTGCCCTCTGAATATTCCTCTATTTTTTTTGCAACCTCTTTATCTCCTTTTGAACCTACAATTAGAAAGTGGCTATCAAGCCTTTTTACAAGCTCAACAAAATAAGGAATAGGCCAGTTTTTTGATTGCCATCTTGCATTGGGAATGACGACAATATAATCATTATAATCTCTAAGCCAATGAGGTTCTTTATCTTCAGGAAGAGGGAATTTTACTGAATTTATTTTACATCCTAATGCTCTTGCTATTTCTAGATACCTTAATACAGCATGCTGCTCAATAGATGCTGAGACAACTGTATTATAAAAAAACGGACTAAATTCTCTACCTTCTCTAAATCCCACTTTAATAGGCGAGTTACTAAACCATGTTATTAAACCACTTCTTAGCAAGCCCTGTAAGTCTATGGTAATATCATATTTTTCTTTCTTAAGTAATGTTTTTAGAGAGGAAAATTCCTTTACTGTATGGGATAAATTTTTAATCCTCTTCCACTTATCCTTGTCCACTATAATGACTTTTTCTACTAAAGGATGCTCAATTAAAAGGTCTTCAAATCCCTTTGCTACAACCCAATGAACTTGGATTGAAGGAAAATTTTCCTTTATAACATGTAAAAAAGCTAAGGAATGAACTATATCTCCAAGAGAACTTGGCTTAACAATAAGAATTTTCTCATTACCTTTTAACATTTAAATCTCTTTTTATTATCTCTACTACCTGAGCAAGGTTATTCGCATCTCTTCCAATTAAAATGCCCTTTGCTCCTATGGTATTTGCAAATTCCATATCAATTTCTTTATCACCTACCATATAGGATTTTTTGAAATCTATTCTATACTTATATCGAGCAACCAAAGCTAAAGCAGGCTTTGGTTTTCTACAAAAGCAGGAGTCTTGAGGATGATGGGGACAGTAAAAAAAGTCATCAAAACTGTATTTATCAATAAAAAGCTGATTAACTTCACGAACAAAATCCTCTTTTATTATTCCCCTTGCAATACCGGACTGATTGGTTATACCGATTAACAGAAATCCCAATTCTTTTAATTCTTGCAATTTATCTAGATGAGATAAAGCTTCAAAATCTTCCCATCTACTTAAATAATGTGCATCTCTGCACAAAGTTCCATCTCTGTCAAAAAATACAGCCCTTTTTGTGGGAATTATCTCAAGTAAGGCATTCCAAACCTCTTCAACATCTATTGATTCCATACACCTTATATGAGAACACCGACTCTTAAAACATGGAGAACACTCAACAGCACTTCTTACAACCTTTCCTGCTAAGCGAGGTGGTCCTGTAAGCTCTGGTGATGTAGAGCCAAATATGGCAACTAAAGGCACTCCAAGAGCGTAACCTAAATGCATTATACCTGAGTCATTGCAAAGCAAAAGATCACATTCAGAAAGAAGCGAAATCAAATCATAAAGAGATGTTTTGCCTGTAAAATCAAACAAATGCTCCTTTAATTCCTCTCTCTCTTGGCTATTAAAGGATAATCTATCATCATTTTGACCTAAAACAACTACAGAGCCAAAATTTTTAGTAAATCTTCTTATAATTTCTATGAATTTCCGTCCTTCCCATCTCTTTGTAACCCCGTATTTAGCACCAGGAGCTATAGCAAGAATTGGCCTCTTAAGGGATTTAAGCTCATTTCGAGAGGAAATTCTATCTTTAAGGGCTGGATTAATCCAAGGGTATTGTGGCAAAAGAGATGGATTAAATCTTCTGGGAATTTCAAAAAAATAATTAATATGATGCATTTTTCTGTCTTCACGATTGTATGGCACGCGATGGGTAAGAAGAAAGCCTCGACAGTCTCTATCCCACCCTACTCTCTCTGGAATGCCAGCAATAAAAGCAATCAATGCAGCATCAAGAGCATTCTGCAAAAGATAGGCTCTTTGAAATCCTCCATCTTTAAGATTTTTTATCCCTTTTAATTTTCCTTTTAATCCAGGCTCATAAACTATTATTTCGTCTATGCTACTTTCAATCTCGAAGATTGGAGCTACTTTTTTTCTCACCAAAATTGATATTCTTGCATCTGGATGGAGCTCTCTGATTCCTCTAATCGCAGGAATACTCATAATGGTGTCTCCCAGCCAGTTAACGCCACGAATCACTATATTCATATGAATTTATTTTAAGCTTACTACCCTTTTGCTTGCAAATGGTATAATTAAAAATGCCTACACGCACTTATTTAAAATTAGGAGACAGGGTGATACACCTTCAATATTCTTTTTGGGGAACTGGCGAGGTTATTGAAGAGAAAAACTCCTATCTTCCCGGAGGTATTTGCCTTGTAAGAATTCTCTTTGAAGATGGTGTTGAAAGGTCCTTCATCAACAATCTTGATCATGAAATGTGTTGTTATTATACGGGAATAAGACTTCTTGAAGAATTTAGCATCTGGGAGACATAATTGTCGCTCATAAAAACAAAGTCTCTTTGTAAAACCTTTAAGATAAGAAAACTCACCATACCAGCTGTTGAAAATCTTGAGATTCAGATAGAACAATCGGACTTTTTTGCCTTAGTAGGTGAAAGTGGCTCAGGAAAATCAACGGTAATAAGATTGCTTCTAAAACTTATAACACCAGATAGCGGCGAAATACTTTTCAAAGGAAAAAATATATGGAACCTTGAAAAAGATGATCTAAAGACTTTTTATAAATCAATAGGAGTGGTTTTTCAAGATCCCTATGCTTCGTTGAATCCGAGACTAAAGGTTTTTTCAATTGTTGAAGAGCCTTTGAGAATTCATGAAAAACTCTCTAAAGAAGAGGCAGAATTAAAAATAAAAAAAATATTTAGCGAACTTGGGCTTGATGAAGACTTGATAAATAGATATCCCCATCAGCTAAGCGGTGGACAGCGACAAAGAGTAGCCATAGCAAGAGCATTAATTTTAAATCCGGATATTTTAATGGCCGATGAACCTCTTTCAGCGCTTGACATATCCCTTCAATCGTCTATTCTGAATCAACTAATTGAAATAAGAAAAAAACGAAATCTCTCAATCTTTCTTATTACCCATGACCTCAATGTTGTAAGAGCTGTAAGTAACAGGATAGGCGTAATGCATTTAGGAAGAATCGTTGAAGAAGCTTCTACAGAGGAAATTTTTAAGAATCCTCTTCATCCATACACATCACTTCTTCTTAGAAGCATACCAGGATTTCACAGAAAAAGCAGAAAAAAAATCCCAAAACTTACAACTGAAACCAAAAATGCCTGGTTTTTAAAAGGTTGTAGATTTTATACAAGATGCGATAAAAGAATGCCCATATGTAACGAAAATGTGCCTCAGCTAAAAAATATGAATGGAAGAAAGGTGCGATGTTTCTTATATTAGAAAATGAAAAACTTCTGGAATATAGATTAGATAAGCTGTTTTTGAATTTTTTTCTTTGTTCAATTTATCACCTTGATTTATAGTGACGAATTAGAATTCAATTATTCGCCCTAAATTAGGAAATGTTATAATAAAATTTATGAAAATTAAATTTATTTTAATAACCGTCTTAGTTTTAATCGCTTTTCTCACTGGAGCAGGATTTGCTCTTTTTAGAGATATCCCATCAATAAAGGATTTTGGCAAGCTAAAAAGTCCTGAGGGGACAAAAGTATATGCAGAAGATGGAACATTAATAGGAGAATTTAAAATTCAAAAGGGTATCTACATTCCGTATAAACAAATTCCAAAGCATTTAATTGATGCAGTGATAGCTGTAGAGGACTCGAGATTTTGGAAACACAAAGGAATCGATTATATAGGCATCGGAAGAGCTCTCGTAACTGACATATTTCACATGCAACTGAAAGAGGGCGGAAGCACTATTACTCAGCAACTTGCAAAGATTATGTTTCTTACTCCAGAAAAAACTCTGTCTAGAAAGATTAAAGAAGCCTATCTTGCGGTTAAGATAGAAAAGGAATTATCAAAGGAAAAAATTCTTGAACTTTATCTTAACAATGTTTACTTCGGTCACGGAGCTTATGGAGTAGAAATGGCTTCCAGAATATATTTTGGCAAATCTGTGACTAAAATAACCCTTCCTGAAGCTGCACTCCTTGCAGGGTTAATAAAAGCACCTAACACTTATTCGCCATATAGCGACCTTGTTAAGGCAAAGCAGAGACAGGAAATAGTTCTTGAAAGAATGGAAAACGAAGAACTGATAACACCGCAAGAGAGAAAAAAGGCATCCCAAGAGGTTATTCATTTAAGTTCTCTTAGGATTTCAACGGAAAACTACAATTATTTCCTCGAATATGTGAGAAAACAGCTCGAAGAATCCTTTGATATTGAAAAAATTTATAAAGGCAATTTAAAGGTTTATACAACTCTTGAGCCTCAAGTACAAATAGCTGCTCAAAAGGCATTACAGGAGGGCTTAAGGGATGTAGATAAAAGAACAGGATGGAGAGGTCCCATTGGAAAGGTATCAATAAAGGAAGAAGAAAAGGAAGAAAAAGTCTCATTTACTCCTTCTCATGGTGATATTTCTAGAGGAGTAGTTCTTTCTGTTTCGAATACTCATGCCATAATCAAAGCAAGAGGAGTAAAGGGAAAATTAAATTTACAGGATGCTCAATGGGCAAGCAAAATATTAGAAGCATCAGGTAAAGTTAAGATTTTAAAAAACTTTAAACTTACTGATATTCTATCACCGGGTGATGTAGTATTGGTAAGATTTAAATCAATAGGTAAAGAAATACTTTTTTCTCTTGAACAAGAGCCTGAAATAGAGGGAGCATTAGTTGCAATAGAACCTCAAACTGGCTATATTAGAGCTCTTGTTGGAGGTTATAATTTCCAAAGAGGAGAATTCAATAGAGCAGCTTATGGTAAAAGACAGCCTGGTAGTGCTTTTAAACCCTTTGTCTATGCCTCTGCCATTGAAAAAGGATTAACACCTGAAGATACCATCCTTGATGAACCTATAAGCTATAAAAGCGGTCTTAAAGAGTGGTCCCCTTCAAATTATGATGGAGAGTTTTGGGGTGAAATCACCTTAAGAAGAGCCCTTGCCTACTCAAGAAATGTTCCGACAGTAAGATTAGCAGAAACAGTTGGTATTGACTCAATAATAAACCTCGCCCAGAAAGCCGGTATAAAATCTGAAATGCCTACAGACCTAACCCTTGCCCTCGGCAGTTTAAGCATATCACCTTTGGAGCTAACTTCTGCTTTTGCAGTATTCGCAAATGGGGGTAAAAAGATAAAGCCTATTGCTATAAAATATGTAACTGACTCTTCTGGAAAAGTTTTACTTCAGAATGAACCTCAGTTAGAAGATGCTATATCCCCTCAAGTTGCTGCTACAATTACTGACATGCTTAAGGATGTTGTTTCATATGGTACAGGAGGTAGAGCTAATATTGGAAGACCAGTAGCTGGTAAAACAGGAACAAGCAACGAATTCAGGGATGCCTGGTTTGTAGGCTATACTCCACAACTTGTTGCAGGAGTTTGGGTTGGCTATGATGACATGAGAAAAAGTCTCGGTCATGGAGAAGCAGGAGGAAGAGCATCTGCTCCAATATGGGCTCAATTTATGAAAGAAGCATTATCGAATCGAGAGGTGCAAAATTTCTCGCCTCCGCAGATTTTCCAGGAGAAACAAGTTGAAAATTTAGATGATTCTTCTTTACAGGGAACTAATCCTATTCTTCGAAGATAGTAAGGAGAAGATATGAAAATTTTAGTATGCGGACTTGGTGCACTCGGAGTAGTTTTTGCTACTTCTCTCAAAGTAGCCCAAAACACTGTATTTGGACTTACGAAGGAAAAGTATATACAAAAACTTCAGAATAAACCGTTAAAAATTGTTGGTCTTTTCGGTAATAAAGAAGCAAATTTAGATGGAATATTTACAGAACCTTCTCAGATAAAAGAAAACTTAGATCTAATTATAATTTCTGTCAAATCATACGATACAGAAAAAGTGTTAAGTCAGATCAAACCAATCATTGGAGATAAGACCCTTATTTTACTTGCCCAGAACGGCTATGGTAATTATGAAATTGCAAGCACTCTGATTGGAAAAGAAAAGGTCATACTGTCAAGAATTATATTCGGTGCAAAAATAATTGAGCCGGGATTTGCTGAAGTAACAGTCTTTGCTGATGACATTGTAATTGGTCAGCCAGATAATCTTATTTCTACGAAAGAATTAGAGAAAATTTCTCAAACTCTAAATAAAGCTGGTCTGCCTGCAAGAGTATCACCTAATGTTTATGAAATTCTTTGGGATAAAATACTGTATAACTCTGCTTTAAATCCCTTGGGAGCAATTCTTGAGTGTTCATATGGTACACTTGCAGAAAACGAAGAAACAAGAAATATAATGAATTGTATTATCAGCGAAATTTTCAATGTTGCAAGAGCTAATCAAATAAAACTGAATTGGAAAGACGAAGAACAATATATTGACCACTTTTACAAAAAACTTGTCCCTCCTACTGCTCAACATTATCCATCAATGTATTACGATATTCAGCAAGGGAAAAAAACAGAAATTGATGCTTTAAATGGAGCTATTGTAAAACTTGCTGTAAAAGCTGACATATCTGCTCCTGTTAATGAGACGATTACTAATCTCATTAAAGTTAAAGAAAAATTAAAAATGAAGGAAAAATCGAATATAACAGAGGTTTAATAAGTTATTTTTCTCTAAAAATAAGATATAACTTCTAAATCAGTAAATATAGTTAAAAATGGACATTGAAAATTATTTTTAATGCTTTTATGCTATAATTGTTTTATACGTATGATTGATTTTATCTTCAATCCGTCTTCCATAGCAGTTGTTGGAGCCTCTTCTGAAGAGAAGAAAGTAGGTTTTTCTGTCTTAAAAAATCTTATAGACAACTATTTAGGAAAAATCTATCCTGTTAATCCTGGTAGAGAAGAAATTTTATCTCTAAAGTGCTATCCATCTGTTTCAACCATACCCGATAAAGTTGACCTCGCTGTGATTGTAATTCCTGCAAAAGCAGTAGCTGAATCATTAAAAGATTGCGCAAAAGCAGGAGTTAAAGGAGTGGTGGTTATAACTGCAGGGTTCAAAGAAGTTGGCGGAGATGGTGTATCCAGAGAAAAGGAGATAGTAGATATAGTGAGAACTGCAGGAATGAGAATGGTTGGCCCGAACTGCCTTGGAGTAATGAACACTAAAAATAAAATGAATGCCTCTTTTGCTCCATCTCTTCCTCCTGATGGAAGAATTGCCTTTTTTTCCCAGTCAGGAGCATTAGGAGTTGCAATCATAGACTGGGCAATACAAAATAATTTTGGATTTTCCAAATTCGTTAGCTTTGGAAATAAAGCTGATCTGAATGAAACAGACTTTCTTGAATACTTTGCAAAAGATGAGGACACGGATGTAATTTTAGGATATATAGAAGATGTGGTTAATGGTAAAAAATTTCTTGAAATAGCACGAGAAGTCACTAAAATCAAACCTGTAATACTTATTAAATCCGGTGCCACTGAAGCAGGTGCAAGAGCTGCTTCTTCTCATACAGGAGCTTTAGCAGGCTCAGATAGAGCTTTTAGTGAAGCTTTTAGAAAAACAGGTATAATCAGGGCTTCAGGCATCCAAGAGCTTTTCGATACAGCAGAAATGTTTATCGCAAAAAAAGCACCAAAAGGTAAAAGACTTCTAATTGTTACTAATGCGGGCGGTCCAGGAATAATTGCTGCTGACACAGCAGATAAATTAGGTATAAAATTAGACCCTATGACCAAATCATCAATAGATGCGATAGCTGAAAAACTTCCTTCTACAGCTTCGCTTTATAACCCAGTAGATATAATCGGAGATGCTACTTCAGAAAGATACAAAATCGTGTTAGACCAGGCTATCAAAGACGAGGGTGTAGATGGAATATGCGTTATTTTGACACCTCAGGCAATGACAGATGTAGATAATATTGCAGATGTTGTAATTTCCAACGCTAAAAATTCTGATAAGCCAGTCTTTACCTCATTTATTGGAGGTTCTCGAATAAAAAACGCTCTTAATAAATTAAAGGAATCAAGTATTCCCTGTTTTACCGATCCATCTGTGGCAATAAATGCTTACAGTAAGCTTATTCACTTTACAGAATTAAGGAATAAAAAGATTTCCAAAGAATCAGAACTTAATATTTCTATTGAAAACATTAATAAAGCAAAAGAAATAATTAGAGATTTACAATCAAAGGGTGTTTTAGAAATTGGTGGAGAAGAGGCAATGGAAGTTCTTTCCCTTTATGGATTCTCATTCCCTGAGAGAGCGCTTGCTAAAACACCTATGGAAGCTGTTGCTATAGCAGAAAGAATTGGCTATCCGGTTGTTATGAAAGTTTCCTCGCCCCATATTTTGCATAAAACTGATGTTGGAGGCGTTAAGCTTAATTTAAATAATGAAAAATCAGTCTATAATGCATTCATAGAAATTACAACTAATGTAAAAAGAGTTATGCCCGATGCTTACATAGAGGGTGTCATGATTTATGAAATGGTTACTGGAGGAAAAGAAATAATTCTTGGGGTGAGTTACGATAGAACCTTCGGACACATGATAATGTTTGGATTGGGTGGAATATATGTGGAAGTTCTTAAGGATGTCTCCTTCCGAATTGTACCTGTGTCAGAAGAAGAAGCCTTTGATATGATCGGTGAGATTAAAGGAAGCAAAATTTTAGATGGAGTAAGAGGGGAAAAGCCTTACGATAAAAAAGATATTGCAAATTGCATTCGAAAGCTTTCGAAACTCGTAGAAGATATTCCCGAGATTAAAGAAGTGGACATCAATCCTTATCTTGTTATGAACAATGGTGGAATTGGATTAGATGCAAGAATAATAATTTAGTCCTTTATGGGAGGCAAAAAATGATACCAATTTTTATATTATCAAATCGAGCTTTCACAGGAAAAAACTTCTTTGCCCTTGGATTAGCGCTCACCCTTAAAGATAAAGGTTACAAAATCAGTTATATGAGGCCATTAGGTAGATTACCTTTTAAAAAAGGTGAAGAAATTTTTGACGAAGAGGCGGTTTTTATAAAGGAAATTCTATCTCTTGAAGAGCCTTTAAGTGTTATATCGCCCTTTGTTTTTACCTATGAAACTCAATATAGACTTCTTGAAGGTTCTGACTTGAAAATCAAAGAAAAAGTGATATCTTCTTTTTCAAACTTACGAGAAAAAGATTTTGTAATAGTTGTGGGTCCAAATAACATATTTGAAGGTTTTACTTTAGGTATAGATGCTATAAGCCTTGTAAATGAGACTAAGGGATATGTTATCGCTATTCAGCATTGGGACAGTGAACTAGCGATGGACGATATATTTGGGATTAGGCAACTAACTGCTGATAAATTCATCGGTGCAGTTATAAATAAAATACCACCAGAGCAGTATCACCATGTAAAGGATAAGGTCATACCTTTTATGGAAAGTAAGGGCATAAAGATTCTGGGAGCTTTTAAAAAGGATAAATTTCTTGAAGCGGTTACAGTTAGAAGATTGATGGAAGCTATTAATGGTGGTCTCGTATGTTGTGAAGACAAATTAGATGAGTTTGTTGAAAATCTGTCAATTGGTGCAATGGATACAGAAACTGCATTGTCATATTTCTTAAGAATTCCAAACAAAGCAGTTATTACTGGAATCCATAGAACTGATATCCAAATAGTTGCTATGGAAACCTCTACAAAATGCCTCATTCTTACTGGTGGAATGCATGTTAATGATACTGTAACAGGAATTGCTAAGGCAAAGGGAATTCCCATAATAGTTACAGCCTTAGATACCTTTTCAGCAGTTGATAGAATGGAAAAACTTATGGGAAAAGCGGTAATTAGAGAAAAGGAGAAAACTCTAAAGGCAAAAGAAGTAGTTAGCAGTCAGTTTGATATAGAAGAATTTTTGAGAAGAATGAAATAATGAACAATTTCGAACAGCAGTTACTTGAAAAAGCCAATATACTTGTAGAAGCTTTACCCTATATCCGTAAATTTTACGGAAAAATCTTTGTTATAAAATACGGCGGTGCAGCTCAAAAGGAACTTCATCTCAAGGACGCCTTTGCAAAAGATATTGTGCTTCTTAACTTTATAGGCATTAAGCCAATTGTAGTCCACGGTGGCGGTCCAAAAATAAGCGAAATGATGAAAAAACTCGGAAAGGAACCTCAGTTTATTCATGGCCATAGAGTTACGGATAGGGAAACAATGGAAATAGTGGAGATGATTCTCGGTGGAGTGATTAATAAAGAAATAGTCCAATTAATCAATTCTCATGGAGGTAAGTCAATAGGTTTAACAGGAAAGGATGGAAACCTTCTTCGAGCGATAAAAAAAAGGTTAAAAATAAACGAAGAAGAAACTGATCTTGGTTATGTGGGAGAAATAGAGCAGGTTTCAACAGAAATATTAGAAAGCCTTCAAAAGGACAGTTTCATTCCTGTAGTTGCTCCAATCGGTTTTGATAAAAATGGAAACAGTTACAACATAAATGCCGATACAGTAGCATCTAATATAGCCGTAAGCATGCAGGCAGAAAAACTCATCCTCCTTACTGATGTAAAAGGCATTTCTGACGACTCTGGCAACCACATTCCTACTCTAAAAGTAGAGGATGCATTAAGACTTATCAGTGAAAATACCATTTCAGGTGGCATGATTCCGAAAGTTTATGCTTGCCTTAATGCCCTTAAAGGTGGAGTAAAAAAAACTCACATAATTGATGGTAGAGTTCCCCATAGTCTTCTCCTTGAAATTTTCACTAAAAAAGGAATTGGCACTGAAATAATTCTCTAAAATGTCAACTATTAGATTGGCTATTTCCTACTCTAATGTCGAAGTTAATTCTAAAATAAAATTATCCAAGGAAGACCAAAACTATCTTTTTAATGTTCTTAGATGTCAAATAGGAAAATTTATCGAAGTAACAAACGGAAAAGGTAAATCTTTTAAAGCCAAAATTGTTGATTCTCAACACTTACTAATAACTGAAGAAGAGAAGTTCTCAAGAGAGGATATCTTTTCTATTTTCCTGTGTCAGGCTTTGCTAAAAGGCCAAAAAATGGAGCTTATTCTTCAAAAAGCTACTGAACTTGGTGTGAAAGAAATTTTTCCCGTTATAAGCAGAAACTGTGTTGTTAAGAAAACAGAAAAAATGGAAAGATGGCAGAAAATAGTCAAAGAAGCCTCTGAACAATCAGGTAGAAGTGTTATTCCAAAAATACATCAATTAGAATCCTTCGATAGTTTAATAAAAAGAGTAAAAAATGGAATTATCTTCTGGGAGAAAAATGGAAAGCCTTTAAATGAAGCATTAAAAGAGCTCAGAATTGATGAGCCCATATTCCTTTTTGTAGGACCTGAGGGAGGCTTTACAGTTGAAGAAATTAAAATAGCCGATGAAAGAGGGCTTCAAATTGCCTCTCTTGGTCAAAGAATTCTTCGAGCAGAGACAGCAGCTATTGTGTCTGTATCAATAACAAATTTTTTACTCAATAATTATGTTATAATTAAAAAATGATAACATCAGAGGAAAAAGCCTTAAAAATCGCTAAACTAATCGATGATAAAAAAGGTTCAAATATAAAAATTCTTGAACTCAAAGATCTTACAATTATAGCGGATTATTTCGTTATCTGCTCCTGTGAAAGCACAACTCAAGTAAAAGCACTAACGGAGTATGTTGACGAAATGATGAAGAAAGAAGGTATACGCCCATTAGGAATAGAAGGTTTTAATCATGCCCATTGGGTTTTGATGGATTATAATGATGTTATAGTTCACATATTTCTTGAAGAACAAAGATATTACTATGACCTTGAAAGACTATGGCTTGATGCTCCGAGAATCCCCCTTGAAAAAGTCGAAAAAGAAATTATCGCAAATAAAAGCCCTGCAACGTATAAATAAAGTGTCCTGTTATTGTTAAACTGTCTCGCTGCCAATCCTCTGGAAGAGGCCAAAAAGGTTGGGCATCCTTTAAAGCTTGTATAGCAGCATCATCAAGCATTCTATAACCTGAAGTTCGAAGTAATTCGATATTAACCAGCTTTCCCTTTTTGTCAATTGTAAATCTTATATAAAGATCTCCAAATATTCCTCTCTGTGCAGCCTGTAAAGGATACTGCCACACTCTTTCAATCTTTTCCTTAAGCCTCTCCAAATATCCCCAGTCATTAAACTCTTTTGTTGAAAAACTAAGTCCTTGAGATGCCTCTGACTTTGAAGTCATTGTTTTTTCCCTTGAAAACTTTGCAATCACATCCCTATCAAAAATATCTGCAGTTCGTCTCTCAGGTTGAATCCTGCTAAATTCCTTCTCTTTTTTTAAACTCTCAGAGGGAATTGCTTCTCTTTGTTCCTCACTCTTTTCTATACCTCTGTTACCTTTTGGAATTGCTGAGAAATATCTTGGCTGTTTTTGTTCTTTTAAAGGAGGAAGTCTTTCAAGGATTTTAGGCTTTTTTTCTTCATTTTTTTTCTCTATGGTAGGTATTTCTGGCTGCGCAGGCAAAAGCATAACTGAGATAGGCTCAGATACAGTTTTTTCTGATTTCAAATAGTCCTGTATTATCACAATGAGAATAAAGAACAGCAGATGAAAGATAATAGAATAGATTAAAGCTCGCTTCACATAATTATTTTAACCTGAAAGGAACAATTCTCGAAATAATACTTTGGAAAGCTTTGAAATATAAGGGCATAAGATCTCTTCCACGTTCTTTTCTCAACCATATAGCCATTGCAAGTTCTTGAATGGCAGGTTCTCTATGGATGTTTAACCATTCATCCATTTTTTTATCATTAACAAAGATTAAATCCTGAAATTTTTTCATTATCCTAAACTGCCTCAAAAATCTATCTTTCCAAAGAGTTTCATATAACTTTAAATTTTTTTCTAATAATGCTTCTGCTACAAACTGACCCGATTTCATAGAATAGTAGATACCTTCGAATGAAACCGGCATTGTTAAGCCACAGGCATCGCCACAAAAAATTATATTTCCTCGGTAAAAGGTATTATTACTCCATTTTGGAATTCTGTAGACCTTTAATTTGGGAAAAAACTTCTCTCTAAGCTCATCTAAAGAAGCTAAAAACCTTTTCTTTAAAAAATTATCCATTAGAGGAATTAATTTGTTAACCTGTTCTGCTCCTGTGCCAACAGAGATATAATCCACACCTGGAAAAACCCATGAATAGAAATAAGAAGCATGGGAGCTATCAAACCAAAACTCTATGGTATCGTCCATTTTACTTAAACTGGAAGGAAGATGAAAAGTTAAAGTCCAACAATAATCGGGCTTTTTTACACCTGTCAAGGAACATACCCTGGAGTTTATCCCATCTGCAGCAACCACATATTTAGCGCTTATATTCAGAATATCACCTTCTTTTTTCTTAACCGTCGCATTAAATCTCCGGGTAAGTATTTTAAGGTCAATAAGTTCTGATTCTAAAAGCTTAGCACCATTTTTTTTTGCTATATTTCTAAGAAAACTATCGAATAAAAGACGATTCACTACAAGGATTTCACCACCTTTAAAGTCCACTTCTATGGGAGAGGAAAAAGGAGGTACAATCTTAATTTTTCTTATACTTTTTACGGGAATATTTTCTAATATATCTTCTAAAAGACCTAATTCTTTTAACCCTGCAGAGGGTATACCTCCTCCACAGGGCTTATTAAAGAAAAGATTCCTCTCGATAAGAACTGTTTCTATACCTTTACTCGCAAGAAATCTCGCTGCAGTTGCTCCCGCAGGTCCTCCACCTACAACTAAAACTTCACAATCCATCCCTTCTATTTCTTAGTCACCACCAGAACAGGACATGGAGCATTTCTAATTACTCTTTGAGTAGTGCTGCCAACAAAAAATCTCTCAACCCCGCTTCTTGGGAGGGTTCCAATGATAATTAGATCAATATTGTTTTCAGTGGCAAATTGAATAATTTCTTCGTATGGAATTCCTCTTTTCACCGCACTCTCCACATTTTTTAAATCTTCACGCATATCAATTCCGAAAGAATCAAGATTTCTCTTAGCGTGGGTCTCCAAATCTTTATAAAGCTCTGTTATAGAGGGATGTGGAATATGCAGATTAGAGGCCTTCTCAATGTCGTAAATAACATGTAAAAGATAAAGTTTTGCATTAAACATCTTTGCAAGGTCAACAGCATAAGAAAGAGCATAAAGAGATTCATCTGAAAAATCTGTTGGCAAAAGAATCCTTTGAAATTTCATAATACCCTCCTAAATGAATTTAATGTTTTTTAAGTATATCAATCTCATACCTTCAAATACAAGATAGGGCTCAACTTTATGAGGAATTTTTAGATATTTAGTTATTAAACCTACATTTCCTCCTGTCAGAATAACCTTCAAAGAAGTATTCATAGTATTTTCTATTTCCTTTATAATTCCTTCTATTGCATAACAGGTTCCTAATACAATTCCAACTCTTATAGCTGTATCAGTATTTTTACCTGGCAGACTAATGGGCTCATCTAAACTAATCAAAGGAAGCAATGCTGTATTTTTATTAAGTGAAGTATTCATTGTTTGAAGACCAGGCAAAATTGCTCCTCCATGAATTTCACCTTTTTCAGTGACTATCGTGATAGTTGTGGCTGTTCCAGCATCCACTAAAGCAATATCTCCTCCAAAGAGTTCATGGGCAGCAACTGAGCAGGTAAGCCTGTCTGCGCCGAATTTTTCTGGATTCTCAATAAGAAAAGATAAATCAGTCCTTAATTTATGATCTATAATAAGTATATGTTTAAAAGAATCTTTGAAAACCCTAACAAACTCTTCCGTCAGCGAAGGAACAACAGAACAAACCACAACATCCTCTTCTCCTAAGAGGAGTTTTTTTAAGCTTTCAATACGCAGACCCTCGATTGATGAATTAAAAATTAATTCGAAATCTCTTTCAATCGGACTACTGAATTTAGCAATGCTTAAAGTGGAATTTCCTATCTTTACCCCAAAGAGCATTATTTTGCTCTTAACAGTGTTACATCACCTGCACATATTTTTTCATATGTTCCATCCTGCAGTTTGACAATGAGCCTGCCCTCCTCATCAATTGCCTCTGCAGTAGCAAAAATCTCTTTATCTGCAAGAACTATCTTAACTTGCCTACCAATAGTTCCACTCAACTGCATCCATCTATCAATAATAGTCTTTCGATTTTTCTTCTCTAAAAGCTGATACCATTTGTCAAATTCTCTGATAATCTCCGTAGCAAGCAAGGCGCGAGAAAACTCCTCTCCTTTACATATTCTTAAAGAAGTGGCAATATCTTTAATTTCTTCAGGAATGTCTTCCTCTGTCATGTTTACATTTATTCCGACTCCAACAACAGCCGCCTTTATTTTTTCTCCTTCAATTTTCATTTCACTAAGAATGCCTCCGACTTTCTTGTGATCAACCAGCATGTCATTGGGCCATTTGATTAAAACAGGAATATCCGTAAATCTCCTCAACGCTGTAGTACAGGCAACTACGCTTGTCAGAGTTAATAGGGTAGCATACTTTGGCGTAATACTGGGTTTTATAGCAAAGCTCATATAAAGATTTTTCCCTGATGGAGAAATCCATGTTCTTCCTAATCTACCCTTTCCTTTTGTTTGCCTATCTGCAATGACCACTGTTCCTGAAGGATATCCTTGCTTTAAAAGGTCATAACCAATACTATTAGTTGACTCAACCTCATCATAAACAACTATTTCTTTCCCTATTAAAGATACCTTGGAAGAAAGCTCTTTTTTTAAATTATCCGCTGTAAATTCCATAAATTACCTCTCCTGATTAAGTATTATTACCTCTATTTTCCCTTTTAATTTCTCTGCAAAATATTTAGCATCATTCTCAGAACCTACGATGCTTCCATAGTGCATAGGAACAGCCACTTTTGGTTTAATGTCAAGGGCAGCTTGCACAGCCTCATCAGCAGTCATAACATATGTGCCAGAAACAGGAAGTAACGCTATGTCAACATCCTTAAAATTCTTCATCTCAGGTATATAGTCTGTGTCACCTGCAATATAAATTCTCTTTCCAGCAACTTTAAAAATATAACCTAACCAACCTTTTTCCTTTGGATGAAATTTTTTATTAACATTATAGGCAGGTACAACTTCTATCTCTATGCCTTCCACTGTTAATTTATCTCCTGGTTTAACAATAAATTCCTTAGCATTGATTTTTCCAGAACAATCAGAAGGAAGCACAAGAACTGTATTAGGACCAAGAATCTTTGAAATATCTTCAGGACTAAAATGGTCATAATGCTCGTGAGTAATTAATATTATGTCCGCTTTATCAGGCTGTTTAATATTATAAGGATCAGTGTAAATAACTTTCTCACCACTAATTTTAAAGGTGTCATGACCAAGCCATTTAATATTTTCTAACATCTCACACCTCCTTGAGATTCTCGCTGCATATATGATACTAAATTTTATCAGATACTAACAATTTCCGCTAATGGAAAACCTCTCTTATTTATTCATTTCAACTCTGTGTTAAAATAACTTAATGAAATTCTTCGTCATTTTAATTATAGCTCTTTTAATCTTTAACTCCTTCGCCTATGCTAATGAAGAAGCATATGTTTTTGTTACCGATGAAAGGGATAATCCTATTAAGGGCTATAAGATCTTGCCTACTGAAAAAAAAGATATTTTCATCTGTACTATAGAACCTTTAAAAAAATGGATTATAACCCCTAAATCACTTTTGATCATAGTTAAAGATAGAGATATTTATAGAGTAAAAGATTCAATCGTATTTGATCGAAAAAATGGAATTGCTCTTTTAAAAGCCGATTTAACCAATGTAATAACTCTATCTTTTAAAATCAATGAAATAGAAATTGATAAAAATATATCAGTTCTAATAAAAAATAAAAAACTTATAAGTGCAAAATTAGATGAGCTATTTCCCTATGAAGAGAAAGTTTCTACCTTACCTTCAAAAGAAGAAGAGGCTAATTTATTAAACCTTGCTGAGTACTATGAAAGCTTAGGTCAATTTGACAAAGCACTAAATCTGTATGAAAAAATTCTCAGCCAAGCTCCTAATGATAAAGTAATTATGGAAAAAATAGCTCTTATTAATTATAGGTTAGGCAATTTTAAAAAGGCTAAGGAGTATTTTTTTAAACTCTCTTCAGACGAAAAGTCCTTAGCAAGAATTGTAGGAATATTAATTATAGAAAAAGACTTTGAAAATGCATTAAAAATCCTAAATAATTATGAAAAACATCAATCCAAATATTTTCACTATATAAAAGGAGTCATTTTATATCTTACCGGTAAAAAAGATGAAGCTTACAAGGAATTATTAGTTCTCATAAAAATAGATAAAAATTTAGCCAGAAATCTTCATGAACTTTTAAGATAGACTCCTGATAACTTTGATCAATTTATAGCCGGTTTAGAAAATATCTCTGATGTAACTCCAACTTCATCCTGACTTTGTCAGATAAAATTTGTAAGTCATTGATATTTCAACAAAATACCTTCAAAATCTGCTCATTTTTGCACTACAAATCTTTTTTGTTCTGTTTCTTGATTGATTTACTAAAAACTCAATT
>Ga0209721_1000967_pt1 | contig 23275 bp, 20 predicted proteins | sample TshhotsprinmetaG_FD_184139 | JGI IMG/M metagenome (GOLD analysis project Ga0209721, IMG submission 184139) | Hot spring microbial communities from South Africa to study Microbial Dark Matter (Phase II) - Tshipise hot spring metaG (SPAdes)... | ecosystem: Environmental > Aquatic > Thermal springs...
GAGGTAGATGTTGGCAAGCAGCGGCGAGAGCGCGCCGCCCTGTGGCGCGCCGCGGGCCGCTGCCGTCGCGCTGACGCGCAGCGCCAGTTCGCCCATCGCCACGGCCCCTGCGGCCAGCGCCCCGCCGATGAGCAGGCGCCGGGTACCGATGCGCTGCAAGTGGGGCGCCAGACGCCGCGCGCCTTCAATCGCCGGCTGGGCCAGGCTCATCGCGGCGATGAGGCCGCCGGCATCGAGGCCGGAGCGGCGCACCGCGCCCCAGGCCGCGGGATCGGGCTGTTCCCAGGCGGCTGCGGCATAGGGATCGCTGGCCGGCGGCAGGATGGGCGCGCCGGGCGCAGCCGCCGGCTCGGCCAGCACGCCCCGCAGGGCCTGGCCGCCCTGGCGCAGGAGCCGGCTAAGCCCGCCGGCCTCGGGAGCGAGCGCCGCCCCCTCGTCGGTGCTGAGCGCCCCGGCCTGCAACCAGTGGCTGATAAGCTGTAGAATGGCCGGCTCGTCAATCCGCTGGCGGACGAGACCCAGCAGAATGCGGTGGTCAATCGTATCGAAGTAACTGGCGATGTCGGCGTCAACTGCCCAGCCCAGCCCCTGATCGGCGTAGCGCGCAACCCGCGCTACGGCCTCGGGCACGCCGACGTAGAGACGGCAGCCGTAGGAACAATCGAGAAACAACGGCTCGAAGAGCGGCTGCAACACTTGCTGAACCGCCCGCTGGGCCACCCGGTCGCGAATCGCCAGGATGGCGATCGCCCGTTCACCGCCGCTGGCCTTGGGAATGCTCACCCGCTTTGCCGGCAACGGGCGATACACCCCTGTGCGCAACTCCTCGGCCAGACAACGCATCTGCGCCACCCAGTCCGACTCGAAATCACGCACCGTCACCGCGTCTACGCCTGCGCTGCGTCCGCGCCGGGCCACCTGGATGTTGCCGCGCACCCTGCGCCAGGCCAGGGTCAGGTTCTCGACACTTACGACCTGGTCGAGCAGGGCCGGGCCGGTGTATTTGGGAAAGATTGGCATGTGAGCGCTCCTTTCGTCTGTAGAGCTGTGGAGGTGTGGAGCTGTGGAGTTGGAGGGCATATCGTTTCGGTTGGTTCTGCAGTGTCAATAATAGATTTCACCCCGAAACTCACTCCGCCACTTCCAACCCCACCACCCCCAGAATGCGCGATGCGGCTGGAGCATGCTGGGCGCGCCAGGCCTCCAGCTTCTGCATCTGCTCGGCCATCAGGGCCTCGTGGCGCAGGTGCAGCTCGAGCAAGGCCTGGTCGTGCTGGGCGCGGCGCTCGGCGGCAAGCTCCGCCTGGCGGGCGCGCTGCTCGGCGATCTGTTGTTGCACGGCGGCCAGGGCCAGGGCATGCTCGTTCTGGCGGGCCTGGGCCGCGAGGGCCACTTCACCTTCAGCGCGGGCAACGCCCTGCTGGGCCTCGAGCAACCGCACCTGCTGGTCAGTCTGATGGGCCTCGAGCAACTGTTGTTGCACGCGCTCCCATTCGCCCTGGAGCCGGGCCTGCTCGGCCTGCCAGAGTTGCTCCTCGCGGGCGATCTCGGCGGTCTGGGCGCGGATCTGCGCCAGAACGATCTCCAGTCGCGCGGCCAGGGCGGCCTGTTGCACCTCGGCCTGCTGGGCCAGCAGGCGCTCGCGAGCCATGGCGGCGGTGGCGGCCAGCCGCAGGCTGTGCTCACGCTCTTCCACTGCCGAGCGCGCCTCCAGCCGCTGCAGCGTGGCGCGGTGCTCGGCGGCTTCCACACGCAGGGCTTCATCAATCCGGGCGGCCGCCACGGTGGCCGCTGTGGCCGCCTCGATCTGCCGCTCATCACCCTGGCGCTCGACCACCCGCACACTGACGATCTCCAGCCCCGCCAGCGCCGGATCGGCGCGCAGTCGCTCGAGGATCGCCAGGGCCGGCCCGTCCATCCCGCCCTGCTCACCCTCGTGGCCGGTCAGCGCCGCGTGGCTGTGGCGCTCGATGTAGGCCAGCGTCGCCGCGCGCACCGCTGTCGCCAGGGCATCGAGCGGCTGGCGATGGGCGGCGATCAGCCGCGGGTCGCTCACCGCCACGTCCACTACCAGCCAGAAGCGCACACGCCACTTGTCGCAACTGAAGCCCTCGATCGGCCCCACCTGCACCTGCCGGCGACGCACATCAACCCACTGCACCAGCACCGCCCCCGGCTGGCTCCACAGCCAGTAGCTCCCCGGTTCGTACACGACCGGCTCCCCGCCAGGCAGGTGCACCACGGCCCGAACGCCTGGCGGCACCACCAGTTGCGTCGCCAGGCCGAATATCTGGCGCGGGAGCGCCTGCGGCAATGTGACCAGGCCCGTCACAAAGCGGGGCAACGGCAGATCACGGCCCATCCCCTCGGCGCTCACCTCGCCCCTGGCAACTACCAGCCCCTCAACAATCGCCTCTTCCACCGCAGCGCAGGCCTCGGTAACGATCTGGTTGCTCATAGCTGTCCTCCTTGTCTGAGTCTAAGATTCCCTCGATCTGTAGAGCTGTGGAGATGTGAAGTTGTATTAAATTATGAATGTCTAGGAAGATTTGAAATCACCTTCACACCCCTACACCTGCTGGTGGAGAAAGCCCAGGATCGCCTGGCGTCCGTCCAGGGCTTCCCAGGCCAGGGCATCGGCGAGCCGGTTCAACTCGCGCGGGATGGCCACCAGCTCGAGTGTGCTCAGGCGCGCGCAGAGCGCCCGCGCCCGCTCGAACAGCCGCCGCATCCCTTCCGCGCGCACCGCTGCGCGCCCGCAGAGCTGGTCAATCACCACCCGGCTATCGCTCATGCAACACACCGCAGCGGTCGGATAGTGGGCGAGCACGACCTCGAGACCGGCGATCACCGCCTGATACTCGGCCTCGTGATTGGTGGCCGCCGGCGCCCGCAGACAGCGCGTGCAGAGCAGATTGCCCCGCGGACCGCGCACGACCACACCGATACCCGCGACGCCCCGCGGCTGAAAACCCGGCGTGCCGTCTACCTGCACCAGGAGCAAGGAGTGGTTCATTGCAACACCCAGGCCAGGCTCCCGAGGAGCGCGGCGATCAGCAGCAGCAGCACGGCCAGACAGCCGCGCAGCAGCCGCAGCGGCGACAGACGCGGGAAACGGACGCGGCGCGGATCGAGGAGCAGGGCGCTCACGCCCAGCAGCGCCAGGACGATTGCTCCACTCCAGAGACACCAGCCCATCCTGCCCTCCTTCCCATTACCTCTAGTAATAGGAAGGATAGGGTAACAGGAGGACGCGGCGCTATAGCCGCTGGCTAAGGAGAGACTTTGCGTTTGCTCATAAAACGGCCCACGGGAGGGGTTGAGCTTGCCGCAGGCGTGCCTGTCCGAACCGGCGCCCGTTGGCCCGGCCAGGCTCAGCCGGTGGGCGCCATCGGTGAAGAATTGTTTACAGACGAGTAAACCACGTTGTGGTTCCCGTGATTAAATCTTTCCTCTGGCATAACTGCGTTTTGCATGCTATGCTTGAGGTAGCCTGGCGCGCTGGAGGGACGCTACGCCCCTCATCGGGGAGCCGGCAGGGCCTCTCGCCTTCCAGCCGGCGTGAGGGAGCCTGTCGCCCCGCCAGGTCAGGGAGGGGGAAACCGGATTTCCCCGCCGTCCTGGAGGTGAGCAGCGTATGACCAGCAACGCGCTCAGCGCCAGGTTGCTGGCGCTCGACTCCGACATCGTCACAACGCGCAGCTATGTCTTGAGGGGCGAAAGCTGCGCACTGGGGCGAGCCCCGACGTGTGACCTGGTCGTGCAACATCCCCTCGTCTCGCGCCTGCACGCCCGGGTCGAGCGGAACGGAACCCATTTTCTGCTGGTGGACGCCGGCAGCGTCAACGGCACCTTCGTCAACGGGCGGCGTCTGAGCGCCCCCCATCTCCTGCGACACGACGATGAGATCGGCCTGGGCAGCGCCCGGCCGCTCCTGCGCTTCGATGATCCCGAGGCAACCGAGGTTGCCGCAGGTCATCTGCGCTACGATGATCGTCAGATGCGCTTTCTGCTCGGCGATCGCGTCGTGGATCTGACACCCATGCAGGTGCGCCTGCTGCGCTTCCTCTACGAGCACGCCGGTGAGGTATGCTCCCGCGAGAGTTGCGCTCAGGCGATCTGGGGCGCAGACTATCGCCCGGGCGATGAGGATGCGCCGCTCGACCAGCAACTCGCCGAGGTGCGCCGTCGCCTCCGCGCCGCTGACCCCCAGGCCGCCAGGGATTTGATCGTGAACCGTCGTGGGCTGGGTTATGTGCTGAATCTGGAAGGGTAATACGGTTTTCGATTGCAGGTTGCGGATCGCGCTACTGGGAGGGGCGCGGGGAAACCGGGTCTCCCCGCTGCTGATATCAGACTCATCGAATCCAACGCTTTAACGACGCATGACTATTCAGCCAGGCCTAACCCTGAACCAGCGTTACACCATTCGCCGCGCAATCAGCGAACAGGGCGGGTTTGGCGCCACCTATCTGGCCTTCGACACCGCTGAGCGGCGCGAGGTGGTGATCAAGGTCAGCAAGACGGCGGGAGATATCGAGCAGAATGCGCTGCTGAGCGAACTTCAGGTGCTGAAGAGCCTGGAACATCCCCGTTTGCCCCGGATGTACGACGGGTTCTTTCACCAGGGTCAGCTCTGCGTTGCTATGCAGTACATCCCTGGCCGCGATGTGTCGAGCTATGTGCTGCCCCGCGGCCCCGATCGGCGCGCCGAGCCGCCTGACCGGCCCACCGCCCTGCGCTGGATCAGTCAGACTCTCGAGGCCCTCGCCTACCTCCACGCCCGGGGCATCGTCCATCGCGATGTCAAGCCCGCCAACCTGCGCGTGCACATGGAGACCGGCGAGATCTTTTTGCTCGATTTCGGCCTGTCTCAACCGATTGCGCAGGCGGCCATCCGCGCCCATTCGCCACGCTTTTCGCCTCCCGAACAGTACGACCCCAACGCTATCCCCACCCCGGCTGGCGATGTCTACTCCGTCGGCGCCACCCTGTACTTGCTCCTGACCGGCTACGAGCCGCCGTTTCGCGACGACCGCCACGATCGCACCGTGCGGCTCCCCAGTGAGGAGAGCCAGTCCATCCCCATCGAACTCGAACAGGTGGTGCTGAAGGCGATGAGCTACGATGTGGCCGATCGGTACCCCGACGCGCAGGCCATGCTCGATGAGTTGCGACGCCTCGGCTACGCCTGGCAGCCTGCGGTTCGGCCCGCCACCACCCCGACGCCGACCACCCTGCCAGCGCCGGAGCAGCCGGCTGCGACGGAACCCGATGCGCAGACCGGACCGACCCGCGATACCGCAGCAATCCTGCCGATCGGCCAGACGATCAAGGAACGCTACCAGATCCGTGAATTGCTCAGCGCCCAGGGAGGCTTTGGCACCACCTACCGCGCCTTCGATATTGAGCGCGGCCAGGAGGTCGTGATCAAGGCCAGCAAGACCACCGAAGACAGCAAGCAGGACGCCCTGCTCGAAGAGCGTGAACTGCTGCGTCAGCTCAGTCACGAGCGATTGCCCAGGGTCTACGATGCGTTTTTCTTCGACGGGCAACTCTGCGTTTCCATGGAGTACATCCGCGGGCGCGACGTGGCAAGCTATCTCCGCCAGGGTCCCCCCGATCTGCCCACCGCCCTGCGCTGGATGCGCCAGCTCCTCGAGGCCCTGACCTACCTCCACAGCCGCGAGATTGTCCACTGTGACGTCAAGCCCGAGAATCTGCGCGTCCACCACCTCAGCGGCGAACTCTACCTGCTCGACTTTGGCATCTCGCAGCGCCACAACCGCATGGTCGTGCGCGGTTTCACGCGCCACTTTTCGGCCCCCGAGCAGCGCCGCCCGGGCGCGCCGATCACCCCGGCCGCCGATGTGTACGCCGCCGGGGCGGTGCTCTACAATCTGCTGGTGGGCGCGCCGCCACCCGATCGCGGCCCCGACGAGAGTAAGCCCCTTCTGCTGCCAACAGACGGGGCAACGGCGATCCCTTCCGATCTGGAGCGGATCGTGCTCAAGGCACTCATGCCCAACCCGGCCGATCGCTACCCGCACGCCCGGGCTATGCTCGATGACCTGCGACGGGTGCGCCTGTCCACACGCTCCTTCAGGCCCGCGCGCCTGCTCTGGGCCGGTCTGACCGTAGTGCTGGCCGTCAGCCTGGGGCTGGCCATCGTCAGCTTCGCCCGCCCCTTCGCGGGAGCGCCCGCGCCAGCAACGGGAGAGCCTGCGGCAGGGGCCAACGCCATTCGCTGACCCGGTAGACGCCACGGCCACTCCGCCCCTCACCGGCAGCCCGGTTGCCGGCGCCGGCCCGACCCCGGTGGGAGCAGAGCCTGCCACTGTTGTCACTACCACCCCCGTCACAACCCCGACCATCGACGGTGGTTCTGCCACGGCGCTTCCTCTGCCGTCCCTGATGCCCACCGATACGCCCCCCGCGCCCCCCTTCGTGGTGCAGCAGTTCGAGGTTCCCGATCAGGGCCAGCGTGACTCTGTCTTCGTAGGTCGGCTGCCGCTACAATTCACCCTGATCGGCGAACGACTGGACCTCATCAACACTGTCACCCTGCAACCCGCGCCGGCCAGCGACAGTCGCCCCGCCATCGGGCTGATCGTGCAGCGCGTCGAACCGGGCCGGATCGACCTGCGCCTCAACCGGCTGCCCGACGGCTTTCGCAGCGGCCAGTATGAACTGCTGCTCAATGGTCTGCCCACCGGCATATCCCTGCGGTTGCAGGATTACCTGCGCGAGAGCCGCATTCTCGGCATCAAGTACGATTACCGTCACCTGGCTGCCATTCGACCTCTGCCCAGCTACCGCTTCCAGGGGCAGGACGTTCCCGGCCCGTTCGGGATGCTCTACCTGCGGCCCGACGAGTCATCACGTGGCGGTTACCTGCGCAACGGCGATCTGCTGGAGATCCTCGACACGACCAGCCAGCCCGGCTGGTATCTGGTACGGGTGAAGCAAAACTTCGACCCGAATCTGGTCGGCTACACGGGCTGGGTCCTGGCCTGGGTGGTGGAAGACACGCCCCCCGCGCCGCCTGAGCCAGGGGCCATCCAGGTCTCGTGGAACATCCGCGGCGAGAAGGTTGAGAACGTGATCGAGGATCTGGCGCGGCGGGGCATTCCCCGCGAGAATATTATCGTGGACCTGCAAGACCGTGAGCGCATCCCCGACGTCTTCGACCGCTACAGGCCCAACCAGGTGGTCAGCTCCGAACCGCCGGAGGGCGGCTGGGTGCTGCCCGGCGGGCGCGTGGTGCTCGGCGTGCGCGCGCCGTAGGAGCGCCGCCTGAACCTGCGGGGCCGTGAAGCGCCACGGGCTGCCTGCTCCTCACCGCCGGAGGGCGGCTGGGTGCTGCCCGGCGGGCGCGTGGCGCTCGGCGTGCGCGCGCCGTAGGAGCGCCGCCTGAACCTGCGGGGCCGTGAAGCGCCACGGGCTGCCTGCTCCTCGCTACCGTCGCCTGCGCGCCGCTTCACGCAGGGCCTGCAGATTGACCACCTCGGCCACCTCGTAGCGCGTCGGCACGCTGCCCTCCACCGGCCGAATGTGCAGGATGGTCGGAAAACTACCGACCCGCCCGTGGATCTCGGCGATCAGCGCCAGGGCCACCGGGGCAAGGGCAGGCGGATTGAGCACCAGCGGCGTGGTTTGCCATTCGGCGGGGCTCAAGCCGGCCGCATCGGCCAGATCACAGGCGACCTCGGCCAGGGGGCGGGCGCGATCAACCTGCACAGCCAGGTTGCGCACCTCCGGCGATTCGCCGGTTATCGCCCTAATCGTCGCAAGCTGCGTCTCGGTGAGCGGATGGGAGTAGTTCAGTACAAGCACAGACATAGGCTCGAAACCTCACTTATGAGACCGGGCGCATCACCACCTTCATCGCGCCGCTCTTCTCCGAGGGGAGGGGATTGCCTTGCTGATCGCGAGGCCCGACCCAGTACTGCACAGGCACATCGGCATCGAGGCAGGCCAGCAGAATACCGGCGGTCATCGCCTTGGTGCCTCCGGTGATGTCGGCAATCAGCGGCCAGGCATCGCGCACCGGGCGGGCCTGCTCGATCGCCTCACGCACATCCGCGTAGACCTGGTCGACATGGATGGCGTCGCCAAGCAGCAGCACGTGAGGAGTCACATTCCGTTCCAGTAACGACCGCTTCAGATCGCGAAGGCGCTCGCTGTCAGCAACCTCGGGCGATACCAGCAACCAGCAGTGGCGCAGAGTCGCCTGACGCAGGTGCCAGGCGATAATCTCCGCATCGGCTGCCTTGGGGTTCGGGCTCACCGGCAGAATCAGGCCGGCATGCGGCGGCGCCTGCTGATCCGGTTCAAGCCCCCCAAACTTGCTGCCCCGGCTCTGGATCGCGCGCAGCAAGCGCTGGAACCCGACCACCACAAAGGCAAAGATCAGGACCGCGCCGCCGATCAGGGCAACGAGAAACTGCGGCGTGGCCCCGAACACGCCGGTCAGCAATTCGTAGACGGCGTTGCCGAGGATCGCCAGGGCCAGCGAGCCGATCAGAAACAACACCGGCACGCGGGTTTCCAGAAACAGGCGCAACAGGTCGTTCAGTGAGGGCTGACTCATCGTAGCTTCTCATTCCACATACTGGCCCGCCATTGCCGTGGCGGAGCGCGGCTCGGGCGTCGGAGGGAAGGATATCCTCGACATCGTCACTCCAGGCAGCCCGCGTCGCGGCGATCTGCGTCGTCGCATCGGCAGGACCGCGCACTATGCGCCGGACCAGGAACAAGCGCCGGTGGAAGGCGCGCCGCGAATCGCCCTTCGTGCCGCCACAACGACGCAACGGAGAAGTCACTGGCCTCCTCCTGGTGTGACGGGGCGGTTGAGGGCCAACGTAATTATTGTTGCATGCCACGGGCAAAGCCCGCAGGCGCCAGACGATCCGGGCATCGTCACCGCATCGCGAGCCGCGGAAGGTCTACGAAGCGGCTAGCCCGCTCCCAGGCGGCCCGGTCGTGACCGAGCAACACGAGGAGGCGAACGAGCAACTCTTCCACCACCTCGGCGAACTGGCGATACTCGTCACGGGTGATCAGCCGATAGCCGTGGGCGAGGATTGAGGTATTGCGCGCGTCACTCCGCGCTTCGATCCGCCCAATGTCATACCCGCGCACGAGCGGATCGTCGAGCGCGGCCAGGAGCATATAGCCGACAAAGAGGCCAACGGCGCGGTCGGGCAGCCGATAAGGCCGGCGACGACCCTGCGCGCGTTGGACGTCCTCATAGCGATTTTCCAGATCGGGCTTGCGCTCTTGCGCAGCAGTGAAATCCGGTCGCTCACTCAACACGCCCCAGGTGGCCAGGCGATGCTGGCTGATCAATTCCAGGCAACGGTAGAGCAACAGCGCAGCGGTATCGTAGCGCCCCTGCGCCTCGCGGCGCTTCGCGCTGGCGTACAGCGAGCCAAGCAGCGCCAGCACCGCGTCGGGATTGGCGAGAGTTGCAAGCGCCTCGTCACCACGACTGGCGGCCTGGCGGGCCACCTGCTCCAGACGCTCCAGGGTTTGCGCCTGGATGGCGATGGTTGCGACAAGCTCACGCTCTTCAGGCACTAAGGAGAGGAACTCCTCCAGGCTAGCGCGCCCGGTCTTCAGGTCGAAGGCATCCCAGGCGCTATACGCAGCGGCAAGAGTCGCCAGCGCGGCATAACGTGGCCCATCAGGCGGCGGCACGCGCCGCCCCAGGTCGGCAAAGATCCGCGCCGCATTGGCATAATCGTGCGCTTCGTAGAGGCGGGTCGCCTCAGCGGCCTCCAGGTCGCCAAAGACAATATACGGGTCGGGTGGCGGCGCAAGGTACTGGGAGCCTGGACGAGGCACCTTCCGCTCTGTACCATCGCCAGTACTGACGTACTCGCTTTCGACGTAGAGCGCCGGAAGATTCAAGACATAGGCGGCCTTGGCCAGACCGATCGACATCGGCTTCGTACCGCCGGTCACATCAACCGCCAGACGCTCGCGCGGGAGATCGTTCCATGCCTCGATGATCTTGCGTAATGAGCGATAGATCTGCAAGGGATCAGTATGATCCTCATCGTAGCGCTGCCAGTTCTGCGGAGCGCTATCAAACCCAAGCTTGCGGGCCACATCATCGGGCATCTTTTGGGAGTCAGGCGTCAGCAAGAAGGCAACCCGCTGTGGTTCAAGCGCGCCGATCAACAGAGCAGCAGTGGTTGCCTGCAACGTGCCGGGAATGACCAGCCCGGCGAAGGTCGTTGAGTTACAGCGCTCCCGGAAGAGGCGCAATTCTTCGGCGAAGTCCATATTAGCCTCCTGGGATGGTACAATGGCGCAAGAGGGTGTAGGGAAACCAGGTTTCCCCAAGCCCCTATCTGTCTTGGAACCAACGGCAGCGAATTCCTTTCGTATCCTGTCGCAGAGCGGGGAAGCTGCACGGATGTTTCGTCGGATGACCCGCAGATTTGTTTCAACCCCCAGGACACGCCTATGACCACCGACATCCTTCCCGTCGCCGGGCCGGTGACCCACCTGCCCCCACCCCCCGGCGGACGCTGGACGGTCGCCGACTATGAGCGCCTCCCCGACGACGGCCAGCGCTACGAGCTAATCAACGGAGACCTGCGTATGGCGCCCGCGCCCACTCCTGGCCATCAACAAGCCAGTGGTCTGATCTTCTACTACCTGATGCAGCACGTGCAGTTCGCCGGCCACGGACGGGTCTTCACGGCGCCGATTGACGTGGAACTCGGCCCCACCACGGTGGTGCAGCCCGACCTTATCGTCATCCTCCGTGGCGGAGCGGCGACCATCACCGCGCAGCGCATCGTCGGCCCGCCCGACCTGGTGGTCGAAGTGGTCTCCCCCGGCACGGCCAGCTACGACCGGCGCGAGAAGCGCGACCTGTACGCCGCCGCGGGCGTGCGCGAGTACTGGATCGCCGACCCGGGCCACCGCGTCGTGGAACTGCTCACCCTGGCCGGCAAGCTCTACCACGCCGAACATGTCTACCGCGGGCAGGCCGCCATTCCCTCCACGATCATCCCCAACTGGAACGTGCCGACCGAGCGCTTGTTCGGGTAGCCTGATACCAGATGGAACTGGCGACACTGCTTGAAGTTGCATCAACACGCGGTCATCTTCTGTCGAATCAAATGGATCAGGGCACATGCCGTGCTCAGTTCAGTCTCGAGAACTTCGCTGTGCAGTGGTGAGCGTACACCGATGGGATAGCGCGTCTCAATGTAGTACTCTGCAATTCTCTGGCACGGAGCGAGGAACGGACCAAAATCAGCATCACGAGCGATCGCTTCCTGGATGAGGAGTTCCAGGTCGTGGAGACGCGGCGTAATGGCCAGCCCTGCGCGAGTAAGAAACCCTTGAGATACTTTTCCAGTGCCTGCTGAAGGTGAAGGGCGACAATTGAAAGAGGGCCGCCCTGCCTCAAGAGAATCTCTGCCGCTTGCAAGTCCAGATCACCGTGATCAAACCAGTCGTCTGGCAAAGAAGACTCAGTTGCGGACATAAAGGGGCTTTCCGCGCTCAAGAATTTGCTGGTAAAACGGATCGCCCAGCGCCAGCCGCCGGGTCAGTTCCTCAGGAGTCAGTACCAGCGGGGAGAAAGGGATGCGGCGCTCAGGATCGGCTATCAGCCGGCGTACCTGAACACGTCGCTCTAAGGGAGGGTCGGTAGTTTCTTTGATGATAAGCAGATCAATATCACTGTCCGAATCCGGCTCACCGGTAGCAAATGAGCCGAACAACACAATCAGCTCAGGCTGATAATGGGTGATCAGCCGTTCAACAATGGTCTGGATCACGGTATTGATCCGCCTCTGGTCGGGAGCAACCATAGAGCCTGCCTGTGATCAAGCATTCAACACCGGTATGAACCAGGAAGTTCTTGGAAGAGTGAATATTCTGTTAGATGCGACTATGCCGCGCATAGGCACATCGTACCATTGCCGAGCGGCCGTAGCAAGCTGTCGGATATGTGTTCACACTTCTCCCGGGTATACGGGCATCTTGCCCGCATCCAGGCCATGGCGGGCGGGACGCCCGCGCACCCGACGCTTTACCCCAAATGTGAACCCCTACGCCGTCGGGAAACGCTGCCTTTTCACAGCTTTCCCTCGGCGCTGAGCGGAGCGCCGGAGACCCGCGCGCAGGCAACGCGCAAACCGGCGCTGCGCCCGGCGCGCGACGCCGATGCCGACGCTGGATACCCGCGCGGACAGGCAACGTTCAAACCCGCCTGACAAGCTGGATACCCGGTTATGTGAACCCGCGGAGCAATTGTCAGGCGGAAACAGCCCGATCGGAACCATACCCTATCCCCCCCGCTTCGCCGCCCGGCGCACATCGAGAATAGTCCTGCCGCTGCGCGACTCACGGATGCCTGTAACCTCCACACGCGCCTGGTCTTTGCCTACGGCAAACTTTGGCGTGTTTGCGTCACGTTTCAGCACAGCAATGACCCTGTCCTGGCTGTACCCGGGCACTTCAATAGCGAAGTAGTTTTCATCACCCTCGATCACCTTACCGGTGAAAACGCTTCCCACCTGCAGCGCAACACCCGAAGCCGGCTTTGCCGGCGCTGCTGCGCTGCTCTGTGCAGGCGTCGCTTTCGCAGGCGTCGGAGCGGAGGGTTGTTTTGCCGCTGGTTCCGGCTGTGACGTGCCACCGCCGGCTACCGGGCGCTTTGGCGCCTTTTCCGGGAACTCGCGGTAATAGCGCATCAGGCGAATGGCCCAGCCAAGCGTCCAGATCAGTTCCTCGTACTCCATGCCGCGCAAATGGCGCAGGCAGGCGTTTTGCAGGTCACGGTAATAGTCGAAGGTCTGGTTCGAGCGGATCACTGCCCGACCGTTACTCACCACTGCCTGCAAATAGTCGAACAGCGCCTTGCTGCTGCGCTGGCTGCGCACATACGCCAGGACCTTCTGCGCCTCGTTGTGATCCACCTGCGCGCCGGACAGGTCGGCGGCCAGGAGTTCGGCGGTTTGGAACGTGTTCATATCTCTTCAATAGCTCCTATCCGGGCACCTCCGTTCTCCGCGCGGCCAGCGCAGGATGTCGGCGAGGCGGTTGAGCTGGTCGTCGAGCACGAGTCGCTCGGCGCGCGCTGCGTCAATCAGCGGCTGGAGCGGTTGCAGAGCGGCGACTGCGTCGAAGTCGCGGTAACTTGCGCGCGGATCATCAATGGTGAGTTGCGGGTCGAGCACCTCTATAGTGCCCAGACAGACCGGTTTGCCGCCGCCGAGTTTGGGCCATAGCCGTGGCTTGCCGAGACCCAGCGCAATCAGGATGAGACCCAGTTCGCCTTGTGTCAGGTTGTTGAAGTCCATGCGTAGACCGAAGCGACTCCCTGCATCGCAGGCTTCCAGCGGCAGGTCGCCTCTCGCCAGTTCGCCATGCATGTAGAACTTACGCCCCCGCGGTTGCTGTTCGTCTGAGTAGGTGTCACGCGGGCGGAAGAGTTGCGGCGTTGGTACGGTGATGATCTTCCCCTCGATCAGAACAGCGTCGGCAAAGCGCACCACACCCTGGTACCCCTGCGCGCCGAAGAGCCGCGCGGCAGGATCGAGTTGATCGACCGAGCGCGATGGAAGTGTCTCGTCCGGTAAGGGTCGCGCCTTTGTGACGTGGACTGCCGAACGGCTGATGGCCTCGACGATGCTGCGGATACAACCCTTGAGGGAGGTCCCTGGAATGGCGATCTTGCCGTTGACACGGAAGTGAGCCTTGATCAGGGGATACTTCGGATCACGGGTCTGCTCCAATAGTCCTGAGGCAACATGCACTGCCGAGCGTGCCACTATCGTCGCGCGCAGCACGCCGCTCAGGGTATCCGGCTGGTACCGGTGGTGTCCGACAGGTTTCGCCAGATCCTGCTGTCCCTCCAGCAATGGCACAAATGCATATGGTTTGGGCAGTGGGGGCTGGTTGCCGAACCGGTTACGTTCACTCATTGTTCACTCCCGCGTAGCGTAGAAACTGTACAGCGCCGTTCGGCGCGTGATAAGTCAGGTACTTCAACGGGGGGTACTGGCCGCTCTGGATCATCTTGCGCTCGTGATGTTCGCGCGCCTCCCATCCCTCGACCAGGGTCTGCGCTCCTGCGATGCTGAGCGGCTGCTCACTGAGCGCCAGCACATCGTAGGCGCCGTCATCGCGGCGCTTCCAGCGCAGTTCGGCGCGCTCCGAAAAGATGTGGCCGAAGTCGCCGCGCAGATCGAGGTCCTCCAGTCTGCCCAGGGCCTTGATCGGGCGCAGATTGGCAGTTCCTTGCCCGGGGTCGAGGTCCCACAGCGCCGCGCCGCCAAAACTCCAGCAGGACAGACCGACAATCTCAGCAGCAAGCTGTTTCAGCTGCGCAGAGTCAAGCGGGCAGATACGGTACACATAGCCACTCATAGCCCGATCTCCCTGCGCCAGGCGGGCATACATGCTCGCCACAGACTGCGCACCGCGTCATTGCCCCTCACATTCAGGCGCACGCCGAGGAATTCGTCTTCGGTGTACGTCATTCCTGCCGGCAAAGGAACCCGATCTTCTTCCGGCAGGGCATACGCGCGATAGGCGTCATCGGCGCAGAGTGCGCCCAGTCCAACCAGTTCGCTGGCTGTAGCGACACGCTTCCCGTTGAGCAGACGTATCTCTCCGTTGGTGAGGGTGCAGGTCGGGTAGGAGAGGCTCAACGCGGTGAATTCCACCTTCACCCGCCCCAAACCGCGTGACTTCCCGAAGCCAATCGCGACACGCCCCTCTGCCAGATCGCGCAGCGCCAGTCCAAGCAATGCAAATTGCGCCAGGGTTAGATTCTTGAAGTAGATGCTGGTACGAAACGTCCCGCTTACAACCGTTTCGTAGTTGAACGGACCAACTGCTACCGAGCCGTAGATGCGGTCAATTGCCACCCCGTTGCGTTGCTCGACCTCGAGTTTTCCTTCGGGGTAAGCGTCGGCGAAGCGCACCCGCCCGGCCAGGCTGGTGTGGCCGAAGATCTGGCTCACGAACGAGGAACGGCGGTAGATTACGGCTGTGCGATCCGCTCCCTTCAGATTCATGCCCTCAATCGCCCGGCCCGAGCTGTAGTTCATATCGTCAAGCCCGTTGTAGCAGGTGCCCGCGCCAAGAGGGTTATCGGCCAGCGGCACAATCGGTTCATCCTGGCTCAGCCGGCGACGATACGCCTGACGCGCCTGTTGCAATTGTTCGCTGTCGAGCGAGCGGCAGATGCGTTCGCATTGGGCGCGCACGACCCCCTTGAGCGACGGACCGGGGATGTAAATCTGCCCCCGGCTGCGCACGAATTCCATATCGGGCAGAGTCGGGTCGGCGCCGCCGGTCTCCCCCGCTTTGATCAGGATCGGTCCGTCGGGGGTAATGGAAAAATCAATCGTTCCTTCGAGAAAGGTCGCTTTGTGCATTGTCGCTTACTCCCTCGCTGTTGCAGTCGCGCGGCGCTGCAATTCATCACGGAAGGCACGCTTCCAGGAGCTCACCTGCTCTTCGGTCGGCTCGTGACTGCCGCTTCCGTCGAGAAAGGCGAGCAGACTGTCAGCATCGCCAGCGTGTAATTCGACGTAGTCACGCCGGACGCGCTCCAGGCGCACGTGCCCTAACCCACGGGTGCGAAAACCGCCGATCTGCATTTCGCCGCGTTCCCAGGGTTGCAATGCAAGCAGCACCATGCCGAGTTGCCAGTCGGCGGCATTCTCCAGCGTCAGCTCAAAATCGAAGCGTGTGCCTGCCGGAACCACTTCATAATCGTACAGCAGCCCCTGCTCGACCGACTCGGTGTCGCGGTTGAGCGCCACGCCGTTACGCACCTCAAACTGGCCAAACCAGAGTTCCGGCTTCACCAGCGCGTCCTTGAAGAAGATCCGTCCGGCGATCCAGGGCGCGCCGAAGGTCAACTCGATCATGGTCGACTCGCGCCAGATGTCTGCATCCTTCTTCTCTGCCATGCCCTGACGCATCACATTTTCGATCTCCTTCAGATCACGCGCCTGGTCGGGCGCAACACTGTGGATCAACGCCTCGACGCGGGCACGGAAGGCGCCCTTGAGCGATGCACCCGGGATAAACGGCGCACCCAGCGCGTCACGCAATACCGGCAGATCATTAGCGACAACACCGGTATCCCGACCTGCGCCAATGCGCAGACCGGTCAACGCTGTCAGTTCACCGCGCACGGTCAGGCGGTTGCGCAGCGCCTCGAAGGAGTATTCATCAGCCATTGGCGTTCCCCCGTAGCCGCTTAAAGTCACCTGTTTTTTTACCATAGTAGAATGCCCGGTTGAGATAGCCGAGGTAGAGCTGCATCAGGCGCACATAGGCGGTCTGGTGTAGCGTCTCAGCCTCAGGCGCGTCGGGCATGTTCTTCTTTACGTGTTTTTCGACAGTGCCGGCAAGCTGGTTCACCGTCTCACGCAAATCCCGAATCACGGTATGGCCGAACTCATTATCTCCGCGCCCCCATTTGTCCTTCTCGCGGGCGATCTGGTAGCGAATAAAGTTGATCACCACCTCCGGCGAGCCTGAGGTGACAGCGACGTTAAGCAGGTTGCGCAACTGGTTTTCCTCCATTGCTGTTCTTTCGAGCAGAGCAGCCGTCTGGTTCGCCTGCCGGACCAGCGCGTCGAGTTGCTTATCAATTGCCGCTTCCAGCAACAGATTACGGCGCAGGATTTTCGGATCCAGCACATCAATGCTCATAGTGGCTCCTTAGCGTAGATGAAACTCATCACAGATGCGTATCTGACCATATCCCTCGGCGCGGCGTTCGCCGATGCCGTCGATCTGGAGTTGCGCCAGACGCTGGCAGCCTTCTTCGGTGAGCGGTCGGTTGGTCTGGAACACATACAGCCCTCCCATCGCCACTGCCACGCCAGTCGGTTTGGGGCGCTGCCAGAGCGTGTGCCAGCCGCCGACGAGTTTAGTGGTGGTGAAGGCGCGCAGCAGGGTTGCTTCGATGCCGGTCAGCTCCTTGAGCTGCCCGGCGCTCAGTTCCTGCGTCGGCAGCCAGCCATGTTCGAGCAGGATGACGTCAGCCAGCAGATTGATGGTAAAGATACTCCCCTCAATCGACCACGGCGCGCCGCCAAGGCCCTCGTACAGCCTGGCCTGCTCGCGGAAGCGCCGCGTCATTGTTTCGACCCGCTGCAGCACCTGCCGCGCATCTTCGGGAGCGACAATGGTCTCGGGCGTTTCGACCCGAACCGCTCCTAACCCACTGGTCTGCCGTCCACCCAGATGGGTGATCCGGGTGAGCGCGCTGCGTACCTGCGCCTCAGCGAACGGCGGGAGCGCCACGCTGCCGCGGAAGCGGGTTGGAACGCGCTGCTTATTCGCTTCCGTCGTTTCACGGATCGCCAGCAGCGAGTAGAGGCGCTGCTCCTGAGCAGTACCACGCCGCCGGTTGATCGCCACACGGGTCAGGATGCGCTGTTGGACACTGCGATACTGAAGGTTGCCATCGCGTATCGTGTACAACTTCGATCCCACAGCCTCCCAGGGTCGTCCATCGTTGTCGGCAGGCGCATAGATCAGGGCAGGAGGTTGTTGCTGTTCCCAGCAGACGCGCGCGTAGAGCGAGTCGCGAACATCGTCCGTCCGCTCTGCACCTTTGGGCTGGATGGCGGTTGCCGGAAGCGGACGCACCCAGGCATCGCCCTGGTGTACTGGATAGGCATTGCAGCAGCGGATGGCGCGGAACAGCGCCTCATCGAAGTTCTGCGCACCCAGAATCTGCCCCAGCGCACCGAAGATCGCCCCGCCGGGCACGTAGGGCAGGCTGGCGTTGAACTGCGTGCCGGGCTTGCGCTCGGGGAAGGCGAGCGGCGCCACGGCCTCGAGATCAAAGGTGAGTAGCAACATTACCGGCCTCCGCCGCGTTCAACCAGGGCGCGCACATCCTTGCGCAACTGGTCGGCGCTTCGTTCCTGACCATCCACCCACACCTGCGCCGTAACCTCAGCCCACCCCAGACCGCGTGATTTGGCGCCGCCCCAGCGGGTGCTCAGACTGGCAGCGATCCAGAGTAGCGCCACGTGATCAAGGCTATCAACTCTGCCTCTGATGGCGCGCTCTGAATAAAAACGGGTCGTCTCCAGGGCGGTTTCCTGAAAGACCAGGAGCTTATCGGCAGCCGTGCGGCGCTGGCGGTCGAGGGCGACCGAAGGCCGGATGTGGCTGTGGCGCTGCTCTGGACTGTCGCGCAGCGATTCCATCTGCGCCGGGTCGCCGATCACCCCGGGCAGATCGGCGAAGAAGAGCGGCGAGCGGTGTTGCGTACTGCCGAACAGTTGCCGTACCAGCGTATCCATTTCCTCGCGCTGCGCTCCCTCGAACGGCGTCGGAATATCCTGCCCCAGACCACGCAGCAGTTGCTCGGCGGCCCAGCGCAGCTTCCCTTTGACCTGCGAGCCGGGGATGATCGGGCGGCCCCAGCCGTCACGGACGATGCTCTTGTCGGCCAGCGTACCGACGCTGCTTCCTGCCCCGACGCTGACCGGCGTGCGGCTGGTGATGGTCAGTGCGATCTGTAGCTCCATTATGCCTCCGCCACAGGTGGTTTCGCTCCGGGCGCTTCCGGCGCAGTCTGGATCTGGCTGTCGGTCTCTACAAACTCGTAGGCCTCCAGCACATCGGGCCAGATCGTCTCATAGCTCGCTGTACTCTTCCTGGCAGGCGGGTCCTTCGACCAGGGCAACCAGGGCGGCATGCCATTGCGTTGCCGCGCGCCGTTCGACGAACGACGCCAGGCATTTTCGATGTGGGTCAGCAGGATTTCATTGAGCGGCTTACCGATGCGGGCACGGGTGTACAGGTACTCTATGGTGCTGGCGAGCACGCTGTCACCCTGATCCTTATCAAGGACCCGGCGCAGGCGATAGAGTTGCGACAGCGGCATCCGGGCCTGCTTGAACGCGCGCACCGTCGCCAGGAAGCCGGCAAACTCGGCCCAGGCATACGGGCGGGCAGTCAGGCGGCGCGCGCTTTCCTTGTGGTCACCGAGCGCCTCTCTGCGGAACGCCGTGATGTCGTCGCTGACCATCGTGATTGATTTCATCACCATAAAGTCAACCGCGCCGCCAAAGAAGTTCTGCTTCGCTTGATGTTTGGCCAGTTTCTTCGCCCGCTTCAGCAATTCCTCCACCCGGTCGCGCAGGAAGAAGAACGGCGTGTTCTCCTGAGCGATCAGCACACCCGCCGAGAGTCCGACGGAAGGCATAAAATCGCGCAGCGCGCGCGCCGTATCGTCAGCGCCGGCGTAGCGCATCGAGATGGGCTGTGAGGCAGAGACGGACAACCCGATGGACGGCGCCAGACGTTCAAAGCGTCCGGTCAACTCCTTCTCAAAGGTCTGGGCAATCGTCAGTGCAATATCAAACGCCTTGCTACCGGGCACGACGATGAACAGATCATCGCCGCCGATGGTCAAAATCTCGAACGGGTGGACATAGCGTAGTTTCCTGGTCTCCTCGTCCTGCGCCTCGACCGGCCTGAGATGCTGCGCCAGCGCGCTGAAGACCGCATGTTGTGCAACGTCGCTTAAAGCCCGTGAAACGGCGTGATACGCCATTGGTGTGCCCAGGGTTGCCATGAGGCGACCGATGTTGTTGCCATCGGCGTAGATCAGGCCAATGTAGCGGCGCGGATCGGAGGCAGATGCAATATCGGCAAGATCCTTAGCCGATGGAACTTCTTTACCCAGCAGCGCCCTAGCGTAGTCGGTCGTCTTGCCCTCTTCGCTCCCAAGATACTCCCGCCAGCGTTGCTTCCAAGTATCTCTCTCTGGATCGACCGGCACCGTCCAGGGCGCCAGCCTGGAAGCCAGGTCGCCGACTTCAACACCCTTGACCTCTCGCCCAACCGCCAGTTTACGCGCCGAAGGTTCACTGAGCGGGCGTTTATCATCACCGACTCTCGCCACCACCACAGCGGGGCGCACATCGCTGCTCCTGCACTTCTCGGCCCACGGCATCAATTCGTAGTGCGGCAGATAACGCGGTTCGCCGTGACTGGCGCGCTCATCGCGCCGGCGGTTAAACATGGTTGCCAGTACCGTCACCAGTTCGCCGAAGGTCTTGCGGTTGAAGAAACGTTTGCGCAAGGCCTCGCTGGTCGTGTCCTCGGGGTCAATTCCCTCAGGGGGGTAGTAGTACGCCAGCAGGGCGGCGCGTTTGCGCTCGTCCTGGCAATCCCGGAGGAAGGAGTCTACCCAGTATGGCGCTCCCACCTGGCCCTGCGGGTAGAGGCGTCCGTAGCGCAGTTCCAGCAGGTTGAAGCTGGCGGCCACCGCCACGCTGTTGGCGGTGAGCGTCTGGCTGATGTACTCGCGCTCGACGGCGGTTGCCAGCGCAGGCGCCAGTTCTGCCGGGGCAAACGCCAGGAACGAGCCGCCGCCAGCGTAGATGATATACGGGTGAGGTTCATCATCCGGGATCGCCACCGGCAGATGGTCGCGCCAGATTCGGTTGACGCCCTGCTCACCCACCCAGTCGAGCAGGGCGCTGGCCCCTCGGATCTCCGGCAGCTTGGGGGCTTCGAAGACGTACCCTTTGATCTTCGTCGCTCCGCCGTAGACCAGGCCGATCGGCTGGCGGGCCAGCGGGTCGGCGTCGATTCGCCGCTGCATCTCCAGGAGCTCGTCCAGCGCACATGCCGCGGGCATCCGCAGCACCTCGCTCACTAGATTGACGAGCGCTGGCGGCGCGTCGGGATGGGCCAGACACCGGGCGATCTCCAGCGCAAAGTCGCGAAGTTCAGTCATAGCAGGATAGCTTCTTTGTATGCATTACGTCAGCCGCGCGAACAGGTCGGCCTGCTCGCCTCGAGCTTTACAACATCCGACAACTGCCTGGGTTGTTCGCCCGTAATACCATTTTTGGTTTTAGATTTTGGATTGTGGATTGCCACACTGGGCAGCACAACGCCTAAAACCGCTTTAAGCAATGCGGCATCATCAACGGTAATTGGTATAACAACACCTCCACACCTCCACACCACCCCTTACCCCGTCACACATGCGCCACCTGTACACGGCCGTGGCCGAAGACGCACGCCTTGCCGACGTGGAGCACACTGGCCGCGAGGAGGGCCGCGCGCACCGCGGGCGGCACCTCGCGCAGCGTTGCGCTGCCGATGAGTCCGCCGAGCTTCATGGCGCGCTGCTGGCCGCCGCGCGTGCTGGTGCGCTCCCAGTCGGCCCAGCGCAGGTCGGCGCGCTCGATGCGCACTGCCCGCGCCGCCTCGACCAGTGGACGGTAGTCGGCGCTCCACGCGCCTGGCCCGTGAAAGATGGCCAGCGCGCCGATGCGCCAGCAGATCGCCTGCACGATCGCCGCCAGGTCCAGGTGCTCGATGAAGACGCCGCGGGCCTTGACCCGCAGGGGTGTGGGCAGCTCCAGGCGCAGGTCGGCGGCCAGATTGGCGGCGTGGACGGGCAGCTCAGCCAGGTTGAGCAGCGGTAGCTCCGCCGGCTCGCGCACCTGCCCATCCTGGTAGAGCGGCACGCCCACCGGGCGGAAGGGTTCCAGGATCTCCACGCGCTCCAGGCGCGCCCGCGCCCGGGCATGGCCCAGGCCGGCCACGCCCAGATCCGCAAAACCCACCAGAAAGTAAGGCAGAAAATCGATGCCCCGCCCGATCAGGATCAGCCCGAACTCCAGGCTGTCGCCGGCGGCGTAGTGGCGCTTGTGGTCCAGCGGCGGCTCGATCACGAAGGGGCGCGGCACGTCTTGCAGATCGTGCAACTGGGGAACACCTTCAGGATGCGGTGTCTCAAAGACCCAGCGGTAGGAGCAGAGTAGCGTCGCTGTGCAACGCTCGGCGTGGCCCCAGCAGACGCGGGGGCACGAGGCGCGCTGAAAGGCGTAGCCGAAACCGCCGCGCAGCAGCGCGCCCTTGAAGGGCCGCAGGGTCGTTGCCTCCAGCAGGCGGTAGCTGATTCGCGCCCGCAACACCGAGAGCGGCGGAAACGTCTGCGGAGTCTCAACCGTCACTGCCGTTCCTTTCTGCTTCGGTTACAGGTGTTGTGCGGCTGCGCCGCACAACGCCAGAATGAAAATCTTTGTTCCTGGGAGGGGTAGGGGCGCGGCGCCGCCGCGCCCCTACGCTCAAACCCTCCCCGCTGGCGCGTTGGTTCCTGGGAGGGCTGCGCCCTCCCAACCCCTCCCCGCTGGCGGGTTGGTTCCTGGGTTTAAGGGCGGACAGAACATCCGAGCCAACGTGGGTTGGACCGCATTGGAACGCTCCCGCGCACGGCTCTGGTCTCCCCGCTTCGACAGGCTCAGCGCAGGCTCTCCAGCTTCGCTGGAGAGGGGGAGGGGGCGGGAGCCAACCAGCGCATCCCAACGCCATAAAGCCCGTCGGCGACCATATGTTCTGTCCGCCCCTGAAGGTTCCTGGGAGGGGTAGGGGCGCGGCGCCGCCGCGCCCCTACGCTCAAACCCTTCCGCGCGCGGGCTATGTTTACGGTAAGCCGTCAAAGACTTCAATTATTTCTTGTAACGCAAGAACGGCAACAGAGTACCATGTAACACTAACAAACATGTTACAATCACCCCCGCCAGAGATATTGCCAGCAAACCCGGGAGCGCAGGCTGGCGGGCTGCCCGCGCTCTCGCCGCAAGCGTTGCCTTAAAGCGCGCCTGCGTGCGAGCGTGCCGCCCGCGCTCCTTCCCGAAACCTACTGCCGCGCCAGGCTTACAATCGCCGGGGTCTGGTCGAACATCCAGAAGGCCAGCGGCAGTCCCAGGCCGAAGGTGACGCCGATCAGGCTCCAGGCGGTGAGCAGCCAGAGGCCGCTCAGCCACCAGCCTACCAGCACAAAGTACAGCGCCCGCAGCCAGAAGGACCGCTGCTCGATCTGCGTCTGGCCGATCGTCACCACTCCGCCCTGGTTGATCACCCGCATCTGGGTGCGGATGGGCTTGAGGGTCATCACCTGGGGCAGCCGGTTGAGCATCAGCAGGCCCAGGGGCAGGCCAATGACGCTGATGAGCAGGGCCCAGGCCACGCTGGTCCAGATCGCGCCGAGCCAGAGGCCGATGAAGAGGAAATAGAGTGTGCGCACCAGGCAGCCCGGTCCGGCAACCGTGGGGGCCATGACCACGACGGGGCTGGGGGTTGCCTGCACGTTGACGTTGATCGTCTGGTGAAGCGCAGGACTGGCGGGTGGCGTCGCTGTCGCGGCGGGCGCGCCGACCGGCGGCTGCGGCGGGGCTGCTGGCGCCAGTGGGCCGAGGGGCGCCGTGGCGACGCCGGCGGTGGCGCC
>Ga0209721_1000968_pt1 | contig 23266 bp, 31 predicted proteins | sample TshhotsprinmetaG_FD_184139 | JGI IMG/M metagenome (GOLD analysis project Ga0209721, IMG submission 184139) | Hot spring microbial communities from South Africa to study Microbial Dark Matter (Phase II) - Tshipise hot spring metaG (SPAdes)... | ecosystem: Environmental > Aquatic > Thermal springs...
GTTTTAGTCTTGCGCAAAGACAGCTTAGCGAAATTGGAAATCAACAAAGGATTAATGACAACGACATTGACATCTTTATCGGACAAGAAAGAGAAGAGATTGATATGGTAGCAGCCTGTGGACTCCATGCCAGCCATTACAGAGGAGAAGTCTTTACAGTTAGAAGTAATAGCTCTCATCAGTTCAGAGAAGCCGCCTTTATCCATAGCAGCAGATATAGAGAACCTTACATCTCCATTAACATCAATGCCTGTAGCGGAGAAAGAATCCTTGGATACATCAACACCGACAAACAGTTTAAACAAAGCAGCACCTCCATAAAAAGTTATTCAGACAAGGCAGGTGAAGCCTCCCGGCCAATCCTCCATGATGACAAGGATTCAATGATCCAATCAACCTATTATGGCTATGGGAGGCAGGGAACAGACTCCTTTAAGGGTTCATTGACCCAGGAAACATGCAGTTCTCCTGCCTGTCCAACTTTAACAGGTAAAACCCGTTTGTATAAATCTTATAACACATATTCTTAGTAGGAGGTAAAACATGAAAAAGGTATTGTTGGTGGTCTGGGTGTTAGTATTAACAGTATTTCCTTTCCAGCACGCGGCAGCTTCTGATAGGACTGTTGATACATGGAAAGGGACACTTAAGAATGTCGATAAAAATATAGAAGCAGAAGCGAATTTTAGATACGAAATTTTTGATGAAGATGAATTTGTAACAGTGAGAGGTCAGATAGCACTAACAGACGCAAAACATAGGGTCGAGCGTTCAATTCTTTATTTTAGGTGTAATAAACAGCAAAAGTTATGCGTAGCCGCAGGATATGTCCCGGCACATGGAGACGCAAAGCATAGTGTCTTATTTAAGGCTTTAGCTGCATATTCTTATAACAATCCCACAATATCTCAATCTCGCTTATTTGGTGCAGCAACTACAACGATCATGGGTTCAGCGCATTTAAGGGAAACGATGATGCCTTCAGTATATGCGCCGGAGCTGTCATCTCTTCCAGAAGATGACAGGCAAAAAGAGTTAGAAAGAGCAAGTAATATGCTACCTGATAGATATGGAAGCGTTTTTTATTATTCATTTGGCTTTTTCGTTGCAAGTGGTGAGCTTGCAAAAGCTATGGAGGAAGATGTGATAAAAAATCGTTCTATAATTGTTGGTGAGATGCTTTCTACAGACAGGAAATCTATTAAAGAAAATAGAGGTTTATCTCTCGTTGCAGGATCTTTCCAGCTTCCAAGCTATGGTAAGCGTCTTCTTACCGGTATAAGAACAGCAAACGATCCCTATGGTGTCGTAAATAAAATTAAAACAATGTTTCTTCCTATTGAAGATGTAATGGTTAAAGTGACAAAAGGTTTATCAGATCCTGATGTTCAGGAAGATTTGAAGTTTCTTGCAAGAAATGATATTACAATAGATACCGAGATTGAAACCAATTGCGGTACTGGGACTTTACGAGAGCTTTCAGAAAAACTAAAAGATAAAGCACACAAAACCGCAATTAAAGAAGGATCCCTTTGGCAAGAATCAGGCACATCAAAGCGTACAGCACATGTATGTATAGACAAAGTATCAAATAAATATCTTAAAAGAATCGCAGAAGCAATTTCTGACTTGGCTTGTAATCTGGGAGATCTTGAGTGTTATAAAAGAGAGTATGACAAATATTACTGGGGAAATGCCGAACAGTTTGCAAAAGTAATCTATAAAGTCGTTCCACAGCGAAAATTAAGTGCAAGGTGTGCAAGTGTAACCACAGAATTTAAACTTGACGGTAATATAATTATTGCAAGGGAAAACAGTTTCGAAAACATATGTAAATAAAATTAAAAACTAATAACCTAAAAGTCAAAAACCTAAAACTTTTGACTTTTAGGTTATATTTTTTTTTAAACTTTCTAAAAGGAGGTAATAAAATGCTTAAGAATATAGTATTTGCACTTCTTTTACTACCAGTCAGTGTAGCACATGCTGGGTTTTGGGATGATTACGCTAATAAAATTAAATCTAATGATAACTTTAGTATCATGCTTGATGCTAATACCCTGTCAGGCAAGCTGGCTACACTTAAAAACCTTCAAGAAACAGTAACTTTATCTCAAAAAATAATACAAAGAGTTTGTGATGTTAGATTTTTTCGTGATCTTAATAATCCTTATTTTTATGATGATGGTTATGTAGTTTTTCCAAAGAGCGGAGATCAGCTAACAGATATGCTACGAGACGCAGACAGAGATCTCATGTACAGGAAATGGACACAAGTTCTTCCGAGCTGGAGAGCAAAGGTTCAGCAAAACATACAGACAAGCTTTCCCGGTAGCAATCTTGATTGTGCTTCACGGAGTGGAACACTTATAGCAGGCGAAACAAGCTATATTTATTCTGGTGGTAGTCTAAGAAAAATGATTGTTAATGGTCAAATTTTAGCCGAAATAGGAGTAGGTCACAGCACTTATACAGTCATTATGACTTTTGGTAGTGAAAAATGCGGATTTGTTATGCCTATCTCTAATCCAAAAAATGCATATTTTGTCGCTTTTTCAACGAGAGTTGATGCGAGCCAATCAAATACAGCATCAGAAACTGCAGAAACAATAGTCAAAAATGACGATCACTATACCAGAAACTTACATTCCGATTCACACGCAAAAAAGCTTGACATGATGTCTAAAGCGATGAATTCGTATTACAATACTGCTTTTGATGCAAAAGGAGTAACCATGATAGATTTTCTTAAAATGTTTCTTACCGATCCAAGCTTCAAAAACGCAGTTGTAGCAGGATATCAGGAAACAGGAGGTATTAATATTAATATTAATAAATGAAGATTGCTGCATTATTAGTATCGATACTATTTTTTACTGTTAACATATTCACACTTGACACCAGCACAGAGACTGGAAAGACGCAAAAACAAGACATTGAAAGAAGTAAAAGCCTTAAAAAGTCAAAAGAAGAAAAAGAGAGTAGAGGCAAAAGAAAATCCGATACCGTAACTACAGGTATTGACAAGCAGACACAGGAAACGATTAAGGCAATAGGTCAAGCTATGAGTCAAAGCGAAGCAGATGTCACTTTACCGCTTGAGGCAGTATTCATGGATAGAATATTACACAGCTTGAAGGTAATACAGAGCCTTTTAAGACTTGCAGGATAGTCACAGCGCCGAAACTCTCTCGGGATTTAAAATTTCTCATACTGCTTCTATCTGTTTCCATCATTGCCCTCTCAGCAGCTTTATTCCTTCGAGGACTAATGATAAAGGACTTCAGGGAATATCTGGAAGGCGAGCTTGAGGACAGGGTTTATTGGGTAATGGCAGACCTTGAAGGTACATATGAAAAATATTCTGGATGGAACAAGGAAGTTATCGGCGAGGATGCGATATGGGCGTTGATGCTGGGCATTGAGATAAGAATCTTTGATATTGACGGCAAACTTGTAATGAATACCGAGAATGCTCTCGGCACACTGTCTCCTCTGGTAAAAAACGTGTGATGTCTATCTCTGAACTCAGGGCAGCAGAAAAGGGCAGCAGGTTTCTACCATACCCTCTTTTTTGGGAGGTAAGGAAATCGGCCTCCTTGAAGTAAGATTCCTGAAGCCAAAGAAAGAGAACATTTTTATAGAAAGGTCAAACAGGTTCCTTGTAATTTCTCTTTTTGGATTAGGCGGTTTGGCTGTTTTTCATTGGTCTGCCTTATTCCAAGGTTCAGGCGATGAATGGATGGTGGGATGGGCCTTATGGAGATTACTGTCCTATGTGGGGATGGTATGGGGCAAAAAACCTGTGAGGACTATAAAGGAAGCAGAAAGAATTCTTAAGGATTATTTTTCAAAATATGAAGATATAAAGATAGGCAAGGTTAAGGAGAGGGAATGGTTTTTTGAGGCGGATATTAAAGATAAAAACAATAATCTGATTGATAAAGTGATAATAGACAAAAGGACGGGCAGGATAAGGTCAATATATTAGCATAGGAGGCAGGTATGATGCGTAATTGGATGGGGTGGGATGGAATGTACGGATACGGTATGGGCTGGGGATGGTTTGGCCCTATTCTGATGATAATCTTCTGGGGGTTGGTAATCTTGGGAATTGTCTATTTTGTAAAGGCGCTTACTGGTAGAGGCGCATCTCCCAAAGAAGAAACTGCCCTTGATATTCTTAAAAAGAGATATGCAAAGGGAGAAATTGATGCGGAGAGTTTGAGAGAAAGAAAAAGGATTTAGAGTCCTGACCGCACAATAATTGTAGAAAATGTTTATGGAGTTGATTTATGCACCAAAAATTCAGCAGTATTGCTTATATTAAGATGCTAAGAAGATTGCTTATATTATTTATACTTGTTGTCTATACCTTCATCCCCTCTGTTCACAGTATAGCCTGTGATGAGCATGTATCGCCATCCCATGGAAGAGTGATTGACATCAGCTATAAAAACCTTCCACAAACAAATGTGACATTCTCTATAACCGACACTGATAGACATGATGATAAACCATCTACTAAAAACGAAGCTGCCAATTGTTGCTCTACATGTTGTAATACTATCGGAGGGATTAGTTCTCACAATTACAACACTATCTTTATATCAGTCTCTTTAGTCCCCAAACCAGTGTTTATTGCCTTTTTAGAACCTGTGTTCTCAATCAACAAACCGCCTCAAAATTAATCTTTCTCACCCATTAGTTAACAGCCGTAATTAATCATTGTAGGGAGTGTTATATCCGCTCAAGGATATTACCGCGCATTACGGTTAACACCAAAGTTTATTAAGGAGGTTTGTTTAATGCCACGAGGTGTGAAGCTGAAAACAATAATGGACATTGTCCTCATATGCCAATATTCTCACCTATCAGTGGTGTAGTAATTGAAAAGAGTGTATCTCAAGGCGAGGTTGTAGGTATTGAGAAGTATCTCTTTACAGTGGCAGACCTTTCAATGATGACATGCTTGATGAAGTGGTAGAAACAATACAGAAAAATGCCCATACAGGGAACAAAGGCGACGGGAAGATATTCGTCTATGATGTCAAAGATGCCATAAGAATAATGACAGGTGAGCGCGGCGAAGCCGCTGCATAACAATTTTTGATTTATGATTTCAGATTTTGGATTTAAAATTTTGAAATCTGCAATCAACAATCAGCAATTTATAAGGGGAGGATTTAAGATGAGAAGGTTATCGGTTTTTATAATGATGATAGTTTTAGGAATATTTGTTATTGCTGGCAGCGCAATAGCTGGTGAAAAAGAGATAATGGCAAAATCACAAAGCGAGAGAACGGATGTCTTCAGCGAAGTTAAGGAAGAAGGCATGCCACCTAAGGGCTTTGTTGATGTTGTAATTAAGGCGTCTATAAAGACCCACCTTGAGGGCTATTATATCATGGAGTCTAAGGAATCTCTTCATGGGAAACCTGAATATCCGTTTGTCTTGAATATAGATGGACAGGGTGTTTTATGGAAAGCGGATGGACAGAGGCATATAGTTCCTGCATATGATGACAAAGGCAAAGCAAACACCGATCCGGAAGCAGGCGAGGGAATGAAATATGTCCTTGAAAAAAAGAATCAGGCTTGCTGCTGGTTCGCACAGAATATTCTTTGGACTCCCAGAGGATAAGTATTCTGTAGAGGTTGAAATTGCCCTTAAAGAGGGAGAGTCGGCTGTCTTAGAATTTAAGCCTGTTTACAGATACAAGACACGTCCTTATCGTATCCCCGCATTTTTAAATGGGATCAAAGGTTACGAAGTATTTTGGGACGGGAAACAGCTTCAATAAAGGCTAAAAGCAAACGAATCAGGCGGAGTTTTTTGCTCCGCCTGAAAGATATCTTCGCTCCTTCTGATACAATCTTTGCATTTTATCTGCCAATTTGAGATAATAGAAAAATTAAGTTGTTATTTCATCTCTGATAGTTTTGCCGGAGCACAGGGACTTGGATTTCACACATATAATAAGACAGATTGCGATTACCGCTGTTCCTATCCTTATAGCGATCATCCTGCATGAGGTTGCCCACGGCTATGTTGCCTACAAACTGGGTGATCCAACTGCAAAAATGTTGGGCAGGCTGACGCTGAACCCAATAGCCCATATCGATATGTTCGGTACAATCATCATACCGCTGCTTTTATTTGTTTTTACCAATGGTCAGTTTGTCTTCGGCTATGCAAAGCCTGTCCCGATAAATCCGTATAACTTCAAAAATCCCAAACGTGATATGGCAATATCGGCAGCAGGCGGGCCTGCCACAAATATATTACTGGCAATTTTAAGCGTACTATTTCTTAAATACGCAGTAATCCCTGCATCTGCCTTTGTGTCCGATGATGTGGTGGCAAAGGTGATCAAACCTATGGTAATGATGCTTACGGCCAACGTAACCATAAATGTGATACTGGCATCTTTCAATCTGATACCCATTCCGCCATTGGACGGAGGCAGGGTTCTCATGGGACTGCTGCCGCATAAGCAGGCACAGGCGCTTGGAAAGCTTGAGCCTTTCGGGATGATTATAGTATTGATACTCGTGATGACAGGTATGGCAGGTTATATAATAATGCCTTTGATAAGATTGTTTCTGGGCTTAATCGATATGGTTTAGCATGGCAATAATTCGTAATCATGGATGTCGTAATTATGGATGGCAGGTGTTCTAAAAAGACTTTAATAGCGATACCTTAGAGCCGATCCCTCCTGCTGTTTAAGGGCAATTTCAGTATCACCTGTCCATTCAGCAAAGAAACAGGCAGCAAAATAATCTCATCGCATTATTAAAGGCTTTGAGGAACACCTGCCATCCATAAAAGAAGATTTAAAGGGAGGAAATATGGATAGAGAGCGTGTGCTGAGCGGCATGCAGGCGAGCGGGAAAGTTCATTTGGGAAATCTTGTCGGAGCCCTCAAGAATTGGGTAAATCTGCAGGACAAATACGACTGTTTCTATTTTGTCGCTGACTGGCATGCACTCACAACAGGATATGCAACCCCATCCACTATAAAGGAGAGCACACAGGACCTCCTGATAAATTTCATTGCTGCTGGTTTAGACCCTGACAAATCGACAATTTTCATTCAGTCCATGGTTCCGCAGCATGCAGAATTGCATCTTCTTTTATCCATGATAACTCCAATCGGATGGCTTGAGAGGGTTCCAACATACAAAGAGAAACAGGAACAGTTAAAAGATAGAGACCTTTCGACATATGGTTTTCTTGGCTATCCTGTTTTGCAGGCCGCTGACATAATTATTTACAGGGCAAAGCATGTGCCTGTTGGAATTGACCAGTTCCCGCACCTTGAGATATCGAGGGAGATTGCGAGGAGGTTTAATTATCTCTATAAAGAGGTATTCCCTGAGCCTGAAGGGCTGCTCACAGAGTTTCCGAAGGTTCCGGGTCTTGACGGAAGGAAGATGTCAAAGAGCTATGACAATGCAATCTATTTGAGCGATACTCCAGAGGTTGTCGAGCAGAAGATTAGGACAATGATGACAGACCCTGCAAGGAAAAGAAAGACGGATAAAGGAGAGCCGGAGTTATCACCTGTTTACCACCTGCACAAGATATTCTCTTCAGAAGAGGAACTCAAAGAGGTTGCCCACGGGTGCAGGACAGCAGGAATAGGGTGTATAGACTGTAAAAAAATACTGATAAAGAATGTATTTGCATACATGGAGCCGATATGGAAAAAGAGGAATGAACTGATTTCAAATCCTGACATGGTTTTTGAGATAGCCAGAAAAGGCTCCGAGAAGGCAGGAAGAGTGGCTGAGGAGACGATGAAACTTGTAAGAGAGGCGATGGGGCTGGCCTGATCAGTCAAAGTCCGCATATATCTCTCCGAGGTTTATCCCTGCGATGTTTCCCCTTTCATCTAATGCAGGCGAAATATTTCAAACTCAAATCAGGTGTGTCTGGAAATCTTCTTTGCCGCAACGGCATGAACTACGGATATTATAGTATTATGAAATGAAATTGCAAACAAGTCAGCGGATGGCTTACAGCCACCGCTGATTTAGCCCATATTTTGCTGTTTCAATCTTAACACAATTTATATTTAGTGTGATAAACTTAAAATGTAAATGCTGCAATGCCTATTTTGCAGGAAAGGAGGGTTATAAATGACTGTTGTTGAAAGGTGGCTAAAGAGCTGCATATGAAGCCAAAAGAGCTTTTAAAGGAAAGCGTTAAAACCTATCTTGAACAGAGACTTTCAAAAATAGATGCGGAGTTTTTCTTGATTGCAAAAAAAATACGGAGTGAAGGATGTCTTTGACTTGGATGCAAAGGTAAAGAGTGGATTGGTTAGCGAAAGCGAAGCATATGACGATTATTTTGCATTAGATAACCTTGAGGCAGAGAAGGAGAAAATAAAAAATTTTCTGGAAAAACTATAATGACCCCCCTTATCCTTGTCACAAACGATGATGGTGTTCATTCGCCAGGAATAATCGCCCTTTTTAAGGCGATGAAGGAGATAGGGGATGCTTATATCGTTGCCCCCGACAGGGAGAGGAGTGCGGTCGGCCATGCACTCACGCTTCACAGGCCTTTAAAAGTCGAGGAACTTCGTGAAAATGTCTTCAGCGTAAACGGTACACCGACAGACTGCGTTGCTTTAGCCATCCATAAAATATTGCCGAGGAGGCCTGACCTTGTTGCATCGGGAATAAACAGGGGAGCAAATCTTGGAGATGACATAACATATTCAGGAACTGTTTCCGCTGCAATAGAAGGGACTATTCTCAGTGTTCCGTCATTTGCCATTTCCCTTGTTGGAGATAAGCCATTCCATTGCGAGACCGCTGCTCCTTTTGCCATCGAAGTTGCGAAATATATTCTTGAGAAATCTCTGCCATATGACACACTTCTTAATGTCAATGTCCCTAATGTCCCAAGGAGGGATATGATTAAGGGTATGAAGATTACAAGGCAGGGCAAAAGGGTGTATGATAGTGCCATACAGGATATATTTTCTCCATGGGGCGACAAACATTACTGGATTGGAGGGGGAAAGCCTTATTGGGAGCATGGAGAAGACATGGATATTCAGGCTGTGCTCGATAATTATGTCTCTGTAACGCCGATACATCTTGATTTAACTAATTATGAGGCACTGGAGTATTTAAAAAAGACATGGAAACAGTCATGAAATACGATGTCATTATAGTCGGTGCAGGTCCTGCAGGAATATTTTCTGCTCTGGAGCTTATGGAAAAGTCTCCTGAGTTAAGGATTCTCATTGTCGAGAAGGGAAAAGACATCGACAAAAGGCAATGCCCCATGGATACACAGGATGTGCCCTGCATGTCATGCCCTGAATGCGATCTTGTGAGCGGTTGGGGCGGCGCCGGTGCATTCAGTGACGGAAAACTCAATCTATCTCCGGAAATAGGCGGATTCCTTTCGAGATATGTTGATATGGCGACCCTTCAGTCATTAATAGATTATGTGGATGGCATATATGTAAAGCATGGTGCTCCTGAGAAACTTTACGGAGGCGATGAAAAAGAGATCGCCAGGATAAAGGACATTGCTGCAAAGAATGACCTCACATTTGTTCCATCAAAGATAAGACATATAGGTACGGACAGGTGCAGGGATGTGTTGAAAAGGATGAGGGAGGCTGTCAATGGAAAGGTTTCAGCAGTATTTGAGACAGATGTACAGCATATAATTGTAGAAAAGAAAAAGGCTGTGGGAATAAAACTAAAAGACGGTCAGGAGATATTCTCGGATTATGTTATCCTTGCGCCGGGAAGGGCATCGGCTAAGTGGCTTGAAACAGAGTCCAGAAGACTCAAGCTTACATTGCTTAAAAACCCTGTGGACATTGGAGTAAGGGTGGAGGTGCCTGCTCCTGTCCTTGAACCGCTTACGAGTATTACTTACGAGCCTAAGCTGATATTTTATTCAAAGAAGTTTGACGACAAGGTAAGGACATTCTGCGTTAATCCATACGGAGAGGTAGTGAAGGAGCATATAAAGGACATATGGACTGTGAACGGCCACAGCTATGCAGAGAGGAGAACAAACAATACCAATTTTGCAATCCTCGTAAGCACTTTTTTTACAGAGCCATTTGATGAGCCCATATCATACGGCACATATATAGCAAGGCTTGCCAATTTCCTCGGAGGAGGCGTTATTGTCCAGAGACTTGGCGATCTCATAAAGGGAAGGCGTTCAACGCATGAGCGCATATCAAAGGGAATAGTGGAGCCTACATTAAAGGATGCAACACCCGGAGATCTGAGCTTTGTCCTTCCATACCGCTATCTGTCCGATATTATGGAGATGCTTGAGGCTGTGGATAAAGTCGCTCCTGGTATTAACTCACGACATACGCTCCTTTATGGCGTGGAGGTGAAGTTCTATTCAATGCAGGTCAAGCTTACAGATGGACTTGAAACAGAGATAAAGAATCTCTTTGCCATTGGCGACGGTGCTGGTGTCAGCAGAGGGCTTATTCAGGCATCGGCCTCAGGAGTAATAGCAGCGAGGGAAATATTAAAGAGACATGGACGACTTTAAGCGACTCCGGTGAAGAAAAAAGTGACAGGCTACTTTTCAGGCAAATTCAGGCAAGCAGTAGTTTTCTCATACGCCTGATGTAGCGGAGAGAGAAGATATTAGGAAGAATAAAAGGGGACAGGCTACTTTTTAAATGACAAATTCAGCGAAACATCGGATTTTTCATCGGCCGGAGGCAGGGAGCTGCAGGCTCATAAATGGAAAGGAGAATTCAGGCTTTATTTATGAGAGGCAGGAATTTTGAGATGGAAACGACAGTGACATTATGCACGATAGGAAGGACGAGACCATCGGGTCACGCAGGCAATGGGTTGATAACGGTTATGGAGTCAAAATGTTTAAAATGTTCGCTGTTAGTGGTATGAATCGCATAGACCCCGTTGTCTATCATAGTGGCTATGAGGAGATAGTCAAAGATAGATTGGGATTTAGGGCTATGTTTTTCAATAAGCCCGGTTATCGTGGCGATAGTTTGAGGCGTAGGGGCGATGACGCGAATATTGCTGCTTTTATAAAATCAAATAAGCTCTTTTGCCTTTACTGAAGACAGAGGGTTCTTGACCCTTCTTTTGTCGGTAATGACAGCATAAAGTTCCACTTCGTTAACTGCAGTATTCATAGTGGGCATGGACGACTATAAGAAGCTCAGGGATATGATGGTTGATTACCAACTCATCCCGAGGGGGATAAAGGACGAGCGCGTCCTTGCTGCCATGAGGAAGGTTCCACGCCATTTATTCGTACCCGATTTTATAAGACACAGCGCCTATGACGATATAGCACTGCCAATAGGCGATGACCAGACCATATCACAGCCTTATATGGTTGCAGTGATGACAGAGTTGCTGGAACTGAGAGGAGATGAAAAGGTGCTGGAAGTCGGGACAGGCTCAGGCTATCAGGCAGCACTATTGGCGGAATTGGCAAGAGAGGTTTATACAGTAGAAAGGATTTCCACTCTTGCAGATGGAGCAAGAAGGAGACTGACAGACCTCGGATACGAAAATGTATATGTAATAGTTAGCGATGGTACAAAGGGTCTGGAGGATAAGGCACCTTTTGATAGGATTATAGTCACTGCTGCTGCTCCAAAAATCCCCGAACCCCTGATAAATCAACTGAAGGATGGCGGGATTATCGTAGCGCCTGTTGGAGAGAGGTTTTCTCAGATATTGATAAAGGGCAAAAAAGAGAAGGGCATGCTCATCGAAGAGTACCATACTCCGTGCGTCTTTGTTCCGCTTGTGGGAGAATATGGGTGGAAGGGATAAGAAGTTGTTTAGTTTCTTAATAAAAAAGTTCTTGACCTTTTGTTTTTAAATCAATAAAATGTCTAAGTATGAGAAGAGAAAAATCAATATACGAGCTGCAAGCAGAAATCTGCAAGATACTCTCCAGCCCCAAGAGAATAGAGATAATCAGCGCATTAAAGGATGGGGAAAAGACCGTTGCGGAGCTTGTGGATATCCTGGGAACCCCAAAGGCCAATGTATCCCAGCATCTTGCTGTAATGAGGCTCAAGGGCATACTGAAGAGCAGAAGGGATGGCGTGAATATCTATTACAGCATAGCCAACCCTAAAGTAGTTCAGGCATGCTCCCTCATGAGGGAAGTGCTCAATGAGCTGTTGATGGAGAGAAGCAGGATGGCTGAACTGGTCAGAAAGGCCTAATCAATCCCGCCTTAATTCATCCCTTAAAAGACCTATCTGGTCTGAATTTCGGGCTTGACATATTTTATTATCCCGTGTTATTACTTATAGGCTTTTTTAGCCCCAAAACGTTATAAGATTCAGTATTACACTATAACGCATAACGCAAATGGAGAAACCTTCAATGGCCCTTGCAACATTTAAAGGAGGAATTCATCCGCCTGATAAGAAGGAGCTTTCCAAAGACAAGACAATTTCCCCAACTAAACCACCTAAAAGAGTTGTTATCCCGCTTGTTCAGCATATAGGAGCACCGTGTAAATTGGCTGTCGGTGTTGGACAGGAGGCAAAGAAGGGTGAGGTTATAGGCACTCCTGAGGGATTTGTCTCCGCTCCTGTTCATTCATCGGTTTCAGGAAAAGTTATTGCTATTGGAGATTTTCCCCTTGCCACCGGCAGGATGGTCACATCCGTTGTAATCGAGAACGACGGCAAGGAGGAGTGGACGTCATTAAAGGACAATCCCGATTATATGAAGCTCTCCCCCGATGAATTAAAGGCAAAGGTAAAGGATGCAGGAATAGTGGGAATGGGAGGGGCAGCATTTCCTACCCATGTCAAACTGTCGCCTCCAAAGGAAAAGCCTGTGGATGTGGTTATACTCAATGGCGCCGAGTGCGAGCCTTATCTCACAGCCGACTACAGACTTATGATAGAAAGGCCTCAGGAGGTTGTGGAAGGCCTGAAAATATTAATGAAGATTCTCGGCGTTAATAAAGGCTTTATAGGAATAGAGGATAACAAACCAGATGCTGTTGAGGCTATGAAAAAGGCTGCATCGGGAGAGCCGAACATCGAGGTCTGCGCCCTTGAAGTAAAATATCCGCAGGGGGCAGAGAAGATGCTCATAAAGGCAGCTGTCGGCAGGGAAGTGCCGCCGAGGGGACTCCCCATGGATGTGGGTGTTGTTGTGCAGAATATCGGTACGGCAGTGGCGGTTTATGAGGCAGCAAGGTATGGCAAGCCCCTTATCGAGAGGGTTGTTACCGTAACCGGAGAGGGAATAAAAGAGCCGAAGAATCTCATTGTGAAAATAGGCACACTGGTGTCTGATTTAATAGAGGAATGCGGAGGATTCAAGTCAGAGATAGCAAAGGTCATATCAGGAGGCCCAATGATGGGCTTTGCAATGTATTCTCTGGATGTGCCCGTAACCAAAGGTACATCAGGAGTCCTCGTCCTTCCCGAAGAAGATGTTGTCCATGCCGAAGGTTTTGGTCCGTGCATTAGATGCGGAAGGTGCATCGATATATGCCCCATGGGATTAATGCCATCAATGCTGAGTGTGCTTTCTGAAAAGGGCTTTTACGAAGAGACGAAGGACTACAATCTCTTTGACTGTTTTGAGTGCGGCTCATGCACATATGTATGCCCGTCGAAAAGGCCTATAGTACAATTTATAAGACTTGCCAAATCATTGGTAAAACCTTAATTGGAGGCTAAATTGGCAGAAGTAAAAAAGGAACATCAATTAATAGTATCTGTAAGTCCCCACATAAAGAGCGAAGAGACTACAAGCAGGATTATGTGGAGTGTGAATGCCTCGCTCCTTCCTGCAACCGTAATGGGGGCATATTTCTTTGGTCCAAGGGCTGTATTTACAGTAGCCATTTCAATAATAGCGGCTGTGCTTTCCGAATATATATTCCAGAAGGCACTCAAAAAGAAGGTCACTGTAACGGACGGAAGCGCATTCCTTACTGGATTGCTTTTAGGAATGAACCTTCCACCCTCCATTCCAATTTATATCCCTATCGTAGGTTCTTTTGTGGCAGTAGTCATCACAAAGCAGTTGTTCGGGGGATTAGGGTTTAATGTTTTTAATCCTGCATTGATAGGAAGGGCGTTTCTCCTTATTTCGTTTCCGAGGCTTATGACAATATGGAAGGAACCCACTGCAGCATTTGTACAGCTTGATGCAAAAACCACAGCTACACCCCTCGGAATACTGAAAGAAGAGGGAGTGGAAAAATTGATGGAGGTATTCGGAGACAAGATCAACCTCTATGCACAGCTTTTTGTAGGACACAGGGCAGGCTCTATCGGCGAGACATCATCAATTGCGCTCCTTATAGGGGCCGCATTTCTTTTTTACAGGGGTTATATTTCATGGCATATTCCTATTTCATTCCTCGGTACTGCGGCTGTTATGGCATGGATATTCGGTGCAAAAGGAGCATTGTTCGCAGGAGACCCTATTGTCCACCTTCTGAGCGGTGGTATGCTACTTGGTGCATTCTTCATGGCAACAGACTATGTCACATGCCCTTCTGTAAAAAAAGGCCAGATACTCTTCGGTATTGGCTGCGGATTTCTCACCATGCTCATAAGATTGAAGGGAGGCTATCCCGAAGGCGTCATGTTTGCAATACTCATCATGAACTGTTTTTCTCCTCTTATAGACAGAGGCTTTAAGACAAAGGTCTTCGGAGCAATTAAACAGACAAAGGAGATCAAGAGATGACAGGCAGAGATATTATAAAGATAACCATAAACCTCGTTATCGTGTATCTCATAGGAGGGGCCATCCTTGCGGCAGTTTATGCCAAGACCTCGCCTATTATGTATAAAAACGCTGTAATCGAAAAAGAGAGGGCACTTAAAAAGCTTATGCCGGATGCTGACAAAATAGAAAAAATGGGAGACTGGAAACCGCACGAAAAGGCGGCGGAATATTTTATAGCCAAAAAAGGCAATGAAATTATAGGCTATGTTGTCCAGTCCTTTGGAAAGGGTTATTCGAGCTACATCAATGTGTTGATTGCGGTTGACAAAGATCTAAAGGTGCAGAAGATTGATATCCTCTCGCACGCGGAAACACCCGGACTTGGAGACGAGATAGAAAAGGACGAGTTTAAAAATCAGTTCAAAGATAAGGATATAGACCACATAAAACTCGTAAAGACAGAAACAACAGAGTACATACAGGCAATAAGCGGAGTAACGATTTCGAGTAGGGCAGTTACCGATGATGCGGTCAAAAAGGGTCTGAACCAGATAATCACTGCCGTAAAAGGAGGGACTGATGGCGCAGCACAGCACAAGCACGATTAATTATAAAGAACTTATACTTAACGGAATAGTCAAGGAAAACACCATATTCAAGCTCGCCCTCAGCCTTTGTCCTGCAATAGCCGTTACAAGCGGCCTCAAAAACGGGGTGTTAATGGGAGTTGCGGTTTTGTTTGTGCAGGTAATGGTTAACGCAACAATTTCTTTAATAAGAAATTTCATCCATCCGAAGGTCAGGCTTCCGATATTTATGCTTGTCATATCGGGCTGGGTTACGGTCACCGATCTGACTATGGCGGCTGCTGTTCCAGATGTATACAAGCAGATGGGATTGTATATACAGTTGATTGTTGCTTTTGCATCAATACTTGCACGGGCAGAGATGTTTGCGAGCAAAAACAAGATCGCTCCGTCTATGGCGGACGGCATAGGAATGGGCATCGGATTTTTGTTCGCACTGACCGTTATAAGCTTCTTCAGGGAGTTAATAGGCAAGGGTTCATTGTGGGGCATGCCCATAGTGCATGCAAAACCACTTTTAATAATGATTTTGCCCGCAGGAGGCTTTTTTGCGGTGGGCATACTGATGGCCTTTTTCAACTGGATAGATATGAGATATTTAAAGAAGTCATCAGTCAGTAGTCATTAGTCATTAAAAAAAGTAACAACTAATAACCCATGACGATTGATCTGAGAGGAGGAGATAAATGGGCAGCGAATTCACAAAGCTTTTTGAGCTGATTATATCGGCGTCACTCATAAATAACTTCGTCTTTACGAGATTCCTGGGTCTCTGCATATTCTTTGGCGTTTCCAAAAAGATGGAGACCGCTGTGGGCATGAGCATTACCTTTACAGCGGTTATGATGATAAACGCATCATTGAGCTGGCTCATCTTTAATTACGTGATGATTCCACTGGATATTACATTTTTAAAGATTATCGTGTTCATAGGTGTTGTAGCAGGCCTGGTGCAGGCATCGGATACCATAATGAGGAAGGTGGCTCCGGGGCTTTACTATAAGCTCGGCATCTACCTTGCCCTTATTTCAACAAACTGTATCATCCTTGCAGTCCCTTTGATTAATGCAGGAGAGAAATACAGCTTTATCCAGAGCCTTGCCTTCGGCCTCGGCTCGGGTCTCGGTTTTGCCCTTGCACTGATAATAATGGCGAGCATCAGAGAGAAACTGGAGCTTGCAGATGTGCCGGCGCCTTTTAAGGGTCTGCCCATGGCCTTTGTTATTACAGGACTGATTGCCCTTGCATTCACAGGTTTCTCAGGATTGATTACGCTTTAGTTAGAGCAGCATAACAGAAGATCGGTCATCAGATTGTTGTTTTTTGTTGCTGCTGCTTATAATAAAAATTAAGGAGTAAATTTATGTTTGATAGCTTTATGATTAAGAAAATAAAGAAGACAAATACCGTTACCCTTTTGCTCTACTGTTCTGCTGCTCTACTGCTCTTTTGTCCTTCTGCTCTTTATGCTGGCGTCGGCGGAGCTGTTGAGGCAAAGGAGCATGTGGATCTCGTTCCTGTACTGAAGTTCACGCTGGTATTTCTTGCGGGCATAGGAGCGGTATTCGGTCTTGGTCTTGCCATTGCCGCAAAAAGGTTTGCGGTTAAAATTGACCCTCGCGTGGAACAGGTAAAGGATGTTCTTGCCCATGCGCATTGCGGTGCATGCGGCTATGCAGGATGCGAACAGTATGCAGAGGCTGTTGTCAATAATCCTGATGTCCCTCCCAATCTCTGCACACCTGCAGGAGCAAGGGGTGCAGAGGCTGTTGCATTGATTACAGGCAAAAAAGCTGAGGCGAGGGAGCCCATATTCGCAAGGATAATGTGTCAGGGAGGCTGGAGCAAGTCGACAAAGAGATTCAAATACGAAGGAGTCGAGGACTGCAGGGCAGCGGTTCTGGCAGGCGGAGGCGACAAGTCATGCATATACGGTTGCCTCGGCTACGGCACATGCGCAAGGGTCTGTCCATTTGGAGCAATAACAATGAACGATGACCATCTCCCTGTTGTCGATATAACCAAATGCACAGGATGCAGAAAGTGTGAGGCAGCATGTCCCAAGAAGGTCATAGAAGTGCTGCCTGCTTCAAAGGCTGTCCTTGTTGTCTGCCATTCAAAAGATAAAGGTATAGATGTAAGAAAACACTGCCAGGTTGGATGCATCGCCTGCGGCAAGTGTGTGAAGGTCTGCCCGTTTGATGCACCGTCCATTTCCAACAACCTCTCAAGGATAGATATCGATAAATGCAGGGTGTGCGGCTTATGCGTCGGGGTATGTCCCACAAATGCCATTGTGGACTTTATCCCGCAGAGACCGAAGGCATTTGTCACGGATAAATGCATAGGATGCCAGATATGCACGAAGGTATGCCCTGTGAATGCAGCCGTTGGCGAGCCAAAGAAGATGCACTCAATAGACAAGGATAAATGCATTGGCTGCGGGATATGCACTGCAAAGTGTCCTGTACAGGCAATTGACGGCACATTTAACGCAGCAGAGGTCTTTGCAGCCGCTGCAGCAAAGAAGAAAAAGGCAGAGGCAGCCTGAGAATAAAGAAAATCCTTGACATTTTGGGCAATATAGGTTACAAATATACCTGTATGAAATGGGTCAGGGGTCAGGCTGAAGAGCCCGCCTTATTAAGACGGGACAGGAAGCCGGAATTAAAAACCAAAGCAGTGGATAAGAGAGGCCTATGTCTTATCCTCTGCATTCTTATTTCTCTTTTCTGTTTTCTTGTTGCCCCGGCTTATGCCAATGTAACTAACAGTAGTGCCGACTCAAATCAGAATCCTGAACTAAAAGCCCAGAAGCCTGCCCAAATATATGCCCGAACAAATGATAATCCCTTAATTGCAGCAGCAGACCTGTCATCAGATGATAAGCATAATGCTGTTCAGGAAAGCACCGAATCATCAGAGAATGTCAGTCAGCCTAAAAGCGATAAATCACGGGGTAATGCCGAAAAAGGACAGACTTCACTGATACCGTCCAATGCAAATTCTCCTCTTGGCATATCATACAAATCTAATGAGACGGCAATAAAGGCGATAGAGAAGAATATCGCCTTATTTAAAGACAGGATTAAAAAGAGGTTCTCTGTCTGGCTCGAAAGGTCAGCAAAGTATATAGAAATAATGCAGGATGTACTAAAGGAAAAGGGTATGCCGGAGGAACTGGTGTTTCTTCCCATAGTGGAGAGCGGCTTCAATCCGAATGCCTATTCGCGTGCTCGGGCAGTTGGGCCGTGGCAGTTCATTGCCTCCACAGCCAAGAGATACGGTCTTGTGATTGACTGGTGGAGGGATGAGAGGAAAGACCCTGTAAAATCCACGCACGCAGCAGCAGAGTATCTCAAGGACCTGTATCAGATGTTCGGCTCATGGAAGCTCGCCCTCGCTGCATATAATGCGGGTGAGGGAAGGATCAAGAAGGCCCTTAAAAGGACCGGTGCAGAGGATTACTGGGCACTTCTCAATACAAAGCAGATAAGGAATGAGACAAAGGAGTATGTCCCGAGATACATTGCTGCATCCATGATAGCGTCTACACCTGAGGAATACGGATTCCATGACCTTGCATATCACGAGCCTCTGGAATACGATGAGGTGAGCCTTAATTCGCCTGTTGATATCGAGATAATAGCAAAATGTGCTGAGGCCACTGTTGAGGATATAAGGGAGTTAAACCCTGAATTGAGGAGATGGAGCACACCGCCGAATGTCCAGAACTATACCATCAGGATACCTCTGGGGAGCAAGGATATCTTTATTGAAAATCTCAATAAGATCCCTGAGAAAGAGAGGTTCAGCATAGATACCTATAGGGTCAAAAACGGGGACAATCTCAAGAAGATAGCGAAAAAAGCAGGCGTCCCTGTGAATGTTATCCTCGCAATGAATTCCATGGCCGGCATAGAAGCTCTTGAGACAGGCGAAGAGATAAAGATACCGCCAAAGGGAAAGTATTATGCTGACCCGGATGATAAAATATCTGCAAAAAAGGTTTCTTATACTAAGAAAATATCAGGGGAAAAGTCCGGCAAGTCAAACAAAAAATCCGCCAAAAAAGTCAGCAAGGCAAAGAATAAAACCAAAACCAAAAAGATTTAACTTATTTTCTAAAAAGCCAGAACATTACCTATAAGTCATTGCTAAAGACTTGAAAACTTCTTCCTGAAACACATACCTAAACAGTCTTGGACAAATTTCCATTATATATGAACTTCGCTTTTAGTCCTTATTACCGCAAAATACGAAATGCCGCAAAAAGCACCTTTTGAAATTATTGAACTTTAATTTCTCTTTTTCCCCATTTGTGCTATATTTTAATCATTAACCGGAGAAAACCGAAAGTTCGTATATTAAATGTTAGACTGAAAACAATAATATGAAAACAAAGGCACGTCAAAAATCAAAAGAGGGACATATCAGCTCAAAGCACTGGACCAGTATTCTCAAACTATACAGAGCGTGCTTAAATAACGCCAACGATTTAACAGCGGAAGCCGAGTTGCTATATAAACATGAACATTATGCTCGCGCTGTTACTTTATCGTTATTAGCTATGGAAGAAATTGGCAAGTCACAAATCGTTGCTGATTTCTTTAACGATATGGTTTCAAGTTCGGAATTAGAAAATGCATTCAAAAGACATGAATAAAATCAGCTTATAATTTTCGCATGTTCGTATTAGATAACATGACAATCCTTCAGATGGCAAGAAATATCATAAATGGCGAATGGATTCGATTTATGTTGATTACGCCGGAGATTATGAAGCGCAGGAACCAAAAGATCAATTTTCTAAAGAAGATGCTCGTAAAGCGATTGATTTTGTTCAAAAGGAAATAAATGATATTTTACAAATAGAGTGTGCTACCGAACGGATAGGATCAAAATCTTTTATGAAATGATTCAATAACTGCAACAAGTTAGAGACAAACTGTCAAATGAACGAAGAAGAACATAGAATAACTGAAAAAGAGTACAGGGAATGTTTTGGTCTGGATGCAGCCAATGATAGTCGAGCAGCAAAGGCACTTGATCATGCACTCGATATAAGAAAATTTGAAATTGAGCTCTACTGGAAAAGAGCGGCATATTTTTGGACTTTAATTGCCGCAGCATTTGCTGGCTACTTTGCAATTTTAGGTTCTGAACATCTCAAGAATAAAGAATACTTAGCCTATATTGTAGGTTCAATAGGACTTTTATTCACATGGGCGTGGTTCTTAGTTAATCGCGGCAGTAAATATTGGCAAGAAAACTGGGAAAACCACGTGGACATGCTTGAAGATAAATTTACAGGTCCGCTGTATAAAACTGTTTTACATCGCCCCCCGGATAAAAATGTTGAAAGATTTTTCACTGGGCCGCTGGCTATATCAGCGTCAAAAACAAATCAGTGGGTCAGCCTATTTACCCTATGTATCTGGCTTGAACTTATAGCACATACCCTTCAGAATGTTATCCGGCAAACTTTAATCATCTTGTAGTAGGCGTGATTACGATCTTGTTTGGTATTTTGATATTTGTGAGGGGAAAAACGTATAAAGGATCGTATGACCACACCGCCAAAAAGCGAGAAACAGGAATTATATAATAGAGTCTAACATAGCGCTTCAAGGGATCGCGCGGAACTGCCGCGCTCCCCTTGAGCTTCGATGCTATACTAAAATATAGATAGAAAACAATGCCTATAATCAGCAGGTTCTTTGGAATAATTATTTATATGTTCTGGCGTGACCACCAGCCTCCCTACTTCCATGCGAGATACGGGGACGAGGAAGTTACCGTTGAGATTGAAACAGGAAAGGTCACAGGCCATGTCACTCAAAGGGCAATGAATATGATTCAAGAATGGAGAGAACAACATAAAGAGGAATTGCTGGCAGACTGGAAGCTGGCTGAACAAAATAAACCCTTAGCCCGGATTAGTCCATTGGAGTAAAGAGATGATACTTCATGTCAAAGAAGCAAAATACCTTCATGATTACGTAATTTGGCTAAAATTTAATGATGGCGCTGAAGGCGAAGTCAACCTTAAAGATGAACTTTATGGGGAAGTTTTCGAACCACTCAAGGATTTAGAAATGTTCAAATCTTTCAGGGTAGACCCGGTTCTCGAGACTATTGTTTGGGAAAATGGAGCCGACCTTGCTCCTGAATTCCTATACGACAAGATGAAAGTGCTGGCGTAACAACTCGCTCGTACAGATGGCATTCCGCTACCACACAATTCAATAGTTACGCATATTTCTACCGCAAATCCGCAGTTTTATTTCTCTCCCAACCTTGCCTTTGCCTCATTCAGAAAAGCCGATTTCGGGAATTTATTGATTAGTTCTCTGTATTTGTTTTTGGCGTCTTCAGTTTTCCCGGACAGTTCCAGTATCTTTCCGGTTTCAAGCAATGCCAGATCCTGAAGGGGGATGTCTTTGATGTTTAAAATGTTTTTCAGGGAAGCAAGTGCATTATCCATGTCCCCCTTTTTAACATATGCCATTGCCATCTTATAATATGAAAGAGAGATAACCTTCGGGTCTGAGAACTGGTTGTTAAGATCCTTCAATGTCTTTATTGCTTCGTCATAGCTTCCCAATTCATACTGGCAGTTTGCAATATACAGGAGGACATCGGGTCTTTTCCGTGTTGCATAGGATTTTTTGAACATCTCCAGCGCCTGTTTGTACCTTTCTGCAGGCGGAATAAGCATAGCCTGGTAATCACCATGGAATAATCTGTACCCCTCGAGCTCAAGCTCAAGTGCTTTGTTTGAAGATGTCTTTTTGTATACAGCAAATCCACCAATTGATATTGCCAGTACAATGAAAACAGTTACGGCATAAACCAAAGTACGCTGTCTTTCCTTTAATCGCTGCCTTATATCGACAACGGTCTCTCTCAGGTCTTCTTCTGTAGCGATGCCCCTTTTCTCGGTGCGCCTTTTTATTGCCTTTGGCATTTATCAACCTCCAAGTGCTTTTTTTACAAGTTTTTCCGCATGTTGGAATATAGAGTCTATTTCTTTATCCTCAATTCCTGCAGACATAAGTATCTGCCGCGCAAAGTTTTTTGTAATAAGGTCAGACGGAGAATGGGCGTCGGTGTTCAGTATTAAGGGAATGCCTAAATTTAATGCCCATTTTGCCACATGTCCATTGGAAAGGCTGTGCCCTTTGCGCGCAGTTATTTCAAGGGTTATCCCTTTTTCTTTTGCAAACAAAAGGTCATCATTGCTGATCAATCCAGGATGTGCAAGTATATCTGCGCCTGCCTCAATGGCCGCCCTATTTGTGCCTTCGGCAACCGGCTCTACAATGGACTCTCCATGTACTACGACTATTTTAGCGCCGAGCTTTCTTGCCTCTTTTACCATATCAGGTATTAACGAAGGCGGGACATGGGTGATTTCTGCTCCGGGGATTATCTCTATAGAGACATGGTTCTTTAATGCACTTACTGCCTTGACAATCCTTGGGATTATCAGGTCTATGTTTGACTGGTCCATGTGGTCTGTAATTGCAATGGCCCCATATCCCATTGCAAAAGCCCTTCTTGCAAGCTCTGCAGGGATGAGTTCTCCATCGCTGAATATGCTGTGGGTGTGCAGGTCAATCATAATTGCGTAATCCGTAATGCGTAATCCGTAATTAGTAGCTTATCACTCATTACGCATCACGCATTTCCTATCACAAACTTTTAAGAATACAGGAAAAATCGATAAAAAGTAAAGACAATGGCTCTAATAGATAAAGATATTATTTGATATAATAACTTGAAATAATATAGATTATAGGTGGCAATAAGGATAAGTCTCTCAGAAAAATTTTTACCTCTAAAGTCATATCGGTCTCTCCCGAGACTCCTGTTTCAGAAGCTGTCTCCTTAATGGAGAAAAATAAGATAAGCTGTCTTGTGGTTGTCCGGGATAAAAAACCTGTGGGCATTTTTAT
>Ga0209721_1000969_pt1 | contig 23263 bp, 20 predicted proteins | sample TshhotsprinmetaG_FD_184139 | JGI IMG/M metagenome (GOLD analysis project Ga0209721, IMG submission 184139) | Hot spring microbial communities from South Africa to study Microbial Dark Matter (Phase II) - Tshipise hot spring metaG (SPAdes)... | ecosystem: Environmental > Aquatic > Thermal springs...
GATGTCTGATTCGGTAACCTTTGTCACAAGAGTCATTCTTTTCAGATCGACGATTGTGAATATCGGAGAGCCGGGAATCACGTACGAGCCGGGAACGAGAGCTCCCGTTGAAGGGAAGCCGAGCGTTCCGAGCGTCCCCGAGATACCGGTAAGCGCAGAAAGATTAAGCCCAGAGGGGATGAGACTCCCGAGGCTGCTCATCATCGTGCTCAGCATGCTTTCAATGGAGGCGCCGCCGGTAGTGGGAGTAACGATAGTGCCCGAAACAGGAGCCTTAATCGTCGCCGCCATGAGATTTTTTTCTGCGTTTTCTATGGATTTCCTTGCGGCTGCCTGCTGTGCCCCGGAGGCGTATCCCCCACCCAAAGATATTGCCGGTGGGCTTTCTTTTCTTAAGTTCAAATACCTCTGGTAAGATTTTTCAATTGTCTGAAGAGCTTCAAGGCGCTGGTCTTCCGGTAGTAACTGTATAAGAGTTTTCTTAAACGTGTATATCTCCTCCATGGAGGAGTCAAGCCTCGTAAGGATTGAATCAAAATACCGGCTTAGCCCCGCGGCCGCGGAAGAGAATCCGGACATCATTTGCGAAAGGGACCTTATCGATTCGAGGCTCGCCTTGGCAGAAAGAAGTGCTTGCTCAAGGCTGGAGGTGTCAAGCTGTACGAGGGACTGACCGGCAACCACTTCCTGACCCTCTGATACGTAGATTTCCGAGATAGAGCCTGAGACCTCGGGCATGACCTGGGTGGGGTTTGTGGCCTCGAGGCTACCCGCGACCATGATTCTCTGCTCAATCGACCTTGGTCCGACGCGGCTGGTCTCGACCTTGACAGCCCCGACCTCGCAGCCAGCGGAGACGAAGAAGATGATTACGATAATCAAGAAAGCCTTGAAGGCGTCCCGGAAGTATTCATCAAAAGCCATATTGCCCCCCGGCGTAAGGGATGAATATCCTCAGCAGTCTTACCCGCTTGCCATGAAAACTCTCGCTCATGGATAAGAAATAATACCACAATGTGAAGCCCTTTGTTCAGAAGGCATCACGTTTTTAACCCGCGCCGCAAATTTTGGGTTTTCGCGTCGCGTTAGTATCTCGTGGATGTTTAAATGCCCAGGCGGCGCTATGTGCAGCATGCGAGGACTTAATACTTAATTCTTTAAAAATCCGCATCACTCTGACCCGGGGAGGACAGCGGTTCTCATAAGTTTAGAAAGCCCAATAGAAGCAGGAGAAGGCCGTTGTAGAGAGCGTGCCCTATCACGGGGCTTACCAGGGAACGCTTTTTATCATACATGTAAGCGAGCCCTAGGCCTAAAAGCATCCGCGGCAGGAAGCCTACAAGCTCGAAATGCGCCGCGGCGAAGATCGCTCCATTAATGAGCATTGCTGAACCCGCAGGCATTTTGTTTCGAATGATTGGATAAAGATATCCCCGGAAAAATATTTCTTCGCATATAGGCGCAAGGACAACGAGGGTAATGACGAGCAAAAAGATAGCCCAACCGGAAATCGAGCCAGTTGAAATCCTTGTTACTGATTCCGTTAAGACGTCCGTTTTTGTTGGTTTTATGAAGTATTGGGTGATAGACGCGGTAACTACCGCCGCGATGAAGAGAGGGAGTCCCATGGCTATTCCAAAAAAGAGCTCCTTCATGTTTTTCTGGCGGCTTATGCCCAGAGCGATGAACGGCATGGGATGGACCCGTTTTACGGAGATGAAAGTTCCCAAAAGAAGAAACGCGTATAGGGACAGGCTCGAGAAGAATAGGAAAACAATCTTTTCGTCGAGAGAGGAAAGGTTTGACGGCAGCGCAAATCTTATAAGAAGGCTAAGAACGAAGGCGACGGCGGCGGATGTTACGAAGATTATCAGAGCCTCTCTGTACCCCCATTTCGCCTCAGGGAAAGGGATGTCTTTCGAGGGCTTTATCTGAGTGTAACCGCCGGGAAGAGGCGGAGACGGATAGGTCGGAATTGAAACTGTTTGCAGGCATTCATCGCAAAAATTGCGGCCGCCCCATATGTTTCGGCACTGAGCGCATACCAGACGTCCACATCCAACGCACCTTGCTACTGCCGGAAGGAACGGATGCTTTGAGCATCTAAACTCTTCACCAAATGATTCGTCGCTTAGATCGCCGCAAGAATCAAACACGCACAATCTCCTTGTCCCAGCTCGAGCCGGATTTGGCTGAATACCAAAATAATCGCTGCGCTTGCGCTTGGCACGGGTCGTGGAGGATATGGTTTCCAAATGTAGGGTCCATGCTCAAATCGCTTTATTCTCGCATAAAATTTCCGCAATCTGGACAGCGTTCAGCGCAGCCCCTTTTCTCAAGTTATCCGCGACAATCCAGAGATTCAGGGAGTTTGGCGCGGAGGGGTCTTCGCGGATTCTCCCCACGAAACAGGGGTCTTTTCCCGCGCAGTGAATTGGAAGCGGATAGAGATTTCTCTCCGGGTCATCAATAACCTCTACGCCAGGTGCCTCAACCAGTATTTCTCTTGCTTCCTCCGGGGTTATGCTCTTTGAGAATTGGACGTTTACCGATTCGCTGTGACCCACAAACACGGGAACTCTGACGGTAGTTGCGGTGATTCTCAGATCAGGCTCGCCCAGTATCTTTTTCGTCTCATTTACCATCTTGATTTCTTCCTTTGTGTAGCCGTTTTTAAGAAAGACGTCTATGTGAGGAAGAACGTTGAAGGCTATCTGATGTGGATATACTTCGCAGGTCGCATGCTCGCCCGATTGTATTTGCTTGACCTGGCGCTCGAGTTCGTCCACAGCCTTCTTTCCAGTGCCGGAAACTGACTGGAAAGTGGTAACGACTATCCTCTCGATAACGGCTTTCCTGTGAAGCGGCGCAATAACCACAACCATCTGTATGGTGGAGCAGTTTGGGTTTGCGATTATTCCTTTGTTCTTGAAGGCTTCCTGGCCATTGACCTCAGGCACCACGAGCGGAACCTCCGGCTCCATCCTGAAAGCGCTTGAATTATCTATTACAACCGCTCCCTCTTCCACGGCGATCGGCGCGTATTCTCGGGAAATGCCAGCGCCTGCCGAAAAGAGGCAAATGTCAACTCCCTTAAATGAGTTAGTGTTTAGAACCTCAACCGGAATGAGGTCGCCACGGAACTTGATTTGAAGACCTTTGGATCTTTCAGAGGCAAGGAGAGTTATCCGAGAAACCGGAAAATCTCTCTGCTCGAGAACCTTCACCATTTCGCGACCAACCATGCCAGTGGCGCCCACTACCGCAACGTGTTTTTCACCCATTCGCTTCGGAAGAAAGCCCAAAGTGCTCGTGAAGCGCTTTGACGGCTTTTTCGCCTTCCTCCTTTCTGACCACGCAGGATATCTTGATCGGTGATGTGCTTATCATCTCTATGTTTATGCCTTTGTCCGCAAGCGCATTAAACATACTTGCGGCAACGCCCGGGTGACTTCTCATACCTGCTCCAATGAGGCTCACTTTCGCTATGTTTTCGTCGAAGCGGCAATCCTCGGCGCCGAGCTGATTGGCGATCTTAAGCGTCACTTCCTTGGCTTTTGCTAGGTCTTCCTGCCCCACGGTGAAGGATATGTCAGCCAGCGCGTTTTCGCTTACGTTCTGTATTATCATGTCAACGTTTATGTTGGCTTCAGCTAAAGTGCCAAAAAGCTGGGCAGCCACGCCCGGCTTGTCAGGCAGCCCTTTTACCGTGATCTTTGCCTCGCTGAAATCGTGAGTCACAGCGCTTACTATTGGTTTTTCCATGATTTCATCCTCACTTACTACCCAAGTTCCCTCCCCTTCGTGGAAACTCGATCTTACGTAGAGCCTCACCCCATATTTCCTTGCGTATTCCACAGACCTTGCCTGCAGAACCTTAGCCCCTGTTGCCGCCATCTCGAGCATTTCCATGTACGAGACGCGGTCGAGCTTCCGAGCGTTTGAAACAAGCCTCGGGTCGGCGGTGAAGACCCCGTCCACATCAGTATAAATCTCGCAGTAGTCTGCGTGAAGCGCCGCGGCAAGAGCGACCGCTGTGGTGTCGGAACCTCCGCGCCCGAGGGTGGTTATTTCACCGTCTGTGGTGACGCCCTGGAAACCCGCCACCACCACGACCCTGCCACGTCTCAGTTCGCGTATGACTCTTTCCGCGCCTATATGCCTAATCCGCGCCCTCGTATGCCCCGCGTCTGTGAGAATCTCAACCTGCTGGCCAGTCATGCTTATGGCTTCCTGACCGAGCTCGTTGAGCGCCATGGCAAGGAGCGCCATGGATACCTGTTCTCCCGTTGAAAGAAGCATGTCCATCTCCCTTTCGGGGGGAGAAGATGAAACTTGCCTCGCGAGAGAAAGCAGCTCGTCTGTTGTGTCACCCAGCGCGCTTACGACCACCACTATGTGGTCGATCCGCTTTTTTGCCTCAACAACCCGCTTTGCCACTTTCTTTATCTTTTCTGCGTCAGCAACAGAAGAACCACCGTACTTCTGCACAACGAGAGACATTGTCAATCACCCTCTAAACAATGTGCCCGGGTAAGCCCGGGCCCCGTGAGCTATAAACGGCTTTGTCTGATCAATAAAACCCGGACGGGGAACCTCCATGTTCTTATTATAAGGGATGAGATGCGATGTGGTTGTTTGTAAGAATCAAAAATAGGGGCACAAAACTCCGGATGATTTCAGTGATGGGTGCAATCGGGCGGCATGCGAATTTCGCGGGTAAGAATATGACTATCCGCTCACCGACCGATGAATAAGGTGTTTGCGGACGCGCTTTGCGCCTGGTCGCTCGCTCCAGACTCGCGGATCCCAATGCTATGTGGTGCGGAAAGCGGAGGGTCAAACTGGGTGCCGCTCGGATTCCTTGTAGCGCAATTTGCTTTTATCGATAGGTCCGAGTTTTTTAACCTTTTCAACGATGTCTTTAACCGCGGAAGCCCACTTCTCGCCCTCCGCCGCGGAGATCCACGCCAGCTGAAGCCTTTCCGGCTCAATGCCTATCTGCTCAAGGTATTCCTTAAGGGCGAAATATCTGCGTTCTGTCTGGAGGTTCGCGTTTATGTAGTGGCAATCGCCTATATGACACCCGGACATGAGAACCCCATCGGCGTTTCTTCTGAAAGCCTCGAGCACATAAAGCGGATCAATACGGGCAGAGCACATGAGCCTGATTATTCTGACATTCGGGGGATACTGAAAGCGACTCACCCCGGCAAGGTCAGCGCCGGCGTAAGAGCACCAGTTGCAGGTAAAGGCAAGTATCTGTGGCTCGAAATCCTCCCCGGGTTTGCTGGGTTGCGGGAAAGCCACCCTTATCTGGGCGAGCGTCTGTTCTTCAGTGAAGTGCTTTGTCGTAATGGTGAGAGTCGGGCAACCCGCCGCGCAGGCGCCGCATCCCTTACACAGCGCTTCGTTAATTTCCGACACAAGGTTTCCTTCTTCGTTGACAACCATCCTTACGGCGCCGAACGGGCACACCCAGGCGCAGTAGCCGCACCCGACGCAGGCTTCCTGGTTCACGTATGAGTTGATGGCCTCGGCGTTCACCTTTTCCTGTCTCATCGGGTTTACAGCGTGTGAGGCAGCGGCGTGCGCTTGAGCGATGCTCTCAGCGACGTTTTTGGGTCCCTGTGCGGTGCCGCAGACGTAAATACCGTCTGTCGCGAAATCAACTGGCCTGAGTTTGACGTGAGCTTCAAAGAAGAACTTATCCTGCCCTAAGGGAACTCTGAGCATCTTTGCAAGTTCCATGCCGCTGTGAGTCTGAACGAGCGGAGATGAAAGCACAACCACATCGGCGGGTATTTCAATTTCCCGGTTCATCAATTCTGAGAAGAGGTTAACGGAAAGACGGTCACCACTTTCAGAGACCGCCGGTGGCTTCTCCGGCGAGAATTTTCTAAATCGAACGCCGAGCGACCTTGCCTTGTTATACCACTTTTCCTGAATGACTCCGTAAACCTCGATATCATTGTGGAGCACGCTCACTCTCGCTTCGGGGAAACGTTCTTTCACCGCAATGGCGTTTTTTATGGCGACCATGCAGCAGATCCTGTTGCAGTAAGAAACGCGCTGTCCACGGCTTCCGGCGCACTGAATCATCACGACATCCTTCAATTCGCCGGTTCTGTTTTCTTTTAGGAGAATTTCGAGCTGTCCCTGCGTGATCACGCCGCTGAGCTTCCCGTAACCGTATAGACCATCGGGTTTCATCTCATCGGCGCCGGTTGCGACGACGACCGTTCCCACCTTGAACCGCTCCTCTCTGTCAGAGAGGGAAAGAGTCACGTCAAAGTTGCCAAAGTAACCATCGATGGATTTGATCGTCGTCCCGGTGAACAGGTGAATGCGCTCCTCAGACTTAATGCGCTCGAGATACCTTGATATTATCCTATCCGGATCCGCGACCGTCGGTGCAAGGCTGTGAAGGGAGCGCAACAGACCGCCGACCTCATTTTCCCTTTCAACAAGATAGACCTCGAACCCTTGAGAAGCGATTGAGAGTGCGCACGTCATGCCACTTACGCCTGCACCAATGACAAGCGTGGCTGGATATATCGAAATGGTTGTTTCCTCGAGCGGTTCAAGCATTGACGCCCTCATAACGCTCATCCGAACGAGGTCTTTCGCCTTTTCGGTCGCTTTTGCCCACTCGTTCATGTGGACCCATGAGCACTGGTCGCGTATGTTTGCGAACTCGAAAAGATATTTGTTTAACCCGGCTTCCTCGCAGGCTGCCCTGAAGAGAGGCTCGTGCGTTCTTGGAGTACAGGACGCAACGACAACGCGGTTCAGGTTGTGTTCCTTTATCGCCTCTTTGATCGCGGAAATGCCGTCCTCGGCGCACGTGTAGAGATTTCTCATGGCGAAGACAACATTCGGGAGTGTTTTTGCGTATTCGGTCACTTCCTCGACATCAAGGAATCCCGCGATGTTCACGCCGCAATGGCACACGAACACGCCTATCCGCGGCTTCTCATTCCGGGCTGAATCGCGCATGTTGTTAGGGTTCTTAACCGAAAAATCCTTTTCCTCTGAGCCAGTCATCTTAAGAATAACTCCAATGTCTAAGTTTAGCGCGTGGACTCATGCATTTCTCAAAACACGCACTCAAGTGGTAGCGACCCTGAGAAAGCAGCGGTTCTTATTGATATCCTTAACTTAAAAGACACGCTAACGCGCGCTCTTCTTCGCCGTAGCCTTCTTTGCAGCGCTCTTCTTCGCGGCCGATTTCTTCGCTGCGCTCTTCTTCGCGGCAGGCTTCTTCGCGGCTGATTTCTTCGCTGCGCTCTTCTTCGCGGTAGCCTTCTTTGCAGCGCTCTTCTTTGATGCGCAGCGTGAACCGCTTGAGCTCTTCTTCGCTGCAGTTTTCTTTGCTGGTGACATCGTCCGCCTCCTTATTCTCGACCCTCACGCGACAGACACTTTTCCTGTCGCTCCCGTCAAAACCTGAGCGGCTCTATCCGCAGCGGCGCCGCCTTGCGTCACGGCGTCCGTTACGTCCATGGGTCTCGTGCATGCGCCTGCGATGAATATCCCCGGCGCGGATGAGTCCATCGGGGCGAGCAAATCATCTGAAGCTTTGAAAAAGCCATATTCGTCGGTATGGATCCCAAGAACTTCCGCGAGTTTCTTCGAGGAGGGGTGCGGAACAAACGCAGTTGAAAGAACGACCATGTCAACCTCGAGATTCGTGACGCCTTGTCCTGGCACGTCATACCAAACATAAAGGTTTTTGGTTACCGAATCTTCGGTAATTTCGCCGGGCCTTGCCCTAATGTATTTTATTCCGTACTCCTGAGCTCCCCTTCTTATATATTCGTCAAAACCCCTACCGAAGGCTCTTAAGTCTGTATAGAAGATGTAATTCTCGGTATCGTCGTGGTGCATATAGGCAAGCATCGCGTCTTTTGTCGCATACATACAGCATACGCTGCAACAGTAAGGATGCCCGTTTCTTAAGTCCCTTGCCCCCACGCACTGTATATAAGCGATTCTTTTTGGCCTCTCCCCGTCTGATCTGCGCTTCAGGTGACCTCCAGTCGGACCGCTCGCGTTTATGAGGCGCTCGTATTCCATGCTTTGGATGACATTATGGAAGCGACCGTAGCCGTATTCGGTGATTCCGCTCGGATCAAACATGACAAGCCCGACCGCGACGATGATCGCGCCAAATTTTCTCGTGATAATCTCGTCTTTCATGTCGAAATCGATCGCGCCCCTCTGGCACGCCTCAGCGCATTCTTTCTTGCATTTCTTCTTGGTGAGATAGAGACACTTTTCAGGATCAATCACCGCTACTCGAGGGACCGCTTGCATGAATGGAATATAGGCCGCTGCCCTCGTGCCGAAGCCCTCGTTCCACTCGTCGGGGATTTTGCCTTTTAATACGCAAGCCTGGGTGCAAGCGTCGCAACCTGTGCATTTCTTTTCGTCAACATACCTCGCTTTCTTTCTTATGGTTACCTCAAATTCGCCGAGGCTGCCGGAAACCTTTTCGACCTCGGAACAGGTAAGGACGTTGACCTTTGGATGGTTGAAGCACGTAATCATCTTGGGAGCGAGAATGCATATCGAACAGTCATTCGTGGGGAACACTTTGTCCAGAAGAGCCATTCTTCCACCGATGGACGGCTCTTTCTCGACCATCCACACGTTGAAGCCCTTGTCACCAAGGTCAAGCGCGGCTTGGATGCCGCATACACCGCCGCCTATTATCAAGACATCTTCGGTCAACCAAAATCACACCCCGCCGCAAACCGTGCAGCCGTACTCTTTGCGCGAAAAGCCAATATAGAGGCATTCGCGCTTCAGGGTAATCCTACAATTTACACTCACGCTTATTCAAAACCCTTGCTAAAAAGCGCATTTGCTAAAACCAGAGTTAATGACCGAATAAATTATATTCTCTAAATGAGCGCTTCGCGAACAAGTCCGGTAATATCGCGGGTCTCTATTTGTATTTCATCTCTGTCTGTACCTGTTTTTCCGGAAAGTGCGCATCTGAAATGAATCAGGCATTTCGGGCAAGAAGTAACCAGCATCGAGGCGCCAGTCGATTTCGCTTCCCGAAGACGCTCGATTTGAATAGACCTGGAGACGTTCCCGCAGTTGACCCATGAACTCACTCCGCTGCAAATCGCGTCGGGACCGTAATGATTCATTTCAACCATTTCAATTCCAGGGATTGCGCTTAACACTTTTCGGGGCGCCTGGTATATACCGAGCCGTCTTCCAAGCCTGCATGGATCCTGATACGTGATTTTCGCGCTTATCTCTTTATTAAGCGTCAACCGACCAGAATCAATGCCTTCTGAAAGCAGTTCCGTTATATGCATTACTTCAACATCCCATCCGTCCAAAACTTGCGGATAATGGTGCTTCATCGTGAGATATCCTTCCGGGCATGAGAGAACCACGCGTTTAACGTTAGCCTTCCGGATCGCTTCAGCGGTTTTTATCGCGAGAGCCTCGAAAACTGAGGGATTCCCGCTATAGAGCATATCGTGACCGCAGCAGCGTTCATCAGGGAGCAGCACAGGGGTAATCCCCATTGAGTTTAGTATCGCAACAGAGTCGCGTGCAATCTGCACCGATCCCGGCATGATTTGTCGATGTGAGACCTCATAGTACGGAAGACAGCCCACAAAAAACATGATGTCGTCGTCCGATTCAGCCTCATGCTTGATTTGTAGCCCATCCTCAAGCCAGCCGAGCTTGCGCTGTTTAAGCCCGTTTGAAGCCATCATTCTCATCCATGAGAAAATAGCGCCCGCCTGAACAGGGTTGCCTTTCCTTCCCAGAGACCTTGCCTCCACCCTTGTGTCCTTTATGAAATCAGAAAACCGCACGTTATACGGGCATCTCTCTTCGCATATCCCGCATGTTAGACATTCCCAAATGGCCGGGCTTGTCTCCACCTCTGACTCGAGGTTTTCGAGTGCCATTTCGACCGTGAGCCGTGGGCTGAAATCCGGGTTTCGCCTCGAGACGGGGCAAGAAGCTGTGCATTTACCGCATTCCACGCAGAGCCTGGCGTCGGTGGCGTTCAGGATGTCTTCAAACTCCAAAGCGGCAACTGTATCTTCTCTTGTTCCGGTCGAGAGCGGATTTGGACCGATCTGCTTGAGCTTAACGGTGAGTTCCTCGATTTCTCTGGCTAATGCCTCACCCTCGTTTGCGTTTATCCACTTAATGCGCAGCCTCTCGCTGCCGAGACCGAGCATTTCAAGTATTTGCTGGGTTGCCTCCACCCTCTCTTTTGCCCTGAGGTTCCCGCTGATGTAGTGGCAGTCAGCCTCATGACAGCCGCCAACAATTACTCCGTCTGCTCCTTTTTCAAAAGCCCTGAGTATGAATGATGGTTCCACTCTACCGGAGCACATCACCCTGAGAATCTTGACGTTTGGTGGATACTGGATCCTTGAAACGCCGGCGAAATCCGCCCCGGCATATGCGCACCAGTTGCAACTGAACGCGATTATTCTCGGTTCAAAATTCCCGTCGGCCAAACTGCTCGCTCCTTATTTCTGTCAAATGAGCATCGCCAAAATCGGCGGAACCTTGATTCGGTTAACGAAAATTAGGGTGATTCACCCGAAAAAGCGTCGATCATGGCCTCGATCTGCTCGTCAGTGAAATTAGCCATTTTTATTGCGTCGCTCCAGCACGACACGGCGCACATTCCGCATCCAACGCATAGCGCGCTGTTTACTTTAGCCGAAAGGATTCCCCCTGTCGTTTCCTCGAGAGTGATTGCGCCGAACTCACAAACCTCGACGCACTCGCCGCATCCTCTGCAGTAGCGCGGATTAACCTCTGCTACCGCACCCTCACTCATGACGTAATCTTTGGTGAGTATGGTGAGCGCTCTCCCGGCAGCTCCGTATCCCTGGCTGATCGCTTCCTCTATAAGTTTCGGGTAATGCGCCGTGCCGGCAAGAAATATACCTGCGGTCGCGAAATCAACCGGTTTTAGTTTAACGTGACCCTCGAGGAAAAAACCGTGCTCATCTAGGGGAACCTTGAGGAGTTCCGCAATCCTTCCGTTTTCAGGATCGGGGACCGCTGGCGCCGAAAGAACAAGGCAATCGGCATCGATCTCTATTACGAAACGAAGGTCGGGACTCTTCAACTGAACGCTTAAACCCTCTTTTGACTCGGTAACAACCGGTTTCTCTTCTGGGGAGTAGCGAATGAAAATCACACCTTCTTCCCTTGCTTTCCGATACAAATCTTCATAGAGACCGTATGACATCAAATCCCGGTAGAGAATGAATATCTTAGCCTCGGGCCTTTTTTTCTTAAGCGCGAGCGTGTTCGTGAGGGCTGAAATGCAGCAGACCCGACTGCAGTAAGGGCGCTCGTCGTCTCTTGACTCAACGCATTGGACCATCACCACCCGATCGGGAACATACCCATCGGCGATCTTCTTCGCGAACTCGGATTGAAGCATGACGTCGGGGTTTTTACCGTAAAGATAGGAGGTGGGAATGTGTTCTTTTGAGCCCGTGGAGATGATAACCACACCGTTTTTTAGCTCTCTCGCTTTAGAATTTGCTTCAACCACGGCGCTGAAGTTCCCAATGTATCCGGAGAATTCCAGTAACCTTGCGCCGGTGATAATTTCAACGTTTTGGAGCGATTCCAGTTCCCCGATCATATTCGCAAGCCTTTTTACCGCTTCGCCGGCTTCCCCGAATTCCTCAAGGCCCGGCATTCCGGCCGCGCTTCCACCGAGCTTGTCCTCCCTTTCCAAAAGATATACAGGAAAGCCCGACCGTGCGATTTCCAAGGATGCCGCGATTCCCGCCGCCCCTCCTCCAATCACGAGAGCGGATTGAGTTACTTTCACGGGCAGTTCCGGCAACGGTTCCAAAAGCGCCGCCCTTGACACAGACATTCTGACAAGGTCTTTAGCTTTCTGGGTCGCGGCTTCGGGCTGCTTTGAGTGAACCCACGAGCACTGGTCACGAATGTTCGCGAACTCGAAAAGATACCTGTTTAAGCCAGCTTCCCTGATTGTTTCCCGGAACAGCGGCTCGTGTGTTCTCGGCGTGCAGGCGGCCACGACGACTCTGTTAAGGTCGTGGGTTTTTATGGCTTCCTTTATCCTCTCACATGACTCACTTGAGCAAGTGTAAATATTTTTCTCCGCGTAAACGACGCCTGGCAGACCCTCCGAGTAACGCGTAACCTCATCGACATCTACTATCCCACCAATGTTTTTGCCGCAAGAACAGACGAAAACGCCTATGCGGGGCTCGCTTCCGTCAAGCTGTTTTTCTGGCGGATACTCCTTTTTTACGACCTCACTTCCCCGTGCCGGCTGCAGGAGCGAAGAAGCGAGGGCGGACGCGGCTGAAGCCTGAGCGACCGTTTCGGGTATGTCTTTAGGGCTCGTTGCCGTTCCTATTGCGTGAACCCCCGGCACGGAAGTACGCACCAGGTCTGCAATGCTCGTTGAGAGAAATCCGTGCTCATTTACCTCGAGGGCTCTTCCGTTGATCTCGAGACGCACAGATTCCGGCACAAGACCCACAGAAAGCACCACAAGGTCGAAATCTTCCGAGCGCCAAGAACCCTCATCGTCAATGAACCTGATCGTAAGGGTGTCCGGGCTGTTGACTTCCACTGAGGGCACTTTGAATCTTGTAAACCTTATTCCATAATCTTTTTTGGCTCTTTCCCTGAAGCGCTCAAACCATTTTCCAAATGTCCTCATATCGATGTGGAAGATGTGGCAGTCAATATTCGGGTCGTGTTCCTTTATGACGGTCGCTTCCTTGATTGCATAAGTGCAGCAAACGCTTGAGCAATAAGGATTGAAATTTTCATCGCGCGACCCAGCGCATTGAATGAACGCTATTCTTTCGACAGGCGATCCGTCGGAAGGGCGCAGTATTTTTCCACCCGTGGGACCGCTCGCGCACATAAGCCTTTCGGCTTCGATGGAGGATATTACATTAGGATGCTCAGGGTGGTAAGCGGAAATTCTCTCTTTCGGCATTGGCCTTGCGCCGGAAGCGATTATTATCGCCCCAACGGTCAGGTTTTCGGAACGGTCCTTAAGGTCAAAATTGATGGCTTTTCGCTCACACGCATCAAGACAGGGGCTCTTGCACTTTCCTTTTGTGAACAGAAGGCAAAAGGAGGGATCGACAACCGCAAGGCGTGGGACGGCTTGAGCGAACGGAATGTAGATAGCGCTTCTTTTGGAGAGTCCTGCGTTGAACTCATCCGGAACGCGTTCCCTTACCGCGCATGCCTCTGAACAAGCTCCGCATCCCGTGCAGAGCTTTTCATCGACATATCGGCTTTTTCTGGTGTATTTAACCTGGAATTCGCCCGCTTCCCCCTCTATCTTTTCAAGTTCGCAGTAGGAGAGTATTTCTATGTTGGGGTGCTGGGCTGCTTCGACAAGTTTCGGCGAAAGTATGCACATCGAGCAGTCATTGGTTGGGAAAGTTTTGTCGAGCATAGCCATAACGCCGCCTATTGACGGCGAACTGTCCAGTATGTATGCCCTGAATCCTGACTCGGCAAGATCAAGCGCCGACTGAATTCCCCCGATGCCGCCCCCGATTATCAGTACTGAGCCTTTCATCTCCAATTAATTCTCCAACGACTGGTCCAGTTCCGCCCTATGGAGGAGCCGCTCATATTTCTCATCAACATTTTTTTGTATCTCTTCAATTTCGTCGGGTCTCAGGTGTCTGAAGCGCCCCTGATGCTTTATATACTCCGAGACCGGTTTTCTTTTTTTCATAACTACGCTCATCTTCAGTTTGCCATCGATAATCTCATACAGCGGGAAGACTCCCGTTTCCACTGCGAGACGTCCTATCTCGATGGTCAGGTGGCTTTCATGTCTCCATCCTGTGGGGCAGGGGGAAAGCACGTGAAGGTATGCAGGTCCCTCGGTGTTGAACGCCCTTGCCGCTTTCGCCAGAAGATCCATCGGATAGCTTGGGCAGCAGGTTGCCACGTACGGTATGTCGTGCGCCGCGGCTATCATTGGCATGTCCTTCTTCGGTGTAGTCTGCCCAATGGACTCTTTTCCCGCCGGGCTTGTGGTTGTGCTCGCCCCGTAGGGCGTTGCGGAAGAACGCTGGATGCCGGTGTTCATGTACGCTTCATTGTCGGTGCAGATGTAGGTGAAATTGTGTCGTCTCTCGAGCGCACCGGAGAAAGCCTGGATTCCAATGTCCGCCGTCCCTCCGTCACCGGCGAGAGCAATTACGTTTATTTTTCTGTCGTGGTATCTTCCGTGCTTTTTGAGAATCTTAATGCCCGCTTCAACTCCCGAGGCAACCGCGGCGGCGTTCTCAAAAGCGACGTGGATCCAGGGAATACGCCAGGCCGTCTCAGGGTATGGACTTGAAATGATTTCCACACAGCCGGTGGCGCTGCAGACTATCGTATCCGGTCCTGCCGCTTTGAGAAATTGCCTGATGGCGAGCGCCTCGCCGCAACCCTGACAACCGCGATTACCCTCGGCAAAAAATTCTCTCGGAGAAATGAGCCTCGGTATGAAATCGGGATTTTGCTTTTCTTCGGGCATCTATTCTCTCACTCCAATCATACGATATTCGTCTTCCTGGCCCTCTTCGAGCAGTCTTTTAGTCTCTTCCACGATTGTGAAGAAATCCTCAATCATGATGTCTCTGCCCCCGAGGCCCGCAATGAACCCGGCAATGAAAGGTCTTTGGTCAAGATTGTAAAGGGCGGCTTTGAGCTCGGAGCACATCGGTCCGCCGGGACCGCCGAAAGAGAGGCATCTATCAACGGCGGCGATGGCTTTGGCTTTCGCTACCGTTTTCCTGATGTCGCCGAAGGGATAGGGCCTCCAGAGCCTTGTCCTTATCAGCCCGACTTTTTCGCCTTTTTCTCTCAACATATCAACCGCCACGCGGGCTGTGCCAGCGGTCGAGCCGGCTATGTGAATGAGGATTTCGGCGTCCTCGGAGCGGTAGGTCTCAATCGGGTGGTATTCTCTACCGAATTGCTCGCGGAACTGTTTCCAGACCTCAATTATTACCTTGTAAGACTCAACGAGCGCCACGTTCTGCTGCTTCTTGATCTCTGTGTACAGCTCTGGAAATCCAACGGCGCCGATTGTTATGGGCTTGTCCGGGTCGAGCTGGATTACGGGTTTAAAAGGAGGTAGGAATTTGTCCACGTCCTCCTGTGATTCAACAACGAGCGGCTCAATAACGTGGGACAGTGTGAATCCGTCGATGTTAACGACCACGGGGAGAGACACCCGCTGGTCTTCTGCGATCTTGAATGCCTGTATCGTTAGATCGAATGCTTCCTGTCCCGTCTCGGCGAAGAGCTGGATCCAGCCTGAGTCCCTTTCTGCCATGATGTCGGAGTGGTCTCCCCAGATAGAAATAGGGGCGCTCATCGCCCTGTTTACCACTACCATGACGATCGGGAGCCTCAGGCCCGAAGCGATGTAAAGCATCTCGTGCATGAGGGCAAGGCCCTGCGCGGCGGTTGCCGTGAAAGAGCGCGCGCCTACCGCCGCGGCTCCAACGCAAGCGCTCATCGCGGAGTGCTCTGATTCGACCATTATGAATTCGGCGTAGAGTTCCCCGTCTGCCACCATTCTGGCAAGCTCCTCCACGATATGAGTCTGTGGAGTGATTGGGTACGCCGCGATTATCTCAGCCCTTGCGAGTTTAACCGCCTCGCTGATGGCGGCGGAAACTTCCATGCCTGTTCGGGTGCCCATTAGTGTTCCTCCGGTATCATCTTTATCGCGCCTTTCTTGCATTCATGCGCGCATATCCCGCATCCCTTGCAGTGATACAAATCGACTTCATAGTAGCCGTCTTCATCGATTAAAAGCGCGGCGTCGGGGCATATTATCCAGCAGAAGCCGCATTTATCGCATTTTGAGTCATCCCGTAGGGGGCGCAGAGTCTTCCAGTCGCCGGTGTTTTGATAAGTGGCGCTTCCCGGTTTGTCGATCACGGCGGCTATCGGATATTCTTTCCACCCAGGTTTCTTGTTCCTCATGCCAACTACTCCTTGATTACAGTCTCGTCATATGCCCTTCGCATGGCGCGGATATTCGCTTCGGCCACGGATGGAAACCTCTTGGATATCTGCTTTTCGACGGATTCAAGCGAAACGAGGCCCGTTGCCCGCGCAAAGGCGCCGAGCATTGTCGTGTTGGTTATGGGACTTCTGATCTCCTCCCTGGCAATCTTTGTCGCGTCCACGACGGCAAGTCGGTATTTATTGTCGAATTCTTTTGGTACCTCGTCGATACGCTTATGCGTGTTCAATACGATAAGACCTTTATCTTTTAATCCAGAAGTAACGTCAACTGCTGCAACTACGGTCGGATCAAGGACAACCACAATGTCGGGCTCGGCTATCCCGGTCCTTAAATAGATAAAATCATCATCAATCCTTGTGAACGCCATAACGGGCGCTCCGCGCCTTTCAGGCCCGAAGCTTGGGAAAGCCTGGGCCGCCTTTCCCTCGTCAATGACGGCGAGAGCCAGTATCTCCGCAGAGGCTACCGCTCCTTGTCCGCCTCTGCCGTGCCACCTGATTTCAATCATTTTCTAATATGAACCTCCATGACTACTACGATAAGAATTTGGACACTAAATCTACAACCGGAACTCTATGATAGTCGAGCCCCAGGCTACTGGGATCGGCTTCGAGCGCAAGGGCAAGAAGCTGACTGAAATGGAGGACCGGGAGATCAAAAACCCGTTTTGTTTTCCTTTTTATTTCCACCTGGCCGAGATCGAACTGCTCGAAACATGCGGGACAAGGCACAACAACGCAATCGGCGCCCGCTTGTTTCATTGAGTCGAGCTTCGCGCTTGCGACATCAAGAGACTTATCCCTGTGGAGAATTGCCCTTCCGCAGCAGTCGGTATAACCGCGATAGCGAACCGGTGTTGCCCCCAAAGACTCGATTATTCTTTCGAGAACCTCGGGATCAAAAGGGTCGTCGAATTTCATCACATCTGCGGGTCTTAAAAGGTGGCACCCGTGGTGTATGGCTATATTTGCGCCCTCGAGCCGCTTTTTAACGCATTGAGATATCACCGGTTCCCAGAGTTCTGAGAGGAGATCAGCGAAGTGCAAAACTCGAATGTCCCCGGGCTTTGGAAGATCGGTGGACTTTATCCGCTTGATGACTTCCTCAACAGTTCTTTCATCTGAGGAAAAGGCGTGTTTAGCCTCTTTCAAGGTTGAGTAGCACCCATTGCAAAGGGTAATCAGGTCTCCGCCGTGTTTCTGAGCTATGCCGAGGTTCCTTCCTGCGATCGTTAGCCACTCGGTTAAACCTGCTCCTTTCACGTTCCATGGCTCTGGGCAGCACGTGAAGCCTTCAATGTCGGATACCTCCACGCCTATTGTCCTGAAGAAAAATCGAGCCGCTTTTTCTATTTGAGGGTATCGTAACGGGATCATGCATCCCGGAAACAACGTGAGTTCTTTTTGCGCCAAACTATCCCCCCAGTATCTTCTTAAGCAAACCTGCTTCGGGAAGACTTATCGCGGGAACACCAAGTTCATCCCTGCGTTTCTTCATGGAGTCCGAAAGCGTCGTTATCGTGCCGTGATTGAGTACGGATTCTCTCAGAGCGGTTATTTGTTCAGGAGCGTTTCCTGTTTCGAAAGCAAGGTTCTTAAGCGCGGTTATGACCTCCACGGGTCTCGCTTTCTGGGGGCACCTTTCGTAGCAGTTGTAGCAAGTGGCGCATTGCCATATGACCGAATTTTCCCCGATCAATTCATCCGCAACACCAAGAAGAGCGCAAAGAACTATCTCTCTGGGGTTGAAATCGCTGAAACGCAACGCTGCTGGACATTCCTGCACGCATGCGCTGCACTGATAGCAGTAATTGAGATTTCCTGCCTTTTCTATTCTATTCAACTGTTTTGCAAAATCCGGGTTGGCCCTTACCAAGATGGGGGTCCCCCTTGGTTTAAGACGAAGCGAAAATTATCAAGTGTTTGAGATTATATTTAATGTCATTATCAAAAGTAAATATCAATTAGGAGGCTTTGTTTCCACAAATGCTCGATGCTACAGGCAGGATGCGGGAATCAGAACAGAGTAAAAGAAAACGACTACTAAGTTATGCGCGCAAACAGCATGAGTACAAAGAACGCCAGTTTTTCGCGACCCTAATTTTGAAATTAACTCAAATTATTCCGAGAGTTCGCAAGCTTCCAGCTCGTTCATGATTCTCTCAAGAATTCTTTTCCTTCTCTGCACCTCGGAGATTTTTTGCTCAACTTCAGTCATTTCAGGATCAAAGACGCAGGAGCCGAAACTGCAGTCAATGCCGGTTAGAACCTGTATTTTCTCGGCGAGGATTTTTAGTTGCTCCTCAAGTTTTCCAACCTCTTCCTGCAGTACTTTTTCTTTTTCTCCTTCCATTCTGCCTCCCTTTACCGCTCTCGGGCTCTTATACGTAACCTTTCTTATTGGAGCGAAATATGCAATATTTGCCGGGCGTTGCGAAAACGACAAAATCGTCTGGGTAATGTATGCTTATATATGCTACTCATTGATTCCCAAAAGTCCAAATTTCTCGATGTTGAGGTTCGCTATCGATTGAACTTGTCTTATCAAATCTTTGCCGCGCGGACTTTTCAAAACGTGGGAGAACCTTTTCTGCAGTTTCATGTATTCTTCAACGGAGACGCGCTCGTCTTCCTTGATTTTTCGGACCCCAATTATATTTCCCTCAACAATCTCGAAAAGAGGTATAAGCCCAGAATTTACAGCTGCCCGGGCAACCCTGATCGTCATGTGGCTTTCTATTCCCCAACCGGGTACGCAAGGGCAATGAATTTGAACATACTTGGGGCCTGAAAGAGAAAGAGCTTTCTTCACTTTCCTGGTAATGTCCTGCGGATATCCGACGGAGGCAGTCGCTACATATACAGCCCCGTGGTCAACGGCTATTGAGGGCAGGTCTTTCTTCCTTGTCGCGTTGCCCCAGGTAAGCTCTCCCGCTGGGCTTGTGGTCGTGTGGGCGTAAAGAGGGGTTAGACCGGACCTCTGAAAGCCCGTGTTTGAGTAAACTTCGGTGTCGTAACATACATAAAGTATGTCATGACCGCGCTCGAGCATTCCCGAGAAAGCGCCCATCCCGATATCCGCGGTACCGCCGTCACCAGCTTGCGCTATGACCTTTGCTTCATCCGACCTTTCAAGCGCCTTAAGCGCCACCTCAATTCCAGACGCAACGCTTGCGGCGTTTTCGAAAAGCGAATGTATCCAGGGAACACGCCATGCCGAGCGTGGAAATCTTGTGGTGAAAACCTCAAGGCAGCCAGTTGCGTTGGCAATGATGACATCTGGTCCTGCCGCTTCAATAACTGTTCTTGCTGCAAGCGCTTCACCGCAACCCGCGCATGCGGTATGGCCGTAGGCAAGAAGCCTGGATTCCACCTCTTCCACAGCCATTTTACGAATCTCCTTTTTCTGGTTTTGGGCATACATCGGTGGAAATGCATTCTGTATAATCTTCAGCTCGCCAGTGGGCCGCGGCGAGCGCTTCCTTGTTAATGCCAACAAATTCGACCCTGCAGCTATCGTTTTCAAACATGCTAATCGCAATATTGCGGATATCATCCTCCCGCACGTCTCGCCCGCCAAGACCCACTATGAAACTCGAGATATTGGGTGTTTTGGCTGCTCTGCAGAAAGCGGATCTTATTTCGGAACATAGTATCCCCTCAAGCCCCAGGGAGATATCTTTTTCAAGCACTGCAACAGCCCTGGCGTTGCAGAGTAGATCGTGAAATTTTTCTCTCGGGAAAGGTCTGGTTGTTCTCACTTTCAGAATGCCGATAGGGTATCCTTCATCTCTAAGCTGGTCAACAACATCTTTCATCGTGCCCAAAAGGGAACCCATGGAAACGAGAACAATCTCGGCGTCTTCAAGCTCGTAAGGGTCGAGAAGACCTCCTTGGTGGCGACCGGTTTTTTCCTCAAACTCATCCGAAACGTCTTGTATTACGCGCGGGGCGTCCTTCATTGCTTTGTGCAGGAGCATCCTGATTTCCATGTATGCGTCAGGACCCGCCATTGAGCCGAGCGTTACAGGGTCTTTGGGTGTCAAGAAGTAAGATGGCGCGAACGGAGGGAGGATTTCGTCAACTTCGTCCTGTGACGGGATATCAACCACCTCCATTGAATGCGTTAGAACAAACCCGTCCATGCAAACCATTACAGGTATGTTGAGCTCCTCGGCGATGCGAAAAGCTTGAATGTGCATATCGCAGGCTTCCTGGACATCTTCAGCGTACATCTGAATCCAGCCGCAGTCTCGGAGGGACATGGAATCCTGCTGGTCATTCCATATATTGATGGGCGCCGAAACCGCCCTGTTCGCCACTGTCATGACCACCGGAAGTCTCATGCCGGCTATGTTGAACATCACTTCCGTCATCAGCAGCAGACCCTGTGAGGAAGTGGCGGTATAAGACCTTGCGCCGGTCGCAGACGCCCCCAGAACAATTGATGCGGCCGAGTGCTCGCTTTCGGCCAGGACAAAACCCGCTTTAAGCTTTCCCTCGCTGTGAAGAATGGCGAGCCTCTCAACGATGTGTGTTTGCGGAGTGATGGGGTATGCGCACACCACATTGGGCTTACAAAGCGATACCACTTGAGCGACAGCTTGCGAGCCTTCCATTATCGCTTTCATTTCAAACCCCTTCGATACGCTTCAATTGCGCTCAAGCAACATCTCGATGTCATCAACCGGGCACATCTCGGCGCATATGCCGCAACCTTTGCAGGCGTCGAGGTCCGCGTCGAATTTCTTCTTGTCGATTCTGTAAACGGCGCCGTCGGGGCAGAACATATGGCAGTTTCTGCACCCAATGCACGCTTCCTGCTTGAATTTCGGCCTGAAAACTCGCCAGCCTGTTTTTTTCTCCTCTCTGGAGGTACCGGGTTGAACAACAATTCCAAAGACCTGTTTCATTTATTCACCTCTGCCCATTCATAGGCTTTCCTCAATGCCTCTACCTCTTTTTCTCCGAGTTTTCCTGGGTATCTTTTTAGCACCGCTTTTTCGAGAGAATTGCGGCTTATTTCGCCCGATGAACCGGCGAAGGCACCTACCATTATCGTATTGATGATTGGTTTGCCGAGAATCTCTATCGCTATTTCAGTGGCTGGAATTGTGACCACGCGGTAATCGTAGGGGATATCGAAATCCTCAGGCTTTAGCGAAGAGTTTATGACTATCAAGCCACCGGATTTCAAACCTTGGAGAACGTCTTCCCCGCGGAAAAGGCTCGGGTCCTGGACAATGAGATAATCCGGCTCATATATCTGGCTTCGCTTCCTTATCGGCTTATCGCTTATGCGAACGTAGGCGGTAACCGGGGCTCCGTGACGCTCGGATCCGAACATGGGGAAGGCTTGAGCGAACAAACCGTCTATAAAAGCCGCTTCGGCAAGGAATTCTCCTGCCGTAACGTTTCCCTGTCCTCCTCTGCCGTGAATCCTGATTTCTTTGATCAGGTTAACCACCTCGTATCATGCCCCGGCAACAAGGAAAATTCTTTGTCTTTATGCAATCTTTCACAAAAGACTCTTTCTTTTCCAAAAACAGTTTTTTGAGCTGGGCGTCCAGCGAAGCAATGAGCCTCGTTTGGTATCGCTGTTTTTCTCAAATTATATAGTCACGAGTGAGAACTCCGTAATGAGCTTTCTCAACCCGCCGATTAATGCTTCATAGCAAGCTGGCTTATGAACACTGTTATTTACTCGCGATGGAAAATCAAAGAGCATTCTGCGGTTGAGGACTTCTGGTTCAAAGCAGCGATTCGTATTTAGGTATCCATTCATTTTCCATATACCATTTGACTGTTTCACTCCATCCAGCTTTGAAATCCGGATACTTAAGTTCGTAACCGAGTTTCTTGATCTTCGAGTTGTCAAAATCATAATTGCCTCTTCCGAAACTGGTGAAGCCGGGGTCAAATCTTGGTTTCAGGGCGGGAACTATTTGGCGTCTCAGGACGATCTCGTCCCACCTGCGCTGTAGGAAATCGGTGATCTTCGAAAAGAAAGCTCTGGGGAGGTGTGAGGCGAGTTTTGCAGCGAAGGAGACGAGCGAATTGGGCACCGGAAGGACGCGTTTGGACTCGATTCCTACGGCTCCCAAAAGTATTTCTATGAGTTCGCCTGATTCCATTTTGGAATCGTCTGATATGTTGTACGCTTCGCCTAAGGATTCTTCTTTTTCCATAAGGAACACGGCTGCGCCGGCAACGTCACGGGCATGGACAAGGTTTGTGGTGAACCCGTCCTTTGGTACGGCCAGTTTTCTGAAGCCTCTTTCCCGCAGCATAACCGGAAGCGCAAGGAAGAGCCCCATAACATAGACACAACGCGGACCGTATATTGTCGTGGGCCTTATTACGGTGGCGGGCAACCCGAAATTCTTGTGGTATCTGAATACCGCCTGCTCCCCCATTAATTTCGTTTTCGAATAAAGATTGATGGGTTTCTGGGGGTGGCTTTCATCAACGGGTGAGTACTGAGGCGGACCGTAAGTGTCGCAAGTGGAGAAATGAACAAGCTTTTTTACGCCTGACCTGAGAGCCGACTCGCATATTGTCGCGGTCAGGTGATAGTTAGCTAGTTCAAACTCGGGTCGGGTCATGTAGTAGTTCATTCTCGCGGCTGTATGGATTATCGCGTCGACCCCTTTCGTAGACTTGAGGGCTGAGTCAATGCAGAGCAAGTCGGCCTCAACGATTTCACAATCAAGCCTCTCAACATGGGCATGGTCCGCGTCGGGAAGGTCCACCGCACGGACTTCATATCCTTTCTCCAGAAGTTCCTCGATGACGTAAGGACCCACAAATCCGCAGGACCCTGTCACGAGCACTTTGTAGGCCATCGATATCACTCCCCTTAAGAATCCGGCTTGGTCAAGTCGTAATTTTGTTCTGGCTGGGACGCGCAGTAAGGCAAAGCTCGCGATAAACTCAGGTTTAGCAGATTACCGGTTTAACCATCTTCCTTGAGATACCGCAGCCGCAAACGAAATTCTATGCTGCGACTTCTGGGCGCAAACCTCGACATTGATAAGTCTAAGGACTTGACGAGTTCAGTGTCAAACGTCAAACTACTTATCCTCAGCGAGGGGCTAATAACGGCGGGCTTCACAATAACAAGGACGCCAGGCCGGTTAGCATTGCGCGCTTAAAGCGCATCCTTATATGTGTCATTCAGGAGGTGTAAGAA
>Ga0209721_1000970_pt1 | contig 23260 bp, 24 predicted proteins | sample TshhotsprinmetaG_FD_184139 | JGI IMG/M metagenome (GOLD analysis project Ga0209721, IMG submission 184139) | Hot spring microbial communities from South Africa to study Microbial Dark Matter (Phase II) - Tshipise hot spring metaG (SPAdes)... | ecosystem: Environmental > Aquatic > Thermal springs...
TGGTTAATAAAGATCGCGATCGTTTTAGACTTGTTAATCGCGCCTGATAATTTACGTAGCGCCTGGGACATAAGACGCGCTTGCAATCCGACGTGGGAATCGCCCATCTCGCCTTCAATTTCCGCTTTTGGAACAAGAGCTGCAACTGAGTCGATGACGATAATGTCAACCGCCCCGCTTCGCACGAGTGCCTCAGCAATTTCTAGCGCTTGTTCCCCTGTATCTGGCTGCGAAAGCAACAATTCATCAATGTTGACACCTAGCTTTTCGGCATAGACTGGATCTAAGGCGTGTTCTGCGTCAATAAACGCAGCTTGCCCCCCTTGTTTTTGCACTTCGGCAATCGCATGAAGGGCAACCGTTGTTTTACCTGAAGATTCTGGACCATAAATTTCAATAATACGTCCGCGTGGATATCCTCCGACCCCTAACGCAATATCGAGCGCAAGGGAGCCACTCGATACAGTCGAAATTTGGCGATCTGTTTGTTCGCCTAACTTCATAATCGAGCCTTTACCAAACTGTTTCTCAATTTGCTTTAGCGCTTGTTCTAGCGCTGCTTGACGGTCGTTCAAAGAAACTCCTCCTTTTACTTACGAAAAAATGAAGCAATCACTACTACTTACTACTATACAGGTTTTATGTTTATTTGCCAAGAAAAAAACGAATAAACGTTCGTAAATTAATGTAACATTTGTAGTAAATAATAACAGCCATATTTCGCCGTGCGCATACGAATGGCTTGTCGTCCACCGGATAACGTAAGCAAAAACGTTTTTGTTCCTTGGTCAGTTGCTATTCCAATCCATACTGTCCCTACTCGTTTCCCTTCCAACTCACTCGGTCCTGCGACGCCTGTAAAACTTATGCCGATATCGCTTTGGCAAAGTTTTCGGACGTTTTCCGCCATCAACTGCGCACATCGCTCACTGACCGCCCCCTCCGTTTGTAATATTTCTTTCGGCACTTGCAACACTTTTTCCTTTATTTCATTCGTATAACATACTACTCCTCCTGCTATGGCTGTAGAGGCGCTCGGAAGCGCAGTCATTTCTTCTAAAAACAAACCGCCTGTTAAACTTTCAGCCACAGCAAGCGTTTTGTTTTGTTCTTTTAATGTAGCTAACAATTTTCCAAATAACGTTTCATCGTTGTATCCATAAAAATAAGGGCCGACACGTGCTAAAATGTTTTGCTCCATTTCCTTAATTAAACGCTTAGCCTCCTCTTCACGCTCATGCTTTGCGGTTAAGCGAAGTGTAACTTCACCATCAGAGGCAAGCGGGGCAATCGTTGGATTTGTCTGTTTATCGATTAAATCTTCAATTTCTGTTTCTAACTGAGATTCGCCAATGTGAAAAAAACGAAGAACGAGCGATACGATTTTTTCACGAACTTGAAGTTTTTGCAATAAAAAAGGACGTCCATATTTGATGAACATCGGTTGCATTTCTTTTGGTGGCCCAGGAAGGAGCATATACGTCGTTTGATCAATAGTCAGTGCCATCCCAGGAGCCATCCCATGTTCATTTTTTAGCACGTGACATCCTTCCAACACGAGTGCCTGTTTACGGTTGTTTGGAGACATCGGACGATTCGTTTTCGAAAAATAATCACAAATCGAACGCCATGCATCCTCGTCTAAAACGAGCGATGTATTTAACACGTTCGCAATTGTTTCTTTTGTCAAATCGTCTTTTGTTGGGCCGAGTCCCCCTGTAAAAATAATTAAATTCGAGCGTTGCTTAGCCACCTCAATCGCATGTGTAAGTCTTTTAGGGTTATCACCAACAACTGTATGGTAATATACATCTACACCAATGTCCGCTAATTGTTGTGATAAAAATTGAGCATTTGTGTTTGCAATTTGTCCGAGTAAAAGTTCTGAACCGACCGCAATGATCTCCGCTTTCATCTTTCTCCCATCCCCTTTGTATTTACTTTGAATGACGAAATGCGTGTTTATTTTTCATAAAATAATCCCATCCTGACCAAATTGTAAAGACGAGCGCTACCCATAGTGAAATGTCCGCAAACGGAAACGAAAAAAGCGAAAAAGGAATGTTGTGCAAAAGAAGAGCTGCAATGGCTACAATTTGTGTCCATGTTTTAATTTTTCCAAGCATATTTGCTGCAACGACTTCCCCTTCCCCTGCGAGCACAAGCCGTAGCCCTGTTACCGCAAATTCACGGCTAATAATGACAATAACGATCCAAGCTGGTGCCAGATCTAGTTGTACGAGGGCAATTAGCGCCGCAGATACTAACAACTTATCTGCAAGCGGATCAAGAAATTTCCCCAAATTCGTCACTAGCCCATATTTTCGGGCATAGTATCCGTCCACCCAATCAGTTGTAGATGCAATAATGAAAATAAGCGCAGCAATGGCGTGTGTGATCGGTAATTGCTCCGTCTCAATTTGGATGACACCTAAATCAATGGGCGCCAACAAAAAAATAAGGAAAAAGGGGATAAGTAGCATTCGCGCAATCGTAATTTGATTCGGTATATTCACAGTTACTAACCTCCAACACTTCATCCAACATTATTGTTTTTTGTAAATAATCATAACATCCTGACGCACATGATCGCTCGGATTAACAGGATATTCGAGCATTTGCCCGTTTATTTTCACTTCCGTATTTAATGTTTGACCGATCACTAACAACACTTCTGTTTCGTTTGTTAAGTCGAATGTTTCGGATTGATTGGCATACATCATTTTGCGTGCAAAGGCTTTCCCTTTCCCATTTTTCACTTCAATCCATGCATCGCCTTTTGTTGCAAGTTCAATGATCAACTGTTTCCCAGTTACTTCAATTGTCGACTTTCGCCCGTTCGTTTCAATTACCTTGATCATCGCTTCCGACGGCTGTTCCTGTTGTTCGTTTTCTTCCTGTTTTTCTGACTGTTGTTCATTTTGTTTTTCTGCTGGCTGTTCATTTGCTTGTTCGGATTGCTCAAATTCTGCCTTTTCATTAATAATTTGCTCTTTTGGCTGTTCATTCACCGCTCGATTTTGGAAGAAAAACCAGAGAACGACTGCTACCCCAACAACTAGTGCTCCGATAAGGAATTTTGGAAGTGCATCAAGTACTTTTGCCCCCTGTTCTGATAGCTGTCTCGATTTTACACGAGACAACTCACCAGGGAGTTCCTCCTGTTGAGTCGTTGGAATTTCATGTGCGTATTGCTCGAACAGTTCATCAGCATGAAGACCGACAGCTTCAGCGTACTGTCGAATAAATGCCCGAACATAAAATTTCCCCGGCATAATGACATAATTGCCTTGTTCAATTGCGATCAAATATCGTTTTTGAATTTTAGTAATTTCTTGTAGATCGTCTAAACTCATGTGACGTTGTTCTCTCGCTTCTTTCAAACGCTTCCCTAACTCTGTCAACGGAAACACCTTCCATCTTTAAAAATCGATATTCGAAAAACCGTCGTTACCAAAAAAAGAAGATTGATCAACGAGTTCATACGTAATTTCTTCGTCTGCTTCATGACGTAGTTCAATAATATAGTCAAAGTCATCCAACTTATATTCTGTATGCCTTACAAAAATATCCGGATGTTCAATGACTTTCGTCGCTGGTAGTCGCATGAGCTCACGGATGAGTTGCCAATGTCGTTCATTTGAGCGGCGCGTCGAAACGATTCCGTCAATAATGAATACATTGTTTTCGCTATACTCATCTTCAATGAGTTGGCTGCGAACTGTTTGTTTAATGAGCGTAGAAGAAACAAACAACCAACGCTTGTTCGCGCAGACGCTCGCAGCTACGATCGACTCTGTTTTCCCGACGCGTGGCATACCACGAATCCCGATCAACTTATGCCCTTCTTGTTTAAATAGCTCTGCCATAAAATCGACAAGTAAACCTAATTCATCACGAACGAAGCGAAACGTTTTTTTATCATCAGCATCTCGCTGAATGTAGCGCCCATGTCGAACTGCGAGACGATCTCGCAACTTCGGTTCACGTAATTTTGTTACCGTAATATCTTCCATCGTCGCTAAAATGGATTGGAGACGCTCAATTTGCTCGTGACTTTTACATAACAAAAGCATCCCTCTACGCGAGTCATCTACTCCATTAATTGTGACAATATTAATAGAAAGCATGCCAAGAAGCGATGCGATATCACCTAATAACCCCGGACGATTCATATGTATTTCATATTCTAAATACCATTCCTTCTTCTCCATATATACCCCTTCTCCCCTTTACATTACACGATGCGATCATATAAGCAACGCTTTGTCGAAACACGCATGTATGTTTATTTTACCATTTGAATGCGAGAATGAAAAGAATGGACGACTGTTTTTTGTGAATACGTAAACATAGTAAAACAAGCTGGCGAATGTCACCAGCTTGCCCTATTACCTATTTATTTTGTACAAGCTTAATCATCATGTTGGCAATCGCATGTTGCTCCTGCTCATTCGCTACGTGCCACAAATCAGCAAGTACTCGTTCTTCCGGATTTTTCGGATCAACTTGCTTTGCTAAATAGTCTCCGATTTGATAAGCGATATCCGAAATAACTTGTTGGCTCATTCCTTGTTCTTCTGCTTGATGAAGACGATCTGCCAAAAAGCTTTTCCATTGCTCAAAATTATCAAGAACAGACATATGCAAACCTCCTTGAAATTCGTTTCAAGAACAGTTTGCCACACGATGCAAAAAATTATGCTCGCTTAACAATACCAACCACCATTTACCGATAAAATTTGCCCTGTAATATACGAAGCGTAATCAGAAATTAAAAATGACACCGCTTTCGCAACTTCTTCAGGCTTTCCAATTCGGCCAATTGGGATATCATCAGTTAGCGCTCTCAATTCTTCCGAAGTGAATTCAGCAAGCATAGGTGTATCAATGGCTCCAGGGGCAATGGCATTTACTCGTATACCGCTTGGAGCTACTTCTTTAGCTAACGCTTTCACAAACGTATTTTGCGCACCCTTTACCATCGAATATAATACCTCGCACGATGCACCTGTTAACCCCCAAATGGATGAAATGACGACAATTTGTCCACGACGCCGTTGAATCATAGATGGGAGTAAACGCTTTGTCAACAAAAATGGACTCGTTACATGCAACTGAACCATCTGTTTCACCTGTTCATCCGTTGTATCCGTCATTAATCCATAAACGCTCATCCCACTGTTATGGATGAGCACATCAATAGGATGAAAAAGGGAAGAAGTTAGCACATCTACCCCCGAAGAATTGGATAAATCCGCTTTGATCGTATATATGTCCGTTGATAGTTCCCTCGCTAAAGATTGAATGGACTGCTCATTTTTATAATAATGTAAATACAATCCATACCCATCTTTCGCGAGCTGGTGAGCAATCGCGCGACCGATGCCCCCGCTCGCTCCTGTAATTAACGCGTATTTCATCTCATTTCACCTTTTTTGGAACAACTTGACATACCGTAAACTGTTCTTGCACAAAACATTCGCGAGCAACTACTTTTAAGTCATTCGATGTCAATGATTGTAATGTTGCTACAACGTCAAACAAGCTCATATGATCGAACGCATAGCGGGTAAATTGATTCGCAATATATTCAAGCGAATTTAATGAGCGTAAAAATGTCCCGATTTTTTTTCTTTTTAATCGCTCCACTTGCTCATCATCAATATCGTCAAATTGTAAAAGAATACGTTGAATTTCTTCTGCTAATCGATCAGGGTGTAAAGTGTCACCACCGATTAAACTAAACCCAAAATCGCTCTCTTCCGTATAGTCTACCATAAATGTTTCGTCAATTAATCCTTGCTGATACAACCGCTCATAGTTTAGGGAACTTTTTCCAAACAAATAATCAAGCAACAAGCCGATGGCGCATTCATGCTTTAACTTTTCTTTCCCTTTTGTATACACATTTTTCGCTTTTATACCGACTAAACATTTTGGCGTCTGCACGTTCATTTCAATTACATGTTTTTTACGTGCAACATAGGACGGTTCTTCGTAGCGAAATCGCTCAATATCCGTTGGTGGGCGGAACGTTTTTTTCGTCTGATTTGCGCGAATTTGTTCAAGCATAGCTAATGGATCAACAGGACCGGTAACAAATAGCAGCATATTGCTTGGATGATAAAACGTTTCATAACATTCATATAATAAGTCTTTTGTAATATGTGAAATCGACTCTACCGTTCCTGCAATATCGATTTTTACAGGGTGATGGTGGTACATGCTTTCAATTGTCCCAAAATACAAGCGCCAGTCCGGATGATCATCATACATACGAATTTCTTGAGCAATGATCCCTTTTTCTTTTTCCACAGTTTGCTCTGTAAAATAAGGATCTTGAACGAAGTTAAGTAATGTTTCTACATTTTTTTCGACATCTGTTGTACTCGAGAACAAGTAGGCTGTGCGTGTAAAGGACGTGAAAGCATTCGCGGATGCCCCCTGCTTACTGAACGTTTGAAATACATCGCCATCTTCTTTTTCAAACAATTTATGCTCTAAAAAGTGGGCGATGCCGTCCGGCACTTTTTTCATACTCGTTTTTCCATATGGAGTAAAGTAGTTATCCACCGAACCGTATTTCGTTGTAAACGTTGCGTATGTTTTATTAAATTCTTTTTTCGGTAAAATGTAAACATCTAATCCGTTAGCTAACCTCTCATAAAATAATTGTTCATGTAATTGATCGTAGCGAATGACTTTCATCTTTTCTCACCGTCCTTCTCTGTTAAAAAATAAATCGTATCTAATTCAACGTTTTCGCCTACTCGCACGATGTCCTCACGCGTCACTTTTTCGATCCCTTCTAGCCATTCATGAAATGGTCGTTGACGCGTTGCAATCACATTATGATAAGAAAGTTCAATCATTCCTCTTGCTGTGTCAATTGTTTCTAATAGCTGATTTCGAATGACCGCTTTTGTTTGGGCGATTTCCTCATCGCTAAATTGTCCGTTCCGCATCGCTTCTGCTTGAGCATGAATAATCTCAAGTGCTCGTTCATAATTGCTCGGTTCAATTCCTGCCATGACCATCATCATTCCTTGATGACTTTCGATGCGTGAAGCCGCATAATAAGCTAAGCTCGCCTTTTCACGCACATTGATGAACAATTTTGAATGTGTAAATCCCCCGAATATCCCGTTCCATACTTGCAACGCATCATAATCAGCATCGTTATACGTCGTATTTGTTTGGTAACCAAGATGTAGCTTACCTTGCTTCACATCTTGTTTTTCTACAATTTCTTGTACATTTGTTCGTTTCATTCGCGTTGGCGTTGTCGTCGAGCGCCGGGAACGAGCTTCTAGTGAAAAACGTTCAGCCACATCATGTTCTATATCATCTAACATCACGTCGCCCACAACGTATAGATCGATCTCGTCATGCTTTAACATATGTTCATAATGTTTGTATAAACGTTTCGCATCGATTGAATCCACATCGTGGCGTTTACCGTGAACATCGAGCGCATAGGGTGAGCCTTTATACATTTCTTCAATGAGCCGATGCTGAGCATATCTCATTTTATCGTCAAATAACGACTGTATTTTTTGTTTTAAAGCACGCTTCTCTTGCTCAACAATTGAAGCAGAAAACCCACCTTGCTCAGTAAGGGGGCGAAACAACATGTCGCTTAATAACGTCATTGCATCACGTAACAATGGGGATGTGCCACCTAAAAACTTTTCATTTGCGACATCTATCCGAATCGTAATAATATGGTGTTCACCTTTTTTCGCCAAATCAACTTGTAACGTTGCGCCGTATAACTCGTCTAAATATGTACGTAACGCTTTCATGGAAGGGTGTCTCTCTGTGGCGTTTTGTAACACATATGGAATGAGAGCGCGCATCGTTACATCTTGTTCACATAACGGTGCTTTCATTTTCAATACAAGCGTGTTTGTCTTATATTTTTTTGTTGGAATGACATGAAGACGAAGACCGCCCACTTCTTTTGCTTCTTCTTGAAACATACAATCACTCCTTTTTATTTTATAGCGTCAGCATTTTTTGCCCCTCTTATCCGTTAAATAAATCGGACGATAAATATCGCTCTCCTGTATCCGGAGCCATACAGAGCACGCGTGCATCACTCGGGAGCATTCGAGCCACTTGAATCGCACAATAAGCAGCTGCGCCAGCTGAAGCCCCCACTAAAATTCCTTCCTCTGCCGCTAGTCGCCTTGCCATCGTTTGCGCTTCTTCATCTTTGATAAGCAAAATGTCATCATACACTTGTTGATTTAAAATACGAGGAATAAATCCCGGACCGGTACCTGGAATTTTATGCGGCCCTGGTTGCCCACCTGAAAGGACTGGGGATCCATACGGTTCAACAACATAAATGCGTAAATGGGGGAATTTTTTTTTCAATTCCTCCCCTGTTCCGGTCACTGTCCCACCTGTTCCTGCCGTAAGCACAAACGCATCTACTCCATCTGGAAATGCTTCTATAATTTCAAGCGCGGTGCTCGTACGATGGGCATCTGGATTCGCTTGATTTTCAAACTGCATCGGAATAAAACTATTTGGAATACGTTTAGCCAATCGATATGCTTCATCGATAGCCCCCTGCATGCGCAACGAAGCCGGGGTTAAGTGAACTTCTGCCCCATACGCTTTCAATAAATTGATCCGTTCTTTCGTCGCATTATCGGGCATTGTAATGATGCAGCGATATCCTTTTGCTGCACATACCATGGCTAATCCAATTCCTGTATTCCCCGATGTCGGTTCAATAATTGTGCTTTGAAAAGGGACAATTTTACCTTCCCTTTCAGCACGCTCAATCATTCGCTTAGCCGCCCGGTCTTTCACACTTCCACCTGGGTTAAATGATTCAAGCTTCATATACACACTAGCCCCTGTCGAAAAAACAACACGACGGAGCTGCACAATTGGCGTGTTGCCAATTAAGTCCATAATCGACTCATACGTCCCCATATTTCCCCTTCTTTCTCGATAAATTGTTTTCCCTATTTTACTATATATCGAAATGACAATGGTGTCGAAACATTTGAAGAGATCGAAAAATTACGCTAAAATACACACGTGGGTATTTAGATCGACATACAGGAGGTGATACAATGCGAAAGTATTTTGTCCTTCTATCTATGTTTCTTTTTGCTATTAGTGGATGTGCACAAAGTGGCTTTACAAACATTTCTGTTCATGAAGCTGCGCAAATGATTCAAAAAGAAAACGTTGTTGTCCTTGATGTCCGAACAGAAGAGGAGTATGCTTCTGGTCATATTCCAGGCGCTATCTTACTCCCTTTACAACAGTTGCAAGAACGCATGAATGAACTAAAAAAAGATGAGACATATATCATTGTTTGCCGTTCAGGTAATCGCTCGGCGCAAGCGAGCCAATTGTTAGTGAAGGAAGGATTTACAAATATATACAATATGACCGGCGGCATGAACGAGTGGAAAGGTAAAGTTGAAAAATAGGAGAACCGTTCTCCTATTTTTCAAACAAAAACGATAAGCGCTGCTCCTTCTCATCCCATATGAGCGCAGCATTGAATGTGCTCTCTCCCTTTTTAAACCCTTTGATCACATTCGTTTTTCCTTCTGTTAATAATTTTTTGATGTTTGCTTGTGAAATCGGTTTTCCTAACATCGTCTTCGAAATAGTAAACGAGCACTTTGTTTTTGCGTAGTTAGCACAACCATAGAATGTGCCTTTGTCAACAACTGAGCCCCCACAAAACTTACACGATCCTATAGTTTTCCCGATCGTCGTTTTTTTCTTTCTTTGGATCGATGCGGTATCCAAACCTTCAAATGACCAATGATTTGCCATTTGTACCGCATCGGTGACAATTTTCCCCGCTAGCTTTTTCACTTGTTCCATAAACACGGCAGCTGATGCTTTCGCTTCTCCAATTTCACTTAATCGTTGTTCCCATTTCGCAGTCATTTCAGGTGACGCTAAAAGATGTGGACCAACAGCCTCAATGAGTGCTTTTCCTTTATCTGTTGCATATACTTGATTGTTTTTTATTTCGATATATTGCCGTTGTTTTAACGTTGTAATAATAGAAGCACGGGTTGCCTCAGTTCCAAGCCCCTCTGTTTTAGCTAGCACTTTTTCTAATTGTTCGTCATCTAAAAATTTCCCTGCTGTCTTCATTAGCGTAATTAATTCCCCTTCTGTATACCGCTTCGGCGGCTGCGTTCTTCCTTCTTTCCCGTACACATCATATACTGTTCCTTTTTCACCTTTTTTTATATTTGGCAGCGGTTGCACATCATCCTCCTCTTTTACCATCATTACTGTCCGCCATCCAGCTTGAATTTGCTCTTTTCCTTTAGAAATAAAGCGCGCCCGTCCATCCACAACCGTTACGATTGACGTATAGCCAACGACTGCCTCAGCACAATGCGCGGCAATCAATCGTCGAACGACAAGATCGTAAATGTTTCGCTCATCACGGCTAAGTTTCATGAGGTCAGGCACTTGTTCCGTCGGAATAATAGCATAGTGATCGGTCACTTTCTTTTCGTTTACATAACGTTTATTATGTAAAATTGATTTGTGAACTAACGGGAAATATGATGCATACTCTTCCTTTTGCTCAAGCTGTTTTAAAATATAAGGAAAAGTTTCCGCCTCCCCCTTCGTCACGTATTGTGAGTCGGAGCGTGGATACGATACATATCCTTTTTGATATAGCTTTTGTAATATATCAAGCGTCTTCTGCGGGGAATATTTAAATCGCTTGTTCGCAGTTGCTTGCAACGTCGATAAGTTAAACAAAAGCGGTGGCAAAAATGTTTTTTGTTCATACGTAACTTCGTCCACTTCTACTTGTTTTTTTCTGCAAAATGCGATAACTTTTTCGGCCAGTTGTTGATCATGTATACGCGTTTCATTTTCATGCCACCACTTTCCTTCATATTGCTTTCCATTCATATCGAATGTGGCAATGACTTCCCAAAACGGCTTTGATTGAAATTGCTCAATTTCTTTTTCTCTTCTCACAATTAAAGCGAGTGTTGGCGTTTGCACACGTCCAACGGAGAACACGTCATTCATCCCTTTTTGCTTTAATAAAATGGTATACACTCTCGATGCGTTCATGCCAACAAGCCAATCTGCACACGTTCGTGCATACGCCTCTTCATATAAAGGACGGGTTTGCTTTTCGTCTAGTAGCTGACGAAATCCTTGTTCAATCGCCTTTGGTGTTAACGATGAAATCCAAAGACGCTTGATCGGTTTTTTTACACCGCTCATATAAATGATGTTTCGAATAATTAATTCCCCTTCTCGCCCAGCATCACCAGCATGAATAACTTCAGTCACTTCCGGCTTATGAAGCAATTGCTTAATCGTTTGAAATTGTTTCGCTTTTTTACGATCAATCTCATATTGAAAACGATTCGGAATAATCGGTAACGTATCGAGCGTCCATCGTTTCCAACTTACTTCATACTTTTCTGGGGAGGCTAATTCAAATAAATGTCCAACAGCCCATGTCATATAAGCCCCTTTCGGAAACAACTCATTTGGTAAAATTTCAATGTATCCATCTCTTTTTTTTGTTCGAAAAATCGACGCAAGTGTCATTCCTTGATCAGGCTTTTCTGCAATAATCACTTTCATTTTTTTCACCCCTTGACGAAAAGAAACCTGCTCAGCTAGCGAGCAGGTTATTTGGCAGCTTCTGTTACATGTTTCTTCCATTGTGTGCGCATGATGAGTGACTGGACAATTGAAAAACATCCACCAACAACCCAATATAGTGATAGAGCTGCTGGGACAGAACTCGCTCCCATGAAAATCATGATCGGCATGACGTACGACATCATTTTCATTTGCACAGCTGTTTCTGCTGTTGTAGATGGAGATAAACGCATCGAAATAAATGTCGTTAAGCTGGCGAGCAGCGGCATAATAAAATATGGGTCACGGTGTCCAAGCTGCATCCATAAAAACGAGTGCAGCTTAATTTCTTCCGTTCGCGAAATGGCGTAGTACAACGCCATAAAGATAGGCATTTGAATAAAAACTGGCAAACAACCACTCATCGGGTTTATACCGTGCTTTTGATATAATTGCATCATTTCTTGTTGCAGCTTTCGTTGCGTCTCCATGTCTGTTGCTTTGTACTTTTGCCGGAGCTTTAGTACTTCAGGGCGAATGCGTTGCATTGCGATATTAGCACGAAATTGTTTGATCATAAGCGGAAGCAAGCCAAAGCGCACAACAATCGTTAAGGCAACAATAGCTAATCCATAATTTTCTTGAAATACATGACCGAGCATAAGCAATAGCTTTGACATCGGATAAACAAAATAATGATCCCATACACCTTGACTATGTTCTGTAATCGGTACATTTCGATTACATGCACTTAATATTACAACAAAAAACGAAAACATCCATTTTTTCACGATTTTATGCCTCCTTGTTTGTAATTATAAGCAAACAAGGAGCCACCTTCCTTCTTCATCGCTAGCATGCGACTGCTCATTTATCGGAATCTTCCGCTGTCGAAACGTAACAAATCGCATACACAGCGGCATATCATACATACCACTTGCCATTACAACACCGCTTGCATCGTGAGCAATGAAACGCTGAATGAAGAAAGGATGCTTCGCTTGACGCGTCACGTAACACGTCATAACGACAATAAAAACGCTAAAAAGCGATGCATACGTAAACAAATCCAACGGGAACTCAATAAACATGCCCGAAACTCTCCTTCCGCTACCATTATAACACGGAAATGAGCAATTTACATACGCGAACGGAAATGAGCATTAATTTGTCCCTTTCTCATCGTTTCACGAATTTCTTTCATCATTTCATAGCGAATTTCTTTCGTTTGCACCCCCTCCTCACGTTTGTTGGCGATCTCAACGAGCCATTCGACGTCAGCGAAAGAATATTTCCTCGTTCCCTTCGACCGATCTGGAAAAATGAGTTGGCGTTCTTCATAATAACGAATTTGTCTCGGTGACAACCCTGTTAATTCACTCACAATACCAATCGAAATAACTTTTTTATGTTTATATGAATCCATTTAACCCTCTCCCTCAATGTAATTATTTATAACATAATCATATACGATTTCAGTAACATTTACGCGGATTTTGTTATAAAAGTTAACAAATTCAATAATATGTGTAATAAAATATAACAATAATACTGTAGACAATAACAAAGATCACTATAATGGTAGTTAAATAACGTATGCGGGAGGATGAGAAATGGGTACCCTTTTGCAAACAGCGATGAAACAGAAGCAATTTTATATTAATAGGCTCACTAAGGGAGGAAAGTTTGAACTTCATCCATTACACTACTGGACCGTATCTGAACTGCGAAAACAATATGAACTGTATCGGAGGGAAATAAGAGATGGAGAAAAAAGTAATTGATTTAGCCAAACAAATTATTGAACTCGATTTGCGGCGCGATGAGATGTTTGAACAACTTCTCGAACTGCTTGGTGATCGTGCGTATGAAATATTGCGATATATGCAAAACAAGTACTAAAGGCTCTTGTCACCGTCAAGAGCCTTTAATTTGCTCTGGCATGTGAACAATAGTCCCACTTAAGCTATCGAAACACACGCACTTGCTTATTCACAGAAATCGTAATTTCTCCTTCACCAATTTGCTCACCGTCAGCGTGCACAGGAAGACGCATATGACTACGAATATAAATATGTTTCCCCTGAAACGTATGTACTTCCTTCATTTTAATGTGACCGCCCCAAAAAACCGTCACAAATAATGCGAGCAATTTTAATCTCGACACATCATTTACAACGACCACGTCAAACTGCTGGTCATTTGGCTGCGCAAATGGAGCGATTTTCATTCCTCCCCCATAGTATGGGTGATTCGCAACGGTGACAAGCCATGCTTTTGAAAACGTATATTGTTTTTGATCAACAGTCAATCTTACAGCTGTCGGTTCATATGTAAATAATTCTTTCAATAAATAAAACATATAAACAAACTTCCCTAAATATAAGCGATTTAAAATATGTTTCCATTTGGACGCATTTACCTTCTGCGAAATATGTGCATCAAATCCACAACCGACATTATTAACAAAAACACCTTGCTTTGCTCCTTTGAACGTTCCGATGTCATACACATCTACATGCCCGTCCTTAACACTCGACAACATATAGCTAAGAGCCTCGCTCCATTTTATTGGAATTTGTATCCCACGAGCAAAATCGTTTCCTGTCCCGGCGGGCATATACCCTATAGTCACATGGCTGTACATGGCCACCCCATTCATGACTTCGTGAATTGTCCCGTCCCCACCGACCGCAATGAATGCAATCGGTTCATTTGTTTGTTCTGCTATTTGTTGTGCTAATTTCGCTCCGTCTCCTTGTTTTTGTGTGAACACAACACGATAACAAATATGCTGCTGTTGAAGCATCCGCTCAATTTTATTCCATATTTTTTTACACTTTCCATTTTTAGCTGAAGGATTGACAATAAAATATAGTTTCAAACTTTCTCCCCCATTCCCTATCTTCTCCTTTCCTCTTATTCTATCATGGCATATCGATAGATAACATCAATCTTTTCCCTTGACATAATTTTTGAAGCCTTATACAATTAAAAACAAATTATCGCACCGAGTGATTGATAGCCAAACAGTTCCATTGTTTTACCTTAGCGCTTTTGACGTGGTAACATGGCGAAAGCGAAAAGGCAAACGTTGAAACTGTTTAGGCTAAAGATACATCGGTATGTTTCACATGGTGTATACGTGAGGCATGCCGTTTTTCGTTTCTAAAGGGGGATTCGTATGAAAACGAAAGGGGAACTGGAAGATCAAATTAGCCGTGCCCTTACCCAATGGGAGAAGGAGTATTTAGGCCGCGGTCCGCTCTCCGTTAAAACGGATATTTTACGAAACATGGTCATTGTACAGTTGCGCGGTATTTTAACTCCTGCTGAAAAAGCATTGTGCGAAACAAAAGAAGGCATGTTATCCATTAAACGCATTCGTGCTGATTTAATTGAATCAGGTAGCGAGCAACTGAAAGAGCTCATTTATGAGCTAACAAATAAGCAAGTCGCAAGCATGCATACCGATATTAGTACGAAAACAGGGGAACGAATCATCGTCTTTCTATTACAGGAGCCAATCGATATTCAAGGTTGATCTTTTAAAGGCCTTTTACGGTCAGTAAAAGATACGCCGGAAATATTTTTCGATCTAATCGAAAAATGTTTCCGGCTTTTTTGTTGAATATAAAAAATATAGGAGGAGAGGAACGCTATGCAAGAAATGATTATCAACAATTTAACATCACCAGCTATCTTATTTTTTGTTCTTGGTATTATTGCTGCTCTCGTCAAATCGGATTTAAAGTTGCCAACAGGATTAAATGAATCGTTAAGCATTTACTTATTAATTGCCATCGGCATGAAAGGGGGCATCGAACTTGCGGAACATTCTTTCCATGAACTTGTTCGCCCGTTAGTTGGAACGTTATCGCTCGGCATTGTGATTCCTATCGTTACGTTTTGGGTGTGTCGCCGCCTTGGCATTGATCGAAAAAATGCTACCGGTATTGCAGCGACATACGGATCAGTTAGTATTGTTACGTTTGGTGCTGCGCTTGCTTTTGTCGAACAAGCAAACATTCCCTACGAAAGTTATATGAATGCATTTGTCGTCTTATTAGAGAGTCCTGCAATTATTGTATCGCTTGTCATATTGAAATTGTTAGAAGGTCGCTCATATAAACAAGAAATGGTATATCGCTTCTCTGCTACATCGGTGTATGGACCAATCATTAAAGAAGGATTATTTGGAAAAAGCGTCTTTTTAATGGTCGGCAGCCTTCTCGTCGGGCTCATTGGCGGAGATCGGGCCCTTACCATTGTAAAACCTTTGTTTATTGATTTGTATCCGAGCATTCTCGTTCTCTTTTTACTCGGAATGGGGTTAACGGCCGGAAATCAACTTGCAGCGGTACGCAAATACGGGCTCAAATTGCTCGCCTTAGGTATTCTCCTACCTCCTGTATATGGATTTTTAGGCGTTGTGATCGGCTATTATTCTGGTCTATCTTTTGGTGGAACGATTTTACTTAGCGTACTTGCCGCCAGTGCCTCATACATTGCAGCTCCAGCTGCGATGCGCGCATCCGTTCCAGAAGCAAACCCTGCTATTTATCTCGGCATGGCGCTCGGGCTCACCTTCCCATTTAACTTAACAATCGGCATGCCATTATATTATGAAATGGCAAAATGGTTTTATTAAAAGAAAAGGCAAGGGAAGACCCTTGCTTTTTTCATGTCCTATGTTATCGTAATGATACAGTATCACGAAAAGGAAAGGTGTAAATGATGAATCGTTATATCGTCATTGGCGGTGGAATTGTTGGCTCCTCTGTTGCTTTTCACTTAGCAAAAGAAAAAGCAAACGTCATTTTAATCGACCGTGAAGATCAAGGGCGAGCAACTGATGCTGCGGCGGGAATCATTTGTCCATGGACATCGCAACGCAGAAACAAAAAATGGTATGCCCTTGCAAAAGGAGGAGCAGCATTTTACCCTTATCTCATTGAACAATTGCAAGCGTACGGGCATCAAACAGGATACAAACGTGTCGGGGCCATTTGTTTACATTATGATTCCGACAAGTTGCAAAGTATGGAAGAACGCGTGTACAAACGACGTGAAGAGGCCCCTGAAATCGGAGAGGTTACGCGTTTGTCTTCGGAGGAAGTCATAACGCGCTTTCCCGTATTAAGCGATGGGTACGAGGCGATATATGTAAGCGGTGCTGCCCGAGTGGATGGGCGTGCGTTAAGACGTGCTCTTATTCATGCTGCCATTCAACTAGGAACAACATATGTAAAGGGAAGCGCGACCCTTTTGCATAAAGATGGACGGGTCATTGGCGCTACAGTTGGGAATGAACGTTATGAAGCAGATGGGGTTATTGTCGCCGCAGGGGTTTGGGCAAAGTCGTTACTTTTGCCACTAGGTATTGATTTTCTCATCACACCACAGCGAGCGCAAATCGTTCATCTAAAACACAATGAACAACATACCGATCATTGGCCGGTCGTCATGCCACCAAATAATCAATATTTACTAGCCTTTCCAAAAGGAAAAATCGTTGCTGGAGCGACACACGAAGACGACGTCGGGATCGATTGTCGCGTGACTGCTGGCGGCTTGTACGAAGTATTGCATAAAGCATTGACCATCGCACCTTACCTATCCGATTGGACGCACACTGAAACGCGTATTGGCTTCCGACCTCATGCGCCAAACTTTTTACCTATATTCGGTGCCGTACCGCATATCGAAGGTCTTTACGTGGCAAACGGTCTTGGCGCATCCGGATTAACCGCAGGACCGTATGTTGGTGCCGAACTTGCGAAAATGATTCTCGGACAATCTACCACATTACAACAAAGCGACTACGATGTCATTCAAGCCATTCAATTTCTTTGATGAATGTGCTGTTCGATTGCATATACTAACGAAAAAACGGAGGTTCGTTCATGAACAAATGGGCGTTTGTTTCTGATTTTGACGGGACGATTTCGCATAAAGACTTTTACTGGATTGTTATTGAAAAATATTTTCCTGAAGGTGAACAATTATTTCAACAATGGCGCGCTGGAAAGATAAAAGATATCGACTTTTTAAGCACCGTATTTACATCCATTCATCAAGATGAAAAACAAATCATTGAAGATATTCATCACATTCCAATTGATGAAACTGTCTTACCCTTTATTAAACACGTCCAGCGAAGTGGTGGAGACTTTTATGTGCTGAGTGCGGGGACGGACTACTACATTCGTCATATTTTAAAAAAGTACGATATAAACGGGGTTGATGTCTTTTCTAATGAAGGATATTATCATGACAAAAATATTCATATGCGCATCGATCCGAATCATATTCATTATTCTGAAAGATATGGTATTGATAAATCGAGTGTCGTTCGTACGTTAAAGCAAACGTATGAAACCGTCTATTTTATCGGCGATAGTGAACCAGATGTTCATGCAGCAAAAGTAGCTGATGTCACGTTTGCCAAAGGAGCGTTACAATCGCTGTTACGCGAGCACCACATCCCTTTCATCCCCGTCGATACGTTTGCTGATGTTGAACGTCATTTACGAGAAAAAGGAGTGTTAACATGAACATTCCGATTCCGTCCATTCTTGAAATTGGCGAAGGTGTCGTTTGGCGTATGGACGATATAGTGCGAACATACCGCTTTTCCAAAGCTGTCATGCTATTTGACGACTTTACTTATCGAACGTATGAACAAGACATGAAACAAGCGATTTCCTCCGTCCCTGTGCATACCGTTTGTTTACCACCTCAACTTGACATTGTCGACATTATGAAAAAAGCGTTTGAACTTCCCCATTGTGATGTGATGATTGCGATGGGAGGAGGAGCGGTCATCGACTGCGGCAAGTATATGGCGTTTTTACGACAAGTGCCGTTTATTAGCATTCCGACATCTGCATCAAATGACGGTTTCGCAAGCACCAACTGTTCGCTGCTTATCAACGGTAAAAAAACAACCGTTCCTGCCAAAGTACCATTTGGCATTTTAGCTGACTTAAATATCATTCAGCAAGCCCCTGAACGATTTATTTTGGCAGGCATCGGTGATTTAATGTCGAATATTACGGCGTTGTATGACTGGGAATTCGAACAAAATCATGGGGTCAGTCGCGTCAACGCTTTTGCAGCGATGATTAGCAAAAAAGCTGTTAATAGTTTCATTCGTACACCTATGCAAAATATTAAACATCCTATTTTCCTAAAAGAATTAATTAGTTCATTAACAATGGGGGGCATTTCAACAGTAATTAGCGGAAATAGTGCCCCCATTAGCGGCTCGGAGCATTTAATTTCCCACGCCCTTGACAAAATGAGTTCAGCACCACAAATGCACGGCATTCAAGTCGGAATTGCTACATATATAATGGCACATGTACAACAACATCGAGCCGAGCGCATAACAAAAGTGTTTGCGCGGACCGGATTTTTTGACTACGTCAAAACGTTACATTTGAGTAAAGACGAATATCGGCAAGCGATCGATATCGCGCCAACCATTAAACCAAATCGTTATACGTACATTCACGATGAACAATACCGAAAACGAGCCATTCGGCTCCTCGATGAAGACCACATTTTGAAAGAAATTTTCACGTAGCACACAAAAGCGGTCTGCCTCTGCACGAGACAGACCATTTTATGTCCTCTCCTCGAGTATAAACCGAAACAAATAATCGAGGACAAACAAATCGTCTGGATAGTCGATACCTACATCCTCCCCTTCGTAAATAAGCGTTTGAAGCAAGTCATGAAGCGATTCCATTTGAACTACCGCTAGGCTAAAGCCATAGCGGCTTCCTACGAACACCGAAAGTTTTTTCGGTTATTTAGTAGGCGATCCCCACAGTTCCTGATCCCCTAACCTAAAGGCATAGGGGGGTTATGCCCAATCATATAAAAAATGGCTGTCTCATTCCCTTAAGACAGCCGTTTTTTCTCCTTTAAAAACTGTAAAATAACCCATGCTGCCAGTCGGCTTGTCATTTGCCGAAAATCAATAGTTGGATCGATCTCAACAATATCCATTGCCTGCACTTTGTTATAGCGTGCAAGCATCGAAATGGCTTGGAACAACGTTCGGCTATCCATGCCACCTGGTCCAATCGCTGGACATCCTGGCGCAAATGCTTGGTCAAGCACATCCATATCAACTGACACGTACACTGCATCGACATCAGACAACGTCTGCATACTTGCCTCGATAATTGCTTGTATGCCAAGACGATGCACCTCTTCTATCGTATACATCGTCACACCGCATCGTTTCCCATATTCCGTATACGCTCGGCTATTGGAAAAGTCACGCAAGCCAATTTGCACGAGTCGGCTACCATCGATGACACCTGCTTCGATTAACCGACGAAACGGCGTGCCGTTTGTTGGTCCCCCGTCTTCTAAGTTGCGTAAATCGTGGTGGGCATCAAACTGAATGATGCCAATTTTCCCTTTCTGTTTTTTCCAACCGCTAACGACTGGATATGTGACCGAGTGGTCGCCCCCTAGTACAATCCATAGTGACTCTGGGTGTATCGAAACGATTTGTTCGACCGTTTCAGCAATGCGCTTTTGCGATTCAACAATATCAGTTGGATGCATCACTATATCGCCGTAATCTGTAATCATTACGTCTGCTAAATCGATTCTCGATTCAATAGCGTATGTGCTAAAAAACGATAACACTTGCCGAATCGTTTGTGGGGCAAACGATGCGCCGGAATGGCTAATCGACGACTTCGACAACGGTACACCGAGCAAGCCGATATGACCAGCATGCTTCCCGTCCCACGGAACGAGCAATTCGTTCGCTTTTTTCATATGACGGTCTTGAAAATGCGCTTTTCCTGCTTCTTTAAGATACGGAAACATCACCTTTTCCCCTCTCGCTCACCACTTTTCCGTTTTTCAACACCATCCGGACATGATTAATTCCATAGTGATATGGTACGTACATATAATTCGGCGCCTCCCACAAGACGATATCTGCTTTTCTTCCAATCATAATTCTCCCTGCTTCGTGCCCACGATTGACCGCATATGCTGCATTGATTGTTACCGCATGCCAAATTTCTTCTGGGGTCATTCGTAAGTAGAGTGCCGCAAGCGTCATAATAAATTGCAAATTTTCCGTTGGCGAACTACCGGGGTTAAAGTCCGTCGCGAGTGCCACCGCTGCCCCTTGATCAATCATGGCGCGCGCGTTTGCGTACGTTCCTTTACCTAAATAAAAAGACGTCCCAGGAAGCAACACGGCGATGGTGTTCGAATGAGCAAGTTGATGAATTCCTGCTATAGATGCTCCGACGAGGTGATCGGCACTTACCGCTCCGACTTCGACCGCTAACTCCGTTCCACCGAGCGGGTCAATTTCATCAGCATGAATTTTCACAGCAAATCCTTTCTCCTTCGCTTGTTGTAAGAAGATGCGTGACTGTTCGACGGAAAATACGCCTGTTTCACAAAAAATGTCGACAAACTCGGCGAGCCGTTCTCGCTTCATGACATCCATGAGGTCAACCATCTGTTGTAAAAAATCATCCGGATGATTTTGATATTCTAAAGGAATAGCGTGAGCCCCTAAAAATGTAGATACAACTTCTACAGGATGTGTTTCATTTAAACGCTTCGCCACGCGCAACTGTTTTAGTTCTGTTTCTACATCTAATCCGTAACCGCTTTTTGCTTCGACCGTCGTCACTCCGTACGATAGTATGCGATCTAAATGACCGCGTGCTTTTTCGTAAAGTTCTTCTTCACTTGCCGCTCGCGTCGCACGTACAGTCGATAAGATGCCGCCACCTTGCTTTAAAATGTCTAAATACGAAATACCTTGCTGCTTTAGCGACAATTCGTGTTCGCGCGAACCGGCAAATACGAGGTGGGTATGCGGGTCAACAAGCCCTGGTGTGACAAGTTTTCCTTCCGCGTCAATGATATAGCTTGCAGACATTTTTTCTGCTTCCTCGTTACTGCCGATCCACGCTACACGTCCATTTTTTATCCCAAGCGCTGCATGCTCTATTAGGGGAAGCGACTTCATTTGCTCCCCCTTCACCGGTCCGTCTCCTTCCATCGTTAATAGCTGCCCGATATTTACAATGAGTGTATCCAATATATTTACCCCCTTAACATCGGGATACGAATGTTCATTTCTTTCGCTACTTCAATTGCACGTTCGTATCCTGCATCCGCATGACGAATAATACCCATGCCTGGATCGGTCGTTAACACCCGCTCCAACCGTTCTTTCGCCAAATCCGTTCCATCCGCAACAACGACCATTCCTGCATGCAATGAATAACCCATGCCAACCCCACCGCCGTGATGGAACGAAATCCATGAGCCACCGGCCGCCGTGTTAATAAGTGCATTAAGCACCGCCCAATCCCCGATAGCATCGCTTCCATCTTTCATCGCTTCCGTTTCACGGTTTGGAGAGGCGACTGAACCACAATCTAAATGGTCGCGTCCGATGACGATAGGCGCTTTTAATTCTCCTTTACGTACTAATTCATTTATCGCCAATCCCATTTTCACACGCTCACCATACCCTAACCAACAAATGCGCGCCGGAAGCCCTTGAAACGCCACCTTCTTTTGCGCCATGTCAATCCAGCGCAAAAGCGCTTTGTTTTCTGGGAATAACTCTTTAATCAGCGCATCCGTGCGATAAATGTCTTCCGGATCGCCGGATAAAGCCACCCAACGAAATGGCCCTTTTCCTTCACAAAATAGTGGGCGAATATAGGCAGGGACAAATCCAGGAAAGGAAAACGCGCTTTCTATCCCTTCATCTTTTGCGACTTGACGAATATTGTTGCCATAGTCAAAAACAATCGCTCCACGTTTTTGAAACTTTAACATCGCTTCTACATGTTTAGCCATACTTCGTTTTGCGCGACGAACGTATTCGTTTGGATCGTTTTTTCGTAATTGTGCTGCTTCTTCTAATGACAATCCTTCCGGCACATAGCCATTTAACGGGGCATGGGCAGACGTTTGGTCGGTTACAATGTCTATATGCACCCCACGTCTTAACAATTCATGATGCACTTCCGCGGCATTTCCGACAAGTCCAATTGATAATGCTTTCCCATGTTCTTTTGCTTCTTGCGCCCAACAAAGCGCCTCATCAAGCGAATACGTCATGCGGTCGCAATATTTTGTGTCGATCCGTTTTTGAATGCGGCTCGGATCGACTTCGACAGCAATCACCACTCCTTCGTTCATCGTTACTGCCAGCGGTTGTGCCCCACCCATACCTCCTAGCCCAGCAGTAAGCGTAATCGTTCCTTTTAGCGTCCCACCAAAATGTTGCTTCGCCACCGCAGCAAACGTTTCATACGTCCCTTGCAAAATACCTTGCGTGCCGATATAAATCCAGCTGCCGGCTGTCATTTGCCCGTACATCATTAACCCTTTTCGATCGAGCTCGTGAAAATGTTCCCACGTCGCCCATTTTGGCACAAGAACAGAGTTAGATAAAAGCACGCGGGGCGCCCGTTTATGCGTTTTAAACACACCGACCGGTTTTCCAGATTGAATTAATAGCGTTTCATCATGTTCAAGCGTACGTAACGTTCGAACGATCGCATCAAACGCCTCCCAATTCCGCGCTGCTTTTCCAATGCCCCCATATACAATT
>Ga0209721_1000971_pt1 | contig 23255 bp, 22 predicted proteins | sample TshhotsprinmetaG_FD_184139 | JGI IMG/M metagenome (GOLD analysis project Ga0209721, IMG submission 184139) | Hot spring microbial communities from South Africa to study Microbial Dark Matter (Phase II) - Tshipise hot spring metaG (SPAdes)... | ecosystem: Environmental > Aquatic > Thermal springs...
TAAATCCAAAAAACAGGCCAACCTTAAAGTTGCCGGCTAATTTCTTGTATAGGGACGCTTTCGAATACGCCATAAAGAAAATTGAGAAATTGAAAGTCTAATCCATAGTTTTCACGCAGGTTTCAGGATGAATATTTTATGGATTGTCAATACGAATACGTTTTTGCTGGTGGTACTGATCATCATGGTTTCTTATCTTATTACCCAGATAAATAGCTTGATCCGCTGGATAAGAAGAGAGTAGGGGATTTGGGAGTTCGGAATGTGGATTTCGGATTGCGGAGTTGTCTGATACAATCGCTAACTCCCTTGATTAGAACAAACGATTGAAACAGGAGAGGCTTAGAAACTTCAGATGGGTAAAGAGCGCTTTTTGATTGGAGTGGATGTGGGAGGGACCAATGTCCGGATGGGCATCGTTACTCCGGATGGACGCATCCTGAAGAAGATTGAGTATCCCACGGATATGTCCGGAGGAAGCCTCGATATGATGAGCGAACTGGCGTCGAGGCTTAAAAATATCGCTCAGGGATTATCGGAAGAGAGGCATCCAGAGATTCGGATCGGAATTGGCATGGCCGGACCTGTAGATCAGAAAAGGGGTGTGCTGATCGCACCACCCAATCTTCCGGATCTTCATGAGTTCCCGCTGAGAGAATTTCTTCAGAAAGAGATTTCCTTTCCCATTGTCATTGAGAATGATGCGAATGCCTTCACCCTGGGGGAAGGTTGGATGGGTGCGGCAAGAGGGTCGCTTCACTATTGCGGGATTACCTTGGGAACGGGCGTGGGAGGAGGTATTGTGGTCGCGGGGAAGATCCTCCACGGAGCCGAAGGATTGGGGGGTGAAGTAGGCCACATGGTGCTCATCCCGGAAGGGCCGTTATGCGGTTGCGGAGGGAGAGGATGCCTTGAGGTCTATGCTTCAAGTATTGGCATCCGCAGAATGGCATTGGAGGCAATCGAGAGAGGAAAAGGAGAAAGGATTCTTAAAAAATGTGGAGGTGATTCCGGTAAGGTAACTTCAGAGGTAGTTTTTGAAGCGGCTTCTGAGGGAGATCACTTTGCTCAGAAAATTTTTAATGAGATGGGAAGATATTTAGGATTGGGTCTGGTCAATCTTGTCAACCTCTTCAATCCCGAAAAAATTGTAATTGGGGGGAAAGTTTCAGGGGCGTGGGACTATTTCATTGAAAGTGCAAAGGCAGTTGTCCAGGAAAGGGCAATGAAAGGGCAGAGAGAGAGAGTTGAAATTGTTCGAGCCGAATGTGGAGATGATGCTGGAATCCTGGGAGCGGGTTATACTGCATTGAAATTGGAATAATGGAATAGTGGAATAATGGATCGTTGGGTATCAAAGGAAAATTTTGGGTGTGGCTTTTTTTATGGAACATCCATTCTTCCAGTTTCCCAATATTCCACCGCATCATTTGACTTTCCAAATTGTGCCGGAGAGGGTATCTTCCAAAACGACTCCTTTTGAGAGAAGATGGCTACGAATCTCATCGGCTTTATTCCAATCTTTATCCTTTCTTGCTTTGCTTCTCTCCTCAATGAGATTGAGGATCTCTTCCTCCGATAGGCCAAGTTTTTGAAGCCCTTCTTTTTTCTGCCGCTCGATATAAATCTCGGGTTCTTCCTGAAAAAGCCCGAAGACCCATCCTCTCTTGGAGAAATGTTCATATCCCTTTTGGAGGAGGGATCGAACCTCATCATTGAGTTGACTCCTTGATAGACTCAACAGGCTATTGAGGGTTGTTTGAAGTTCATAGAAATAACCGAGTGCTTGCGCTGTATTGAAATCGTCGTCCATGGCCTCTTCGAATCGTGTCTGGAAAGAATTGATTGTCTTACGAACGTTTTCGACAAAAAGATGGTCTTCTCTCTGCTGTCTCATCGTAATGGTTTTCTTTCCTTCTTCCCGAATGGTATGGAGAGTGAGATAAAATCGATCCAATCCAGATTTGGCTTGTTGGAGGCTTTCTTCCGAATAATCGACAGGGCTTCGATAATGATGGGAGAGGAAGAAAAGCCGGAGCACTTCGGGATGCCACTGTTTGAGAATCTCTTTTATTGTAAGGATGTTTCCGAGTGACTTGGACATCTTCTCTTGGTTGATATTGACGAAACCATTATGAATCCAGTAGCGGGCAAAGGGTTTTCCAGTGGCAGCTTCCGATTGAGCGATCTCGTTCTCATGGTGAGGAAAGATGAGGTCTTTCCCGCCACCATGGATATCAAAGGTCTCTCCAAGATATTTCTGGCTCATCACGGAACATTCGATATGCCAACCAGGCCTTCCTTTACCCCACGGACTATCCCAGAAAGGCTCTCCGGGTTTGCTTGCCTTCCAGAGGGCAAAGTCAAGAGGGTTCTCTTTCTTTTCGTCGACCTCAATTCGGGCGCCAGCCTGCATCTCTTCGAGGTTTCTTTTAGAGAGCTTTCCGTAGTCCTTAAATTTCTCCACGGAGAAGAAGACATCTCCTTTCCTCGGATAAGCGTACCCTTTCTCAATGAGCACCGAGATCAGATTGATCATCTCAACGATATGATCCGTGGCCTTCGGTTCAAATGAAGGTTTCTCCAGGCCGAAGCCCCCCATATCTGCATAAAACTCCTCAATATATTTCTCGGCAATAGTTTTATAGTCTACTCTTTCCTCATTGGCTCGTTTGATGATTTTGTCATCAATATCGGTGAAGTTTCGGACATAGGTTACATCGTATCCACGGTAGCGAAGATATCGGTAGATGGTATCGAAGACAATGGCAGATCGGGCATGGCCAATATGGCAGAGATCATAAACGGTGACGCCACAGGCATACATGCCCACCTGTTTCTCCCGAAGGGGAAGAAATTCTTCTTTTTTACCAGTCAAGGTGTTGTAGATCCGAAGGGTCATAAGTTCATCCTAAAATGGAATAATGGAATGGTGATATGATTTAAAGTGATTCTAATTAACAACCTACGATTTCAGTATTCCAACATTCAAATATTCCCTAATCAAGAAAGTTCCAGGGCCATTTTTAAGCGTTTGACGATTCTCTCTTTTCCAAGGAGAGGAATGATTTTTACCAGCTCCGGCCCTTTCATCTTTCCAGTCATTCCTGCCCGGAGAAGGGCATAAAGAGATTTGCCCTTTCGACCGGTCTTTTCTTCAAGTTGTCGAAGCAGAGAGGATATACTATCCCCATTGCTTTCAAACCAATCGCCTATTGCGCTTAAAACTTTTTGAAGAATTTCCCGGTTTTCAAGATGAACTAAAATGTCTTTTGCTTCTTTTTCGAAAGCAAATTTCTCATCAAAGAAAATTCCTAAATATTCATCAACTTGCGAAAGCAGAGAGAGGTTTTCCTTCAGAATGGAGCAGATTTGAGTAAGGTATTGGGGATCGAGTGCCTTGGTTTGGATCTCTGCTTTCTCGAAGTAAGGGAGGAGGAGTCTGGTAAATTGATCTATTTCTGTCTTTCGGATGTATTGGCTATTAATCCATTCCAACTTTTTTCGAGAATGGGTAGAAGCATTTCTTGAAAGGCTGGAAAGGGAAAAGAGTTCAAGGATCCTCTCTATAGGGAGAATCTCTTCCCTAGAGGGGGCGTTCCATCCCAGAAGTAGGAGGTAATTGAGGAGTGCCTCCGGCAAAAAGCCTTCCTCCCGATATTGGGAAACGGCTGTGGCGCCATGGCGTTTACTTAAGGGAGAACGGTCTGGTCCAAGAATAAGAGGATGATGGGCAAAGAGCGGAGGTTGCCATCCTAAAGCCCGATGGATAAGGATCTGTCGAGGGGTATTTGAAAGATGGTCATCACCTCGAATGACATGGGAGATGTTCATCAGATGGTCATCAACGACACAGGCAAAATTGTAGGAAGCCACCCCGTCAGAGCGGACAATAATGAAATCGCCGATTCCGTTTGAATCGAAACTCATCCTACCATGGACGAGATCTTCGAAGGCAACCATTCCTCGATCCACATGGAATCGCAGGACAGGGCGAATGCCTTCAGATTCTATCTTCAAACTCTCTGATCGGGTGAGGTTACGACATTTTCCGTCGTACCTTGGCATTCTGCCCTTAGCCAGTTGTTCTTTGCGGAGGGACTCCAGCCTTTCAGGCGTACAGAAACATTTATAGGCTATTCCTTGTGTAAAGAGTTGTTCTGCATACCCATGATAAAGGGAGAGCCGCTGAGATTGACGATAGGGACCATGGGGGCCTCCTATATCTGGTCCTTCTTCCCAGAAGATTCCCAGCCATTGGAGATCCTGTAGGATTGCTTCAATGGAAGCATCGGTCGAACGCTCCACATCTGTATCTTCGATCCGAAGGATGAAAGTGCCTTTCTCCTTTCTGGCAAAGAGATAGTTAAAGAGAGCGGTTCTTGCATTTCCAATATGGAGAAGTCCGGTAGGAGCAGGAGCAAAGCGAACACGAACATTCATGGGAGTCCTTATAAAATATCAAATGTCAAAGTTCAAAGTTCAAAGCAAGTCCAAAGTTCAAATGTTAAAATAATTTCCCCTTTGATATTGAACTTCCTTTGTCATTTCGATTTTGACATTTGAACTTGCAATCAATCTTCTTCCACCAACGCCACCGCATAGGCTGCGATGCCTTCTCCTCTGCCCGCAAAGCCCAATCCTTCTGTGGTGGTTGCCTTTATATTGATTCTCCCTACATCGATTTTGACAATCTGGGCTATCTCATTGACCATCCTGGGGATGAAATCAATCAATTTTGGCTTTTGGGCAACAATGGTGGCATCAATATTGAGAAGATGAAATCCTTTCTCGACCACCTTGGTCATCACCTTCTCTAAGAGAAGGGTGCTCCGAATATCTCGATATTGTGGGTCAGTGTCTGGAAAATGTTTCCCGATATCTCCCTCGGCAATCGCTCCAAGAAGGGCATCGCAGATGGCATGCAAAAGGACATCGGCATCGGAGTGACCTTGAAGCCCGAAGAGGTAAGGAATAAGAATTCCTCCAAGAATTAATGGACGGTTGGGAACAAGAGGGTGAACATCGTAGCCGAAACCTACCCTCATCCTTTTTCTCCTTTTGTTTTGGCTCTCATCTTTAGGATAATATTGGCCAGCATGAGATCTTCCAGAGTTGTAATTTTTATATTAGTGTAGGATCCCGGAAGGATATGTATTCTTTTTCCCAACCGTTCAACAAGCGAAGCGTCATCTGTACCCACAAAACCTTCTTTCATGGCTTTATGGTATGCTTCTTTGATGAGAGCGACCTGAAAGGCTTGAGGGGTTTGTGCCTGGTAGAGGGACTCCCGATCCAAGGTTTTGAGAACCGTTCCGTCAGAGTGGACCATTTTAATGGTATCCTTCACTGGCATGGCAAGGATAGCTCCCCCATAACGAATGGCAGCCCGAATGGTATCTTCGATCATCTCCTTGGTTACAAAAGGTCGTACTCCGTCGTGGATGGCTATAATTTCCGTATCCTCAGAGAGAGCCTCCAGTCCATTTCTGACAGAATCTTGTCTCTGTTTTCCACCCGGGATGATTCGAGATATCTTCTTATAGTGGAATTTTTCGATGACTTCTGTCAGGCAATAGTCCCGATCCTCTTCTGCTACGACAAGCAGGATGGATCGAATGAGAGGACAGGGGTCAAATTGATCAAGGGTATGAGCAAGAATCGGTTTTCCTCCGAGGGGAAAGAACTGTTTCTTCTTACCCTCCATGAACCGCTGACCCTTGCCCGCAGAAACGATAATGGCGTCTGCCTTCATCATTCAATAGATAAACTTGATGGGGTGCTGGAATATTGGAATACTGGAATAATGGGTTTCTAACAAGAATCATTTTAAATTACATCATCATTCTACCATTCCATGATTCCAATATTCTATTAAAATTCGCTATCCAGGGGGTAGTAGTAATCTTTTCCTTTGCTTTCCCGGATGGCCTCCTCCTTCAGGCGGGCAAAGATCATTCTCCCAGCAGGCGTCTGAAGGACACTGGTCACCACGACATCCATATTTTTACCTATCTGTCGTCTTCCATTGTCCACTACGATCATGGTTCCGTCTTCGAGATAAGCCACGCCCTGCCCCATTTCTTTTCCTTCTTTAACAATTTTGGCATTGATTTCTTCACCGGGAAGGACGACCGGTTTTAAGGAATTAGCTAGGGCATTGATATTGAGCACTTCAATTCCCTGTAAACCAGCCACTTTGTTGAGGTTGGCGTCGTTGGTGATAATCTTTCCATTGACTTCTTTGGCGAGCTCGATCAGCTTGGCATCCACCTCTTTAATGGAAGGGTAGTCTTTGTCTACGATTCGGACATCCACATCAACCTGCTTCTGAATATGATGGAGGATCTCAAGCCCTCTCTTTCCCCGAGTGCGCTTGATGGGATCGTGGGAGTCGGCAATATGCTGAAGTTCACCGAGGACGAATTGGGGAATCAGTAGGGGGCCCTCCATAAATCCGGTTTCGGCAATATCAGCAATGCGTCCATCAATAATGACACTCGTATCGAGAATTTTGGTAATGCCATTACCAGAGAGTCCCTTTCCGGTTGGTTTCCCATCCCTCAAACTTCGGGGCCATTGGAAATCTCCTCCCTTTTTTAAACCGATCCGAAGGCCGATATATCCAAATATCCCATAGAGCAAACCATATAAAGGTAAGGCAGAAATCTGTCGCTCATTGATGAGATAGGGTAACGATTGACTGGAAATAAGATTAGCTAAGATGATTCCAAGGACTAGCCCGATAAAACTTCCTAAGAGATTCTTTAAAGAGCCTTTTTTTAACCGATCCTCCAAGAGGAGGGTTAGTGCAAAGAGAAGAAAGCCCCCAAGGAGTCCCCAGAGACCCATTCGGGGTGCGATTTCCTTTGTCAGGGAGTATCCGCTTGCACTGCAGATAAGGAATAAAAAGAGACGTAGAATCCAGGTGTCCAAACTATTCACCTCCTTTCGATGCAATAAGATTCAATTGAAGAAAAGATCGGGGAAAAGATAATTATGAGCCAAAGATTGAACGGATCTCTTTTAAGATCTCTGTTTCTTTCACATCCTTGGCAATCGCCAGTTCCTTGACCAGAAGCGTCTTGGCCATGTCCATGATTTTTTTCTCGCCGAAGGAGAGCTCTTTTTCGGCCTTCAGAAGATGAAGGTCTCGAAGCACTTCCGCTATTTCATAGATCGATCCGGTATTGATCTTTTCCATATATTCCCGATATCTTCGATTCCAGGTCTGATTATCAAGGGTAACCTCTCTGTCTTTAAGGATTTCGATCACCTTTCGGGCATCGATCTTCCGGATCACTGTTCTCAAGCCAGCGGATTTGACATTATCTTCAGGAACCATGATGGTCATCCCGTTATCCACAAAGCGTAGGATATAAAAACTCTGTTCTTTACCTGAAATCCGTTTGGTCTCAATGGCTTCAATCACTCCTACTCCATGTCCAGGATAAACGGCTTTGTCACCTACGTGAAACATAATATCCATCCCCCTTCCGCATGATTCATGAATCTAAAGAGGTTTTTACCTCCTCTTTTCATTTTGTGAGGTTTGAAAAAGGGTATCCCTGGAGGACTTTTTAGGAGCCTTTGCGGCCAGCAAGTTTTAAGATATCCTCTTCATTAGGTTTTTCCCCTTGAATCAGTTTTCCAATAGAAGCGTCCATTCCAAAGAGGGCTGAGATCTGGATTTTACCCGTTATCTCTCTTTTTTCTCCCAGACTTCCAAACCGAATTACCTCCATCACATCCCCTACTCGCAGACCACTTAATTTACCCGCATTGATATAAACTTCTTCTCCCTCCACTTTGGCTACCCGGCAGAACCAATCCAAGCGATCTAACTCCCTTGACAGGGAACGACTCAGATCGTTAATTGTCAAGTCGAAGGCCTTTTCTTTTGCTTTTTCGTCCGAGAAAGTCCCTTTTTCTTTCGTAGGAAAGATGGGGTTCTGAGCTGAAATCGTTTTAAGTATTTTTCCAGATAAGGTATCAATTATTTTCATCTCAATTTTAATAATAGCCGTCGATGTTCCTTCTTGATCTTTTGTTCCCTTGGTGGTGAAGACATAAGGACCCGTAATCTCTCCCAGAACGATGGCTTGGATTCCGAAAACTTCGCTGAGCACTCTAGAGGCCTTAGGGAGTTCCAGTTCCAATGGGGTGAGCTCACTTTTTTCAAGAAATTCTTTGACCATCTGATAATCAATGAAGAGAGTCTGAGGGGCTCTTTGTATCATCTCTTTGATCAACTTTTCGGACAACCAGTCGCCAAAGGTTTCATCAGCCGAAGTGGTTCGATCGTCAAAATGGGCGACGACCACCTTCTTCTTCAGTTGGGCAACGGGAAAGACTGAAACAGAGGACGAAGAAACCTCTTTTCCTACCGCGGGAGAGGGCGATGATAATGAGGGAGCATGGGAAAGGATCCTTTTCCCCTCTTCAATCCGTAGGGCAGACGAGACATAGGCCTCTTTTTTCGATAAGTATTCTTCCACAGGAATATAGAGATATTTAGGTTGATCCCCTCCTTCATGGGCCCGTGGATTGAGTACCTTTACGTACTCATGCCGGTCAATGAGGATTACCTCTTTATCTAGAAGTTCTTTCATCTTTGCCTTATGTGGCGGTCCCTTTTTAATCGGGAACCAAGCTGGAGTAGCACAGGCAGAAAGAAAAAAAAGAATGGAAGATAAAAGGATTAGAGAGTGATAAGATCTGATGCTTTTTGATTCCATTTTCTCTTTAAACCACACATCATTATACCCCAAAAAGGTTCAAAAATCAATGTAGAAGTGAGGTTCCTTGACCACAGGATGAGACAATTGTTGATTAGGTTAGTATAAAGTTTAGAAAAACAGAAGATTCTCAACCGGATAGAGCCTTCTTGAGTCGTAGGATTATTGGGTCGAGATTATTCGGTTGAATTTTGAGCGGATTTGTTCTATTTCTTTACATAACCTGACCATTTGATGACGATGCAAGACCATATTCACCCAACCCAATATTTTACAGCGTTGTGGAAGCTTTCAAGAATCCCATTTTTGTCGGTTGGAATCTTTCCCCTCATTCTGGGATTTGTCCTTGCGTGGCGATTGGGATATCAGGGGCCATTCAAACTCTATTCTTTGACTACGGTAACAGTCATCCTTATCATGCTGATGACCTACTATCTGGGGGAATGGAACGACCTGAAGGGAGATCGCCTCAATCGGAATTTCAATCGATTTTCAGGCGGTTCCAGAATTCTGATTCAGGGAGTCCTTCCACAATGGGTTGCCCTTCTATTAGGGCAAGCCTGTCTTGTTGGGGCAATCCTTATTGGCCTCTATATCTATTTTCGATACCGGACAGAACCGCTGACCCTTCTTCTTGGCGGAATTGGGATCTTTGCCGGTTTTTCCTATTCAAACAAGCCTTTTCAGTGGGCCTACCGGGGGCTGGGAGAGATTTTTGTTGGTTTTTCATATGGTTGGCTTCCAATTGCATCGGGGGTTTACCTCCTAACAGGTTCCCTCAACTTCCAGGTTTTCCTACTCTCAATTCCAGTGGGATTATCCATCTTTAATGTTATTCTGATCAATGAGTTTCCAGACGAAGAAGCGGATCGTGCCATTGGTAAAAAGAATCTGGTCGTCCGGTTCGGGAGGGAGAGGATGGCTGATCTCTATATGGGCCTCTCGATTCTGACCGGCCTCTTCTTTATCAAAATTCTGATGACGTTTGGGAACAATCCCTGGCTATTTGCCCTTTCAGCCATTCCCATCTTTCTCATCTTATGGAATCTCCTATTGACTTGGCAAGAGGCCTATCGTGAGCCAAAGAAGCTTGAACTCCTTTGCAGGAATACACTCTTAATCAATCTCTCAATCACTATCATTTTTACAATTCAGCAGAGCATCGTTTAACTTAACCCCAGGAGGCCAATTTGGAAGAGATCCAGTCCATCATTGAGAAAGTTAGATTTGATATTCAAGAGGGAAGACCAGAAAGGGAGATCCTCCCAATGCTTATCCTGTTTTTAGGAAAAAATCCTGAAACTGCGGATCGGATCATTGAAGAACTTTCGAACTATCCCTCTCTTCAGATGGCACATTTGCTCCAATCTCTGCTTGAGAATCCATGGGATAAGAAAGTACGGAAAACGATCAGAAGGTCTCTTTACCGAATGAAGAGTAGAGGCATTACGGTTGAGGAGGTCCTGCCAGACAGGGAGGGGCCTGTCTTCCGGCCTAAACAGGCAGAACCAGCCCGAGGGTTCGGTGGGCCTTACGATTTTCTTGGTCAGAGATTTCTGATGCTTGCCATTCCTCATATGGGACGAGGATTGAATGTGCTGCAGGGGATCATCAGCGATATAGAGGGGTTGGTTGATTGCTCAAGCGGAGAGATGGCACGAAAAGGATTCAAATTATTTTTTGAGGAGGTCCAGAAAGGATCACCTTTTCCTCTTATTGAGATGGAGCCTTCCTATGTAGGATTCCTCTTCGATCAAGCCTACCATTTAACGCTTGCAATAGGGAAAACACCGCCTCAGGATTTTCTACACCTCAGAGGTGAAATTGCACGCATTAAAAAAGAGTATGAAAGACCCCTGATCTATTCTCATTTCCAGGAGAATGGGATCGAGGGGGATGATCTGAGTCTGAGAAGGGGAAGCGATCTAATTAAGATAGACCTTTTTAACTCATGGAAGCTTCGGGAAGAAGAGATCCGAACCTATGCCAATCAGGTGTGGGAGGCAGAAGAGTCAAAACTCTTTTTGAATCAGGCTCAGAAAGAAGCCCGATTTCAAGAGATCTATCAGAAGGCCCTCTCCGAGCTTTTTACAGAAGAGAAGAGACTAATCTACCAAAAAAGAATGGAGGAGATGGCTTACTATCTATTGAAAACGAAGAGAGAAGAGGAAGCAAGAATCTCATTGGCCGTTGCCATCGATCTCAAAAAGGCTCCGAATAGGATTCAGCCCAACCCTTTTCTCTTTCAACTCGTAGTCAAATCGATCTTCACTTTTCTATCTGAAGCTTATGAGAAGAAGAGGAATGAATTTTCTCTGATAGCAAAACCATAACTCCCCCTCTCTCTTAATCCATCCACCCCCCATTAAAATAAAGGAGGCTGGGTGGGGTTATGATAAAGAGAGATTCGTGTCATGCCCCCTCACCTTTATCCTCTCCCCTAAAATTGGGGGAGAGGGGAGGGTGAGGGGGAAATAGAAGATAGCACTTAGTTCTATTACTTTTGCGAAATTCATTAATAGCCATGAAAAAGTGGTTCGTCATTGCAGGTATTTTTATTCTTCTCTTTGTAGGAGGTTATCTCGCCTTTTCCTTCTATGCTGTAAAATTTATTGAGGCCCGGATCCAGAAGATGATCGGACCTGGGTTCACCATTGCTCAGATCAAGGTTAAGACAGCTCATCTCTCCATCCAAGGCATTCGATTTGAAGATCCCCGGACCAAACAGGAATTCCTTAAGATTGAGGAGATAAGAATTTATCCTGATCTCCTCTCTTTTTTGAAAAAGAGATTGTATATCCGGGAATGGATCCTCTTAAGGCCCTATTTCTTTTTCTACCGAACACAAGAAGGAGCCTTTGTCGGCCCGTGGGTATCCGTTCAAAGAGAGGAGAAGAGCCAAGATGTTTCCGGAAAGGAAGAGAGAAAGGAAAGAGAAACCTTTCCAATTAGGATTGACCGTTTCCAGATCGAGAAGGGCTCCATTGATTTTGACGATATGAAAACAGGTCAGCCTCCCGCACAAATCCGATTGAAAGAACTCGACATGGAGATGAAGCACATTGAATATCCTCTTGTCTCATTCCGATCTCCCATTGAATTGAAAGGGAGAATAAAGGGGGATAAGAAAACAGGTGAGATTGCATCGAAGGGTTGGATTGATCTGGTGAGTTCGGATATGGAAACCTCTTTAAAGTTCCGTGAGGTTGAGTTGAAGACCTTCGAGCCTTATTACCGGAAAAGGGTTTCAGCAGAGATCGAGTCTGGATATGTAAATATGGATGCCCAAATTGCGATCAAGGGAAAAGTGATCAATACCCCTGTTAAGCTGGAGGTGTCCGATTTTCGTGTTAAAGAAGAGGGGACAGTCTTTTATATTCCTGCGAAGACACTTCGTTCCCGCCTGAAGGGTAAGGGAAACCGTATTGAGGTTCAATTTCGTGTGAAGGGGAGGCTGGATGATCCCCAGTTTAAGTTACAGGAAACCTTCTTGATTCGAGTTGGAGTTGGACTGGCTGAAGCCATTGGGCTTCCCATAAAGGTAGTGGGAATGAAAGAATTGGAAGAAGGCTTGGGGTTTCTTGAGGGATTGTTTAAGAAAAAAGAGAAACGGTGAGTATTGAAAGTTTGATAAAACAGCAACATCCCCATGTGTGAAACCCCGGAAGACGTGAATCAAACGATTCCTTCTTCCCTTGAAGAATGAAAGCCTGATAATTGTTCTTAAACTTTGCTTAGACTTCATTTACCTATACCGCGTAACGAGCTCCCATTTAACTTCCTTGACCTTTTTATATAGATTTATCCTGAAACCTGCGTGAAAACTATGGATTAGATTTTCAATTTCTCTGTTTTCTTTATGGCGTATTCAAATGCATCCTTATATAAAAAATTTGCCGGTAGTTTTAAAGTCGGTCTATTGTCGGGTCTTGTGAGTTCACCAGGAATGAGCAGAAGGCGATTGCGTAAAGCGTTAAGCGTCATGCTATGAAACTCCTTTGGTAGACATAACCGCTTGAACCAGTTGATGAGATTGTAAGAGAATAAGAGAGTATGGAAATAAGCTTCGTTGGCTGCAAAATGTTTCGTCGGGATTTTTCCTAAGAGGTAGTCTCCTTTGAGTTCTTTGATAATCAGTTCGACAGTGGCCCGGCCATTGTAAAACTTCCATGTATTGAGAGGGGTCCGTTTCATATTGGTCACAAGAACCTGGTAACTGTACTTGCCCATTGAAAAGAGGGTGAGTTGTTCTGTAGGGTCTTCTGGGATGATACGCCAGACCACCAGAAAACGATATTTCTTTTTCCTTCTCGTGGGTTGGTACATAAATTCTGCGGTCTCCAGACCAGAAGAATAAACCTGATAAGATAAGCTTGAGATTTCTCTCTTGATCGGAGCAGTCAGCCTGGCCACAATGACGAAAAGAGCCCTCTGGGATTCCAAATACTCGATGGTCTCGTGATCGTAAAAACCCTTGTCGGCTCGAATAATTACGATCTTTACCGAGGAAGGCAATTTGGCAAAAGAGGCCTTCAGGAGTTCGATGGTTCCAGTAGCGGTATGGGTATCGCCGGAACATAGTTCCCCATGCCAGAAATCTTTGGTGATCCCGTTGAAGCAGAGAAGAGGATGATAAGAAGGGCGACCCCACTTTTGGGGATTGTAACCGATCCGGGCCATCTCCTGTTTGCCATAAAGGATGAGGACAGTGGAGTTCAAATCGAAGATCACCTTGGTGGGAGGTTTGGGTTTGAGAACCATTGAAAGGAGAAAACGGTCGTGCAGTCTTCATAGCTTGGATAAACCTAAGGATGCCATTCGAAGAAGGAAACGTCTCAAAGTGGTTGGATTGGGATAGGTAGGTAGCCCCGTAAGATATTGGAAAACTCCGTTTTGCTTCAAGAGGTGGGACGTTTCGATCCTTCCCAAGCCTAATGAGATGGGGTAAACTATTGCCAATATCTCCTCGGGGATGGTGTACCGGTTGTTGCGTTGATTGAATTGAAGATAATGACGCAATTGTTTTCGTAACTTTAATCGCTTGAAGAAGGATTGCAGTAAATAGATGCCACCAAAATGGGTAAGAGAATTCCCGGTAAACGAAATAATAACGTGCCGAGGAGTGCGTTTTTGCATCGTTCCTTAACCTAACTTTTTGATATGTTAAGAGACAACTCTCAAATGGAGCTCTGATAAGCATTTTACCTTGGCCAAACATTAATACAAGATATTTTTCACGCATGATTCAGGTTCATATAAAGTTACAATGGCCCGGCCTCCTGTTTTCAGAGACGATGGCTTTTATTAAATTTGCCCTCTTTTTCGCCTTGACAAAAAATGGACAAATGATAAAAATATCATGAACATATGGGGAGGATATGAATTTGGGTAATGATAAGAGGCGTGTGGTCGTTACTGGGGTGGGGCCTGTTACACCCGTGGGGATTGGAAAAGAAACTTACTGGGAGAGTCTGATCCAAGGGAGATCCTGTTTCAAACGAATCGAGTTTCCAAACTGCGATATGAGTCAATACCGATGCCAGATCGGAGCACCCATCGAGGGGTTTGAACTTAGCCATTATATGGAGCGATCGAAACATTCGAAATATTTTGGAAGGACCTCTCAATTTGCCATTGCCGCCACGAAATTGGCGATCGAAGATGCAGGTCTTCAATTAGAGAAGAGGGAATCTGAGAGCGATAATCCCCATGACCACGGAGCTGAGTATCACCTCAAAGGGATCGATCCATTTAGGGTGGGAGTGATCCTTGGTGTCAGCGTAGAGTCTATGGAGCTTTTAGAACATTATCATGAGCGTTTTTTAAACAGGGGCGTTCGTGGCGTTTCTCCTTTTGCCCTGCCGAATATCTACCTCAGTGCCATTACCTCCCATATTGCCCAGTATTTTACGATCCGTGGAACTTCGTTTGCCCTCTCAACAGCGTGTGCCTCAGCCACGCACGCTATGGGCAACGGTATTCTTCAGATTCAAGGAGGCATGGAGGATGTGGTCATAACCGGTGGAGCAGATGCCTGCATCACTCCCTATGTCTTTGGGGGATTCGACGTCCTTAGGGCGATGTCCACCCGAAACGATGAGCCTCAACGAGCTTGCCGACCTTTTGACCGCGAGCGGGACGGATTCGTGATGGGTGAAGGCGCAGGAGTGCTCATCTTCGAGGAATTGGAACATGCCCGAAGAAGAGGGGCTCATATCTATGCAGAGGTCGTCGGATTCGGAATGACGGCGGATGCCTTTCATCTCACTGAACCCGATCCCAATGGAAAGGCATTAGGGAAGGCGGTGCAAGATGCCCTTCGGAACGCAGGAGTCTCTCCCGAAGAGGTGGATTACATTAATCCCCATGGCACCTCCACTCTGCTCAATGATAAGGTCGAAACGAGGATGTTGAAGGATGTCTTCGGAAAGAAGGCCTATGAGATTCCCATCAGCTCCACCAAATCGATCACGGGCCATCTGTTGGGTGCAGCAGGCGGCGTGGAAGCGATTGCTGTCCTTATGAGCATCGAAAGGGGAATCATCCATCCTACTCTCAATTATGAATTTCCAGATCCAGAATGCGATCTGGATTATGTCCCTCGCGAGGCACGGAAGAAAGAGGTTCGGATTGGTCTTTCCATTTCCGCTGGTTTCGGAGGGGTAAACAGCACCATCCTATTTAAAAAGTTTGAAGCATCTCATTCTTCGTAGCCAGAAATCTCCTTTTTATAGATTGACACTTCGTGCAGAAGGTATATAATTTTTTTATCGTAAATGGCTGCCCCAATCATAATGCTTCACGACCGAATGATACTGAGAGTTTAGAAACGGTTTAGAAATGATCCCTTCTCAGACAGATCAGGAAATGATCGATTTGATCATCAGTCAATTAAAGGAGAGAGGGCATCATCTATCTCCGGAGGAGGTTGATTTGATAATCGGCCTGATCAAGGAGAAGGTTCTCTTTCATTACATCGACCAAGTCATCCATCAGGCGGATACGATTTTAGATATCAATCCCTCCCTCACTGAGAAAGAGATTCTCGAAGTTTTGGCAAGAAATGTCGTAGAGTTCCTTGGGGCTGAAGCTGCGAGCATCCGAATCTACAATCCCAAACGAGAAGAGATGGTCTCCTTTGGATCCTATCCCAGCGAAAGCGAGGACCGCGAGAAGGTCATTCCCCTTGAAGATACGATTGCTGGGGATGTGGTGAAGAACCGGAGGAGTTACTTCGTTCCGAACATCTTGAAGGAGGAGAAGTATAAGAGCAAAGAGAAAGTCGAGAAGTATGGTATCCATTCCATGTTAGCCCTTCCCATCTCCATCCCACGCTTTTCTTTGAAAGATGTAGATACAGAGGGCTGCCTTCAGATTTATTTTAAAGAAGAAGGCAGGGTTTTTACTCCGCTGGAGGTCAGGATTACAGAGATGTTGGCGAGAAGGGTGAGCTATGTCATCGCCCGTAAGCGGATTATGGACCTACAGAAGTTGAGTGTGACCAAGGACAGAATTGTTGAACAGATCTTCTTAAAGCTGGGGAAGAGGGGAGGCGTAAAGATGAAAGAGGTCTTCGATCTGGTCATCCCCGAACTGGTTGATATCATGCGGATCCAAAGGTGTTCCCTCTTCTCAGTGATGGAGGACCGGAAGCATGTCGTTCTGGAGGCAGGCTTTCCCGAACTCCAGCATGGGATCGGGAAGGTCTTCGAAGTGGCCAATGCACCCTATATTCAGACCATTGTGGATCAGATCGGTCCATTCGGTGAGTTTGAAAATGAGAAGATCTTTCCGACCTACCTTCACATCCTCAATCCTCAGAAGAGCCATCTTCTGCCTCCTGATTTGAAACGATTTCTCGAAATCCAAAATATCCATTCCGTGCTCTATATTCCCCTAAAGGTTAACGGAAAAGTTCAATATTTTCTGACCTTCGATGCCCAGGCACAACACCCTGGATTTACTGAAGAGGAGATCGAGATTTTTACCCTCTTCGGCAAAGAGTTGATGAAAGGGCTGAGATTGGAGAAGATGGACGATATCTTGCACGATTTTAAAAACCCGGCGATTGCAGTAGCCGGATTTGCTAAACGGATTCAAAAGATATTGAACGATGGAGAGTATCAAAATCAGAAGTCAAAAGTGGATCAGGCCTTAGACATTATCTTAAAGGAGACATCCCGTATTCAAGAATTGGCTCTAACCCTCCATGGTGAGGGAAGAGAAGAAATTATAGATCTCTCTGAGAGATTGAAGAAGAGAGCGATGATCAACGAAGAAACGTTGGTTGAGTTGAGACGGGACAATATTCAATTAATCGAAAGGGAGCTGGAATCTCCCTTATGGATTCGATGTTATCCCCTTCATATCGAAAGGGTACTCGACAACCTGCTCAATAATGCTTCGAATGCAATACCTGAGGGAGGAGGATTCCTATCCATACGAGCCTATCAACGAGAGGAATGGGCAGTGGCCGAGATTTCGAATACCGGTCAGATTTCAGAGGAGGATAAAGAGAGATATCTGCATGGTGAAGGGAAAGGCAGAGGTCTTCACATTACTACCCGCCTCGTTAAAAGAATGGGTGGGAAAATGGTCATGGAGTCAGGAGAAGGTCAAACCACCTTTCGGGTTATGTTCCCTTTAGTTTTCACATAAGATTTTTTTCGACTCTTTGTGTGGATATTTTTCCTTCTTATGGATAACCCCCTTCATCCCTCCTTCATTGAGGGGGATAGAATGGGGTTATTCATTAAGATGACCCGATCATATGGAGAGATTCCGCTGTTCAGAATGCTGTCGTTATTATTCCGTTGAACCGACTCGATGGAAGTGTGATTGTGGTTCTCCGCTTGACCTTGAATTTAGGCCCGAATTTCCCATCGAGAAGATTCTCAGGAGGGGTCCAAGTCTTTGGCGTTACCGGGAAGCCATTCCAATAAAAAGAGAGAGTTCCATCCTCACGCTGGGAGAAGGATTTACCCCACTTAAAGCGATAGATTTAGGGGACCATAGGGTATGGATTAAGATTGATTATCTCTTTCCGACGGGCTCCTACAAAGATCGGGGGGCGACTGTTCTTGTCAGCAAAATCAAAGAGCTTGGGGTTCGGAAGGTGGTTGAAGACTCTTCAGGCAATGCAGGGTCGGCGATTGCGGCTTATTGTGCTAAGGGAGGGATCGGATGTGATATCTATGTCCCTCAGTCGACCTCTTCTGGAAAATTGGTCCAGATTCAAACGTACAGAGCAAATTTGATAAAGGTCGAGGGTTCGAGGGAGAAGACAGCCCAAGTGACGAGGGAGGCGGCTCGAAAAACCTACTATGCCAGCCATTGTTGGAACCCTTACTTTTTACACGGCACAAAGACCTTTGCTTTTGAGATATGGGAACAGATGGGATGTCGGCCTCCGGACACACTCGTCCTACCTGTGGGGCACGGAACCCTTCTGTTAGGAGCTTACATTGGATTTAGAGAATTGAAAGAGACGGGAAGCATCAAAAAAATACCCAGGTTGGTGGGGGTTCAAGCCGTATCTTGTGCTCCTCTCTATCAGGCTTTTCGAAAAGAGTGGAGGGAGACCATTCCGATTGAGAAGAGAGATACTTTGGCTGAGGGGATTGCAATTGCAGACCCCGTTCGTGGGAAGCAAATCCTAAAGGCGATTCGAGACACGGGAGGGGAAGTTATTGCCGTAACCGAGCAGGAGATCCGAACAGCCTTCAGAGAGATGGGCTGGAGAGGCTACTTCATTGAACCCACTTCTGCGGCTACCATTGCAGGGGTAAAAAGATATTTAAAAACAAGGAGAAAGAGAGAAATAATCATTTCGACCCTTACTGGAACCGGTTTAAAGGCCGTTGAAAAGATAGGCCACTTGACAGACCTCTAATTGATGGTTAAATTATGCCCACTAAAATCCTTTCTTTAAGGAGTTTTTTAAGGAATAGAAGGAGGAGGTAAGGCTATGGAGCTCATAAGAATGAAACAGGGTTTAATTTTTCTAACCGTCGTGATTTGTATCTCTCTTCTTTCTCCTTTTTCTGGTTTTTCTTCAGAGGATAAGGAGAAGAAAGACCTAAGGCCAGAGCGTGGGATCGCTGTCTATCCTGAATTCTCAACAGTATCGGTCGCCAAAGGCGAGTCCGTTCGTATGGATCTAACCCTCGAGAATAAAGGACGGACGGATGAGACGATCGAGGTGAAAATCTCGACAATTCCGAAGGGCTGGAAAGCGACGATGAAAGGAGGAGGTTTCCTCGTGGGAGGCATGTATGTTGCCAATGGAAAATCGAGAAATCTCTCTTTGACCTTGGAACCGGATAAAACGGTTGGGCCCGGAACCTATACTTTCCAGTTCGATGGCCAGACAGCCGATGGTAAATTCACTTCAACTCATAAATTGACAGTTACCGTTCAAGAGAGGGTACCCGGAGCGGATGACATCCAGATTACTACCTCCTATCCTGTCTTGCGGGGACAGACCGATGCCCGATTCGAATTTTCTCTTGAGGTCTTAAATAAGAGTGATACCGATCGAACCTTTAACCTTGCCGCCATAGGACCGGAGAAGTGGGAGATCAACTTCAAGCCTGCTTATGAAGCCAAACAGATATCGAGCCTCCGAATGAAGGGCGGCCAGAGCCAAACCGTTGCAGTGGAGGTTTCACCTCCAAGAGAAGCGAAGGCGGGGGAGTATCCCATTTTGGTAAGAATCAGTTCTGGAGAACAAAAAGCTGAGGCAAAGTTAATGGTCGTGCTCACCGGAATCTATAAATTGGATGCAGGAACTCCAACGGGCATCCTGTCAGTGGAGACGATGGTGGGAAAACCAGCGATCGTCTCTCTCTTCGTCAAAAACAACGGATCCGCCGTCAATCGTAACATCAGTTTCTCTTCGTTTAAGCCGGAGAACTGGGAGGTTAAGTTCAATCCAGAAAAGCTTGAGGCCTTGGAGCCCGGGGCATTGAAACAGGTGGAAGTCACTATTACTCCAGCCAAAGAAGCGCTGGTTGGCGATTACTCTGTAGGACTCATGGTTGATGGTGAAAGAGGAAGCAGCAAAACCGTGGAATTGAGAACGACGGTAAGAGCTTCTACGGCTTGGGGATGGATTGGAATTGGTATCATCGTCTTTGTCATCGCAGGGTTGTGTGCTCTGTTCATCTGGTTGGGGAGGCGTTAACGTGGAAGGAAAGGCGATCATCCAGGCAGAGGGATTGACCAAAAGATACGGAACCCAAACAGCCGTCAATAACCTTCAACTCCAGATTCAAGAGGGAGAGGTGTTCGGTTTCCTCGGGCCGAATGGAGCAGGTAAAACAACTACCCTGCTCATGTTTCTGGGACTTACGGAACCCACCTCAGGGAAGGTGAGCGTCCTTGGGTTTGATCCAGTCCGAGAGCCTTTCAAAGTAAAAGAGAAGGTGGGCTACCTTCCTGAGAATGTCGGTTTTTATGATGATATGGATGCAAGGCAGAATCTCCGCTATATTGCCCGGTTGAACCGAATCTCCGATGAAATCGCGGAGAAGAGGATTGACTATTGGCTGGAGATGGTTGGCCTTTCAGGAGAGGCTTCAAAGAAGGTGGGCACTTATTCAAAAGGGATGAGGCAGCGGCTTGGGATTGCCGAAGTTTTAATCAAGGAGCCGAAACTGCTCTTTCTTGATGAGCCCACCATCGGTCTCGACCCCGACGGAACAAACCGGATGCTTGACCTCATCCATTCATTGAGCCGAGAAAAGAACATTACACTCTTTCTCTCCTCCCACCTGCTCGACCAGGTCCAGAGGATCTGTGATCGGGTAGGAATTATGATCAATGGTCATTTGGTGGCTATCGGTCCAATTGAAGAGCTTGCAAAGAAAAAGTTGGGAGTGAATCAGCAAGACTATACCCTTGAAGAAATCTATATGAAGTACTTTAAGGAGGCTTAAAGTGCACGGAATGTTGACGATATTCAGAAAGGAGCTTGGGGATCATTTCAATAGCATCCGATTTCTTCTGATCTCAGCTCTGATTGTGATGGTGGGTGTGATCATCACATCCATGGTTGGTATGGCGATTCAAGAAGAACTAAAAGGGATGGCAAAACCGACACTCATCTTTTTGCTTCTCTTCACATCAACCGGAAAACTCTTCTCTTTTGTTCAATTCATCGGTTTTTTCGGTCCTCTTCTGGGCATCTTTTTGGGCTTTGATTCGATCAATCGGGAAAAGGTGTCAAGAACTTTGTCGAAATTAGTTTCTCAGCCGATTTTCCGTGACTCAATCATCAATGCGAAATTTCTCTCTGGTGTAACCATCATTGCGATCACCTTGGTGGCAACCGTACTTCTTATTTCGGGGATGGGCATTCGATTGGTTGGCGTCGTTCCAGGCGTCGAAGAGGTATGGCGTCTGGTCATCTATATCATCATCAGCCTTCTTTACATTTCTTTCTGGTTAGGGATATCGATTCTCTCCTCTGTCATCTTCCGGAGCACGGCCACCTCTGCCCTGGCATCTTTGGCCATCTGGATATTCTTCTCTTTCTTTGTTGGGTTGGGAGCAAGTGTTGTTGCTGATGCCGTTGCTCCCGTCAGCAAGACGGCTTCCGGAGTGGATGCGGATATGCTGATCCGACATGAGCGGATCCAAAGAGTCATTTCTTCCTTCTCTCCTATGGTGCTTTACAGTGATGCCACGACCACCATCCTCGATCCGATGAGGAAAACGACCAGGGGTTTGATCTTAATGGGGCCACTGGAAAGATTTTCAATGAGCCGTTTCCAGAACCCACTTCCCCTCCTTGAAAGCATCTACATCGTCATTCCTCATATCATTTCGATTGTTGCGATCACACTTCTCTGTTTTGGAATCTGCTATCTCATCTTCATGCGACAGGAGATTCGAACCATATAACTAAAAAAAGACAGGGAGATCGGGTGATAGGGTGATTTTATTAAGTGAACTTCTCCCTATTTGATCCTCAGAAAAACCATGTCCATTCCAAAACGAGAGATCTTCGGCTGGGCCATGTATGATTTTGCAAATTCGGCCTTTGCCACCACGATTCTTGCCGTCATCTTTAACCACTACTTTGCCACTGTGGTAGCCGGAGGAGAGAAAGGGGTCGAGCTTCTTGGATACCGTCTTCATGGTGCCTCTTTCTTCACCTTTTCCGTATCGCTCAGCATGCTCATCTCGGCCATCCTTGCCCCGTTTTTAGGTGCAGTGGCAGATGTCTCTGGTGCGAAAAAGCGGTTTCTCATGGCCTTCTGCTACACCGCTGTTCTCTTTACCGGTCTTCTCTATCTTGTTCGTGAAGGAAATTACTGGAAGGGGGCGATCTTCTTCATCATCGCCAATATTGGGTTTGCCGGCGGCAATGTCTATTACAATGCTTTTCTTCCCGAGATATCGAATGATCAGAATATCGGAAGAATTTCAGGCTTTGGATGGGCCTTGGGCTATATCGGCGGAGGAGCCCTCTTAGCCATTAATCTGGTGATGTTGCAGTATCCCAAAGTCCTTGGATTTCCCGAAAACTTTTTTTCAGTCCAGGACTGTTTTCTCTCGGTTTCCATCTGGTGGTTTATCTTCTCCCTTCCGACCTTTCTCTTTCTAAAAGAAAGGGCAGTTAAGATTCCTCTTTCGCCAGAGAGTAGTTATTTCAAAGAAGGTTTTATCCGCCTTCGCCATACTTTCGGTCGGATCCGGACCTTTAAAGAGTTAACAAAGTTTTTAGCAGCCTATTTGATTTATAACGAAGGAATTGAAACGGTCATCATCATGGCTTCCATCTTCGGAGCACAGGTTTTGAAGATGGAGACCGGTGAGATCATCCTCTTCTTTCTGATGGTCCAGGGAATTGCCTTTTGGGGCTCCCTGATCTTCGGCTACCTCGCGGATGCTATCGGGAACAAGAGGACCATTATGATCTCTCTGGGGATCTGGTCTCTCATTGTCATCTGGGCATTTCAATTAGGGATCTTCTGGGATCCCAAAACCGAATACTGGATATTAGGGGTGCTCACAGGAATTGTTCTTGGCGGAAGCCAGGCCGCCTCCCGTTCCCTTCAGGGAATCTTTACACCCGATGCGAACAGCGCTGAGTTCTTCGGCTTCTTCGCGGTCTCAGGAAAATTTGCCTCTATATTCGGACCTCTCATCTATGGCATTCTGATCGCCATCACCGGAAGCGTCCAATCCGGCATCCTCTCTGTGCTTGCCTTCTTCGTCATCGGTGGAATCCTCCTGTTCACCGTGAACGAAAAGAAAGGGATAGAGGAAAGACAGACTCCCGTCCTTTAAATGTTCTTACATTAATACTTAAACCTAATCCTGTATTTTACTTTCACTTCTTTGTCTTTAGCCACAGGTACATCAAAATGGATCAGGTTGGAACTCAGTTTTTCATAAGGGTGGGTGTTTGAGAGCATCTCCCAGTCGCCCGGGATAGGTTCTTCCACTAAGACCTTGATATCCTCTTTTTTATGGTTCCTTAAACTGACCTCAAAAGCCACCTCATAA
>Ga0209721_1000972_pt1 | contig 23220 bp, 18 predicted proteins | sample TshhotsprinmetaG_FD_184139 | JGI IMG/M metagenome (GOLD analysis project Ga0209721, IMG submission 184139) | Hot spring microbial communities from South Africa to study Microbial Dark Matter (Phase II) - Tshipise hot spring metaG (SPAdes)... | ecosystem: Environmental > Aquatic > Thermal springs...
CCCGCCACGTCCTCTGCCAGCACGTCCACGACATGCTTCCCCCCACCAAGGCGTACACCTATGGTGACTTGCCTCTGATAGCGATAGCGGCCGTGCTCCAGGGCTGGAAGGACCATCTGTTCCAATACCATGCCCGTCGAGGTTTTCCCTGGATTCATGCGCGGCCGCCTCGCGCTTTTCGCCTCGCATAGACGAGTAGATAACGGTGCACGATGTCGAGATACCCTTTTTGTCCATCCCGTGGTGCTTCCTCTGGCACCACGATGATGATCTCTTTCAGGTCAAAATCTTCACAAGACGCCATATCCTCACTCAGCAACAACGCGACGGGGATCAGATCGTTTCCGGAGCGAAAATCGACCGTCTCTAACACCAAGAAGCCATCCGAAGACAGAAGTTCACTCGCCTCTTCCATCACCCCTTTGCACGCGATCCGATAATTGGCAAAGATCTCCCCGCTTAGCTGCCGCGGTGAATGCACATACAATAGTTGGATGTCGCGTCCAAATGGTAGGGCGGCGTGATAGGCGTGGTCACCCGCGAAGTGCATCTCGCCAAACCGGTTGCCGGGTAGCGCAAATCTGCCCAGCAGATTGCGCTTTATCTCAGCATCCAGACGGTCCCTCGGGAAGATCCAGACGGTGGTGGTTTCCAGATTCTCTTGCCCGGTTTCTCGCACTTGATCCCATGTGATCTGCCGCGGCAGAGCATGCTCCAAGAAGACGCCCCGTTCTCCGAGGCGATGCACGACAGGCTTCTCGAAGATGGGCAAATACTCGTGGGCCAGCAACAGGAAGTTGTGTTGGATGCTCCGCGTATACCAGAAGCCTGTCGTTCTGCAATTGTGTTGACGCTTGATCACCAATTCTCGCAAGGCGAATCCAGCATCGAGAAACACACGGATGGTTTTGAAGCCGATCGGCACCACATGTTTTGACCTGCGGGCGTCCCCGATGAGAATGGCACACTTGCCACCCGGCTTCAGGACGCGCCAGCTTTCTCGAGCCACCTTGCCCATCTCGGTCAGAAAGTCCTGAACCGACAGACCGGACAGATCGCCTGCGATTTTCACGCTGTATTGGATAATCCCTGCGTAGGGCGGATGAGCACAGATCAAGTCAATGCTGTTGGCGGGGATGTCGGAAAGGTCTCTGGCATCCCCGACGTGCACCTCGGGCTCATAGACGGGCCATCCCGCGTCATCCAGGAATGTGCGTGGCGGCGAAAATTCCAGACTCTCCAACGTCATACTGATGGCATCAGGGTTGATATCGCGAGCGATGCAACGTCGCCCCAGCAGTTTGGCCTCAATCGCAGTCGTTCCCCCACCGACGAAGTAGTCGAGAACGGTATCCCCAGGCTGAGAGTATTTGAGAATGACATTCCGCGGGATATAAGGCGACCAATTTCCCCGATAATACCCATGATGCGTGGCCCAGTCGCCGCGCTGTTTGAAACTCCACACCGTGGTGGTTTCTTCGCGAAAGTCTGATGGCTGCCATCGCCTGAGATGTCGGGGGCGTCTCAGCACACTCACGTTAGCGCCATACGCTTCGGTGATGAACTGTTCCAAGGTGGCGAAGGAAATGCCATAACGCTCACCGATTTCGGGGTCCGACATGCCGCGTTCTTTGTCGGCCAGCACTGCTTTGCGGAAGGCTGCTTCGCCGTGCACTTCCAGAATGTGGGTGCGCAGGCTGCCGTTCACCCATGTGGTACATAGTGGGCACTGGACGTGTTCCTGAAGCGGCTTGCTCATAGATCTCCCCTGCCATCCACTATACCACGTCCGCGGTAGCGCCTACAAGCCCGGTCGCCGGCCCAAGCGCGGGCAAACAATGGGGGGTGGCCCTCAACCCACCCCCATAACTTGCTCGCGCCGCACAAACAGGGTAATCTCTATATTACACCGGCTGACGTCGCACGCCAGCAACCTGCAGCTCCCCCTCCAAGATTTGCAGATGGGTTACTTCTAAATCTGTCTGCACCTGGCTTAGCGTCTCGTTGATCGAGCGCGATATCGAATCCAGGGCGCGCTGCGGGAAGGGGAAAGGACCCATCTGGGCTTGCTCGATCTTCACGACTACCTGACCGTTCTGCACCACGGCGGTGACAACGATGAGCGATTGAAAACGCAACGGCCAGGAGGGGCTGAAGGAGCCGGTCATGTAAACGCGACCTGCGGTGAACCAGATCTGTGGGTCTCTCAGGGGCATTCCGCTGCTCTCCTGCAACGTGAGCGCCACCAGCGAGGTGATCTCTTCATTGGTGACGAAGAGGCGAAACTTGCCCCCCGTGCTGGCTTCCTGAATCTCGCGGGCGAAGTTTTCGCGCAGGCGGGCAGCAGCTTCCGGCGAGACCGCAATGCGACCGCCCGGCGGGGTGGGAATGTCAGCACCCCCACCGAGCGAACATGCCACACTGAGGAAGAGACATAGGATGGTGCCAAGAACGGCGTGCCACTTTGTCGTTCGATGGTTGACCACGTCACAACTCCTTAAGAGGACGCCCGAAGGAGCAGATTCAGGCAACGGGCCAGCAACAAAGCGATTATAGCATCAGGCAGACGGTATGACAATTTTGCAATCTGCCTGAGCAATTGGTCAATGCGTGGAGAACAAAGCGCTTATAGCATCAGGCAGACGGTATGACAATCCCGGAGGAATCATCTGGCGAGGTAGCTCCTGAGACGCTGGAGCTGCCGGCTCTGGTGGAGAGCTTGCTCTTCGCTGCCAGCGCACCCGTTTCGCTCAAGCAGCTCGCCGGGGTGATCGGGTGCAGCCTGGCCGAGGTGGAGGCAGCCGTACAGACGTTGCAGGAGCAGTATCGCACGCGCGGGGTGCGCTTACAACGCCATGGCGACCAGCTGCAGCTGGTGACGGCGCCCGCCGCGGCACCTTACATCGAACGCCTGCTGGGTCTTCCGGGCGGTGGCGGCCTGTCAGCGGCCGCGCTGGAGACGCTCGCCATCATTGCCTACAAACAGCCCATCACACGCCCGGAAATCGAGGCGATCCGCGGCGTCAACAGCGACAGTGTGTTACGCACGCTGCTGAGCAAGGGGCTGATCCAGGAAGTGGGCCGCTTGGAGACGGTGGGGCGCCCCATCCTCTTCGGCACCACCTTTGAGTTTCTGCAGTACTTCGGGCTGAGCTCGTTGGACGAGCTGCCCCCTCTGGAGGAGTCGCCTCCCCAGGCCGGGCCATCCGCCTGAGGCGCGACGCGGCGGTGTGGTGGGTGTTTCCTCTATGCACAGCCACAAAATTGCCATAGCGCCCCCGATGTGGTATAGTGGTATCCTCTTTTGCCCCCATCGTCTAGAGGACCAGGACATCACCCTTTCAAGGTGGAGACAGGGGTTCGAATCCCCTTGGGGGCACCAGACTATTGTCGCCCTCAAGGGCTCGACAAAGTCGAACCCCCACACCCAGGCTACGCATCGATCTGTGTACGTAAGCTAGCAGTACTGTATCTGGTACTTGGCGGTTACAGTGTGGATGCCTATTGGCGCACACGCACACCAGATCCTGGCCACGGGGCTGATGGTAACCTCTAGGCAGGAGACTGGCTGAGGCTCGCGTAGATCTCCAGTGCCTCCGCCACGCTCTTTCCTTCGTGGACAAGGGCCTTCAATGCGCCGATTATCGCCGGGATGTGAGGTGCTAACCAGATATTGCGTCCGATGGTGAGTCCTCGCGCGCCGGCGTCTATGACTCCACGCACCATGGTGAAGAGCTCCTTTTCCGACGCCAGGCGGGGTCCCCCAGCCGCTACGACCGGAATAGGGCATGCTTCGACTACCTGGGCGAAGCTCTCCGGTGAGCCGGTGTAGGGCACTTTGACGACATCCACGCCTGTTTCGACCCCCACGCGCGCGGCGTACTTCACATACTCCAGCTTAAAGAAATCCTCAGGACTACATTCGCTCCCTTTGGGATAGACGTGCGCTACAACGGGCAAACCGAGTGGACGTGCATCGCTCACCAATCTACCCAGCATAGTGATCATATCCCCTTGTTCGTTCCCAACCACGCTGATGGTCATCGCTACCGCGTCTGCGCCGAGTGCGATGGCATCTTCTACCCACGCCAGCTGATAGTCTACCGTGCGACGATGTGGAGGGAAAGCGGTTGTTTGCATAATCCATGGGATCTGCCCGGCATAGGGAACAAAACAATGGGATGCAGAACCTTTCATCATTGTGATGGCATCGGGTTTGGAAGCCACAATTTGGTCCAGGCGGTCCAGTCCTGGTGTCCAATCGTAGCTATTGGCAATGCCATGGTCGACGGCGACTGAGAGAAACTTGCCTGAAGGGTGCGCAAACAGGCGGTTCAGACGTACTGCTTTTCCTAGCATCATAGTCGGTAGGAAACCCTTTCCTGACAAATTGTTACTATACTGGTGTGAAGCCAAAATGCTCTGAAATAGTATGGTGTAGCGGCCGCAAGGTCTCATAAATGCACATATATACCGTCCGATATTGGTTCCGGTAAAACGACACCAAGGCGGGGTCCGGCTGAATGAGGCGCTGATTGTGACGGAGACACATCTGAGCATCTGCCGCGTCGCGGTAAAGACCTATGCCGATGCCAGCCAGCAGCGCGGCGCCCAGTGTGGTCGCTTCCTCAACCTCCACGACCTGCAAAGCCCGATCCGCCACGGTTGCTTTGATTTCTAGCAAAAGATTGTTGCGTGTTCCGCCTCCGATCAGGACAATGCGCTCTATCGGGGTTTTCACCATCTCGGCCATCGTTGTCATCGAGAGAAAGGCTTCGTAAGCCAGCCCCTCAAACAGCGCTCGCGCCAGTGAACTGCGATTGACATCGGTGGACAGCCCGATAAACGCTCCACGTGCTTTAGGATCGTAGTGAGGTGGGGAGCCCAGGCGCAGGTGCGGCACAAAGAAGACCCCTAAGCTTCCTGGCGGGGCCTGTGCAGCCAACGTCAGTAAAGCGTCATACGAGCGGTTATCCGAAGGCAAAATCTGTTCCATAAACCAATCCACAGAAGCACCAGAGGTGTAAAGGCCTCCCATAATGTAGTAACAGTTAGAGACCACGTGTGCGCCTTGCGCGTACCCGGCCCGGCCAATCTCAGGCTGTAGCACTGGCCTGTCGAGTGGCATAAGCAATGCCTCAGACGTGCCCATAGAGTCCAACAGGTCGCCTGCCTGAATGACTCCAGCTGCTAACGCTCCACACAGGTGGTCGTGGCCACCGCTTACCACAGGGGTGCCAGCAGGTAAGCCGGTAACCTTGCTGGCCTGCTCGGTTACATATCCCAGCAATTCGCCGCTGGAGACCAGTCGCGGGAACAGCTCGGGACGCACACCTGCCAGGCGGATCAAATCTTCTGACCAGCTCATCGTTTCCAAGTCGAGGGCCATCGTGCGACAGGCCAATGAGTAATCGGTTGCCTGTACTCCGCTAAGCTTGAAGGTCACATAGTCCGCCATGTTGAGCCAGGTGGTCATGCGCTCGTAGGCCGAGGGTTCGTGAGACCGCAACCACATGATCTTATTGAGGCTCCAGATGGGCATCAAAGGCAGTCCTGTGATCGAGAACACTCGGTCGGGGCCCACCTCAGCTTGCCACCACTCCACCTGTTCCTGGGTACGTTTGTCGAACCAGCTAATGATGGGATAAACCCAACCACCCTCTTTGTCCAAAGGCACCCCCGCCTCTGCCATACTGGCAATCGCTAGACCAGCAATCTCATAATGGGTTTCTATGGCTGCTATGACTTCCCGCAAAAGAGAGGCAACCAAGTTCCAGATTTCGTCGGGCTGGTAATAGGCCCAACCGGGGTGGGGATAATAGGTCGGGGTGCGCACCTGGCTGCGAGCTACAGGGTGACCAAATTGGTCATAAGCAGCTGCTTTCAAGCTGGTTGTGCCGATGTCGATTCCGATAAGGAGTGGCTTGCGTGTCAAGGCTATCCCTTCACTGCGCCGAAGGTCAGTCCTCGCACGATATAACGCTGGGCCGCCAATGCCAATAGGGTGGGCACCATCATGGTTAACAGGGCACGCACTCCCACATACCAGAACTGGACTCCGCGGGTGTGCTCTGCACCTAGGATAACCACTGGCATCGTGACCGCGTCTTTGCTGGTAAGCGACAATGCCATCAGGAATTCGTTCCAGCTGAAGGCGAGACAAATAATCCAGGTCGAGATCAATCCTGGTAGCACGAGGGGCAATGCCACGCGCCGGAAAGCATCAAAGTAGGAACAACCGTCGACGAGAGCTGCCTCCTCCATCTCACGGGGCAGATCTCTGAACATTTGGCGCATGATCACCACAGCAAAGGGGAGCGTGAAAGTCGTGTTGATCAGGACCAAACCCAACACCGTGTCGCGGAGCCGAACGCTGTTCATAAGAATGAAGAAAGGAATCATCACGACAACAGGAGGCATTACTCTCTGCGATAGGAACCAGATTGTCAAGTCTTCGTTCCTGATACGCCTAAATTGGAATCGTGCCAGCGCGTATCCCGCGAGCGTACCCAACGTAACGGCCAAAGTAGCAGCACAAACCGATATTGCTGTACTGTTAAACAGGGCTTTCTGTGTCTCCCGGATGGTCAGCTCATTGATCCAATGCTCCAAGGTGGGCTCAAACTGCAAGAACGGTATCCACGTCATCACAAATGTATCGATGGGTTTCTTGATTGAGTTAATGAAGGCCCAGTAGAAGGGGAATATAGCCCACAGTATGGCAGCAATGATCAGAACCCAGTCCACGATCTGGAACCAAATATTTCTACGTTGTTGCATAGGAAACGCGTCCCTCACTATGTTCCTCTCGATTCACACAGCTGTCCGGGGAGATAGTTCTCCCGAATTTCTGTGTTGGCGCAACATCCCAGGATATTATCATAACTCAAGCATATGCCTCACGAATGCGACGGAACAGGTTGGTGACGATAAGCATCACCACAATTAACAACGCAAAGCCTTGCACCGCGGCATAGCCCAGGTCGAAGAAATGCAAGCCGGTGCGATATGTGAACAAGCTATACACCTCGGTGGCACGTCCAGGCCCGCCCCACGTTAGGCTGGCCGGAATATCAATCACCTTAAAAGCTTCGATCAAACGTAACAGCAGAACGATGACAAGCACCGGCTGCATCAAAGGTAGCGTCAGGTGCCAGATCTTTTGACCTTCACTGGCACCGTCGACTGAGGCAGCCTCATAAACCTCCTCGGGCAACGACTGGAGACCTGCCAGAGATACCAGGAAAACAAAAGGGGTATATTGCCAGATGTCAATCAGGATGATCGCCATCAATGCGAACACTGGATGGGAAAGCCACGGAACCTGGGTGCCACTCAAGAGGCGGATGAGACTATTGATCGGTCCCCCCTCCTCGTAGAAGATGGTGTGGCCGAGAAAACCAATCGCCGCTGGTGTCGCGAACAGTGGTAGTATCATGATCGCGCGCAGAAACCGCTTGCCGGTGAATTCCCGGTTCATCAGTAAGGCCAGGGCGAAGCCTAGCAGCATCTCCGCTACAACGCTGCAAATCACAAAGATCAAGGTGATTTGGAAAGCAAGGTGTAGGTTGGAATCGCCAACCAAGCGGGCCACATTCTTGAAACCGACAAAGATCCAAGGTCGTCCGAGGCGCACATTCCACACTGTAAGGTACAATGCATAGAGTAGAGGGAATATGGTAAAGGCCAACACCCAGACGAAGGCCGGCATCAAAAAGACAAGCTTTGTGTTATCCTCCAGGCGACGACGTAAACTTCGCCTTCTACTAAGGGCTGTGTATCGTGGCTGATCGTCGCCTGTACTCTTGGTTCTCTGTAAGAGCGACTCCTTCGTTGTCATAGCGTATTTCCCATCTAGCACCACTTATACTTAGTATCTCACCGAAAATGAATGTTCCATACTTATACCACAACCCAGGAGGACCCAACTGATTGGCGCGTCGGCGCGAAAGCCTCTCCTGCCCGTCTGCGGTGAGCATTTGGCCGTGAATGGGCTGACGCAAACATGGTTATCTCGAAGCCTGATCTGCAGGTGTTGTCAATAGACTAATAACTAGGTAACATAGCTAAGGGAGAACAGCCAAGGGCTGTTCTCCCTCGCTGTGCCAGCACGATCACTTGGTGCCAGCGTGTTCCTCAGGTAGATCACAGACCGAACGAGGACTTGTAGAGCTCCAACTGCTCCTCCCGGCCCAAACGGTCCGTGATGTCATTGAAGGTCTTGGCCGCCGCCGCCAGTGCGTCTCGGGCGCTCTTTGTGCCCGTAGCCGCCTCCGAGAGCTCCTTGTCCAGAGCCACCCAGTACTCGAAAGTGCCGGGGATGCGCAGATACGGGAACTGCTTTGGATTGTTGAAGTTCTCGAAATAGGCGTTGGTGTACTCTGTCGCGTCACCAGCATCCCAGCCCTGTGCCGTGTACTCATCGAGGGTCGCCGTCCCGTTAGGAGGCAGGAAATGCGAATAACGGCCTGGGTCCACCCCGTCCCAGCCACGCGCTGCGTAGACCTTGTTCAGCTTCGGCTGGGCATGGAAAGCTAGCAGGTGATAAGCAGCCTCGGGCGCGTCCGATAGTCTCGAAATAACCCCGGCCCATGAACCGCCCGTTGTATTGCCTACCGCGTTAGGCTGCTCTACCATCACCCATTCCTTCTTGGCGAGATCGTACCAGCGGTCTGTGCCTGGCAACGGGGCGGCGCCCAACTTCCCTTTAATAAGGGAGGTCTCTTCTTCCGCCAAGGCTCCCAGGTCACCCCAGGTAAACGTCAGAACCGCTTTGCCTTTCAGGAAGTAGTCCCACGATTCGCCAAGACTCCAGCCCAGCATGGCGGTAGGCCCAAATTGCACCAGGTCCACCAGCGCCTCCAGCGCGGCCACATGGCCGTCCGAGGTGATCAATGGCTCCATGTTGGTAGGATCGAACCAGTAGAGCTTCTGCTGATCGGAGATCAACCACGGTGCCGAGAATGACATAAAGTGGAACATGCCCTGCCCGCCCACTTTCAGGTGCATGGTGATCCCGGCGTCAGGCTCACCGTCGCCGTTCCAATCCCAGCCATTGAAGAACTCCGCCACGTCACGGAACTGCTTCATCGTCTTAGGTGGCACTGGCAAGTCATAACCGTATTTATCTTTGAAGTTAGCCTGGTACTCTTTGTTGGTTAGAACATCCTTACGGTAGTACATGACCTGCCCATCGTGATCATTGGCCACCATATACTTCTTGCCGCCCCACATGAGAAGTGCGCGCGGTCCTGGCAACACGTCTTCAATATCCCACTTGGGGAAGCGGGGATCGTCGTACCAGTCATCGTAGGGGATAATGAAATCACCAGCCACCAAATCGCCCAACCACCAGGCTCCAGCGAGGAAACAGTCATATGCTCCCGTACCTGTCTGGAGATCGGTCATCATCTTGGTGTAATGGTCCTCAAAAGGCACCTCTACGATCTCCAGCTTCGCTCCAGTCAGCTCCTCCCACTCGTCACGATGCTCATAGAAGGGACCAGTGATAGGGCCTTTCTCACCGGCGGCATTGAGGGTAATAGAGACAGTCTGACCGGCAAAAGGCTTGGCTTGTATTACCGCAGGAGCTCCAGAGAACGTCTTTTTAGGAAGCTCTGGAACGTACTGCACGGTAACCAGACCGACCGAAGCCACCCCGGTCAGACGCAAGAACTCCCGACGACTCATCTTCGACCCAAGGGTGTTCACCTGCTTTATAGTGCCCATAAGATCCTCCTATAGCCAACACTGTCACTATGACATTTCCTGATCAAGTTTTGCTAGCGGCTCAGGCCACTACATCAAGCGCTTCATTGCTGAGTTGCCTGAATCAGCACCTTCTGCCGAGAGCCTTGAAAAGTAGGATGAAATGCTATGACAGGGTCATCAGAGGTCCCGAGGCTAGCCAAGGCTCCTGGGCGTCCGATCACCCCCTTTCCTTACAGCTAGTGCGGGCGAACAAGAAGTCCAAAACTCCACATTGGTTAGCTAAGTATAGCACGATCTCGGCGGGCTGTCAAGCTATCCCGACATGCGTGTCGATCCGACCCGACGCGCATAAGCCGGCGGCACAACCATCCGCTCCCTCACGGGCGTGGAGGGGGCAGCGGGAACAGCCTCGGTTCCTTATGCTCCACACCGGCAGCGCTCATCCGCTGCAACAACTCCGACTTGGTCGCTTCCTCAGCCAATGTTGTCTCTCCCGACGGCGCCACCTCCGCAGCACCCACCGCACCCCAGCTCTGGAAGGAGACATCATCCACAAACAGGTTGCTGTTGCGTGAACGGTCTGTCTCAGCGCGAATCTGGAGGTAGACGTTTTGTCCAGCGTAAGCGCGCAGATCGACCGTGTGCCGCACCCAACCACGTGTGTTCCGCCTGTCACACAGGTCGTACACATCCACCACCACAGTGTCGTTGATGATCACCCCGCCGAAGTCGTAGCCGCAGGCGTCCGCCGAGGCGATCCAGTGCCAGTAGTGCAGATAGGGGCTGCCGGCCGGCACCGTCACCTGCTGTTCAATGTACGAGATGTCGTCATCCTCTCCGCCCAGCCAGACCGCCCAGCTGCCACTATGCGGACGCACATCCCCCGGCAGTGCGGAACCTTGCACGATCAGCGGCCAACCGTGAAAGGAGTACTCGACCCACGCCGTGCGACCCTGCTCGAAGTTGCCGTTGCGGAGCGGCAAGAACGGAAGCGCTTTGCGCACTATCGGCAGATACACCGCATTCGCTGCATTGCCATAAGTGATGTAGCTGGCCATGAGGCCGACCCGCGAGGTGCCCCAGCGGATGCGCATCCAGCCGCTTTCGCCCCAACCTGTCCCCCAGGAGTTGCGCAAGTACCATATTTGCTGCGCATCGTCCCAGCCGGTCAGAATGACACCATGATTGATCAAGTTGTCACCGCAGTACCACGACTCGTCGGTTGCAAACACACCCCCTGTGTAGGAAGTGAAGTCGAACCCAGCACACACCATCACTGCCAGCGGCCCGCGCTCGTAGAGCGCCTGTTTGATCGCAGCCGTCGTCGGCATGGTCTCCTCACCACCGGCGACGTAGGCCCATCCAACTATCTTCTCATGATGCGCAAAGGGCCCGGGGCACGTTACATCCCTAGCTCGATAGGGGAAGTCGCTTTCATACACGGCACCGGCAGCGTTTTGAAACAGTCCCGCCTTCCACCAGTGATAGTTGTGCGCCCAACCCCCACCGTAGACACAACCCCACCCATCAGTGTTGCAGGAAACCAGATATTGCTCGGACAGGTCTCTCGTAATCCCATCCTTCACCCGGATGGCGATCTCCAGGACACCCACCGTGGCAAATGCCCAGCACGAGCCGCACTCCCCCTGATCCCTGATCGGCGGGCAGGGGTATTGCTCACACCAGTTGAAATGGGAGGGCAGGGCAAGCGCGCCCACCTCGGGTTCGGCAGCCGCCGGCGGGACAGCAGCCGGCGCCGGCTCGGGCGGCATGGGGACAAGAGGCACACGGAGCGATGCCAGACATTCCACCGTCACCGAAAACGACGCAACCGGCGGCTCCTCGCGCTGCCACGGACGCCGATACTCCAACACAAGCGCACTGCGCCCGACGGCAACACAGTGAAAGCGCGACATCTGACGCACCGGCGCCCCAACCCTCCCAGAACGCATCTCCTCATACCACACATCGGTGGAAGGATCGTGGGCCAGGACAGCAGCATCCATATCCATCACCAGCCAGCTATAGCCGGTCGACGGATTGGCTTGCAGATCGACAACCAGCACCTGCTGCTCGTTCAGCGCGACCTGGCTGCCTGCATCGTCCTGGTCGAGCCGAATCTCTTCGGGAGGTTGTGCCTCTTGCGCGGGGGGTCCGGCAAATGCGCCAGTTGTGGCGAGCAGCGCAATGAGGAATGCTAGGATCAGAGACGTGAATGGATTGTTATGGCGTCGTTTGGGAACCATACATGCCACTCCTGAGGGTGTAAAAAGGTTTCATGCCACACAAACTTTTGCGGCAAAGCGAACCGCCCAGACTGGGATAACCTGAAATCTTTTCGGCATTCTCGTAAACCCCTATGGGCTGCCGAGCTGGCCTACCTTGATACCATGTTGTCATACTCCGCAGGGCGTCCGACTGACCTTGGCAGCGTGCCGTGGTCGGGGTGGCTTCTTCCACCCGCCGGTGTGCTCTGTGTTGTCGCCGCCGTCACACCCTCAGTATGGCACAGATTGGCGAAATCCCCAGGGATCGTGTCTCCTCACCCCAGCCCTCTCCCGGCAGCGGAAAGGCCCTCTTTCGCCACTGGCTGGCCCGCGGGCCCGGACGAGCCGCGTCCGTGGGGAAGCGGATGATGAGAGACAACATACATTATAAGCACACTATGGAGTTGTATCAAGCATGTAAGGAGGAACAGATGGAGAATGACACGCGATGTACCGAGCCGGCATAGCCGCCGCGCAATGAAGATGGAGATGCCCACCGACAGCACGCCGGCGGCCGGTGGGCAGAACGTTCAGAAGGACACGCTGAAGGGCCACGGCTGCGGGATGGCCAGGAACATCAGCGCAGAACCCAACAGCGCCATGTTCTTGAGAAAGTTGACCATCTCCAGTGCGCGCTGCATCGGGTCCGCCACCGCCCAGAAGTTGTGCATCATCAGCGAGACCGGCAACAGGAAGACCACCAACGCCACCACACCAACCAATGGCCAGATGCCGGTCAGGATGCTCAGCCCGGCGACCAGCAGCAGGACGCCCGTGAAGGGCACGGCCACTTCAGCCAGCGGCACGTTGTGCGACTTGGCATACGCCACCAGCGTCTTGTTTTGCGAGAAATGGTTGATCCCGTTGAACAGGTAATACAGCCCCACAATGATGCGTCCAATCAGAAAGGCGATTTCCATACTTCATTACCTCCCGGATTGAAATAGGTCAACTTAGTCATAAAATAGTATACAAAATTGCTCATCTAAACGCAAATCTTCACAGTGAGAGATAGGGGGCTTGAATCGTGGCATAGTGAGGGGATGCCTAGTGTGGCATCCCCTGGCTGTGTTATGCTGGATATGCTGGATGGCCTGCCGTGCCCGGCCTCACCCCTCGCGCAGGATGGTGGGCAGGTAGGTGTGGCGTATCCGTTTGGCCGCCGCCAGCGCCCGGCCGAACTGATCGCCTGTCTCGGACATACCCTCAATGCCGGAGACATCCTGGTACCACAGCTGGTCGCCCGTCGCGCTCAGGCCACTCGAGCCACCATACAGCACGGCCACCGCACCGGCATCGACATAGGTGACGGATCCGATCGTGATGTCCTCAAACGGCACCCCAACCGCCAGATCGGCGCGTCCGTCGCCGCTGAAGTCGCCCGCCGCCAGCGCCCGGCCGAATTGATCGCCCGTCTCGACGGCACCATCAATCCCGGGAACACCCTGGTGCCACAGCTGGTCGCCCGTCGCGCTCAGGCCACTCGAGCCACCATACAGCACGTTCACCGCACCGGCATCGGCATAGGTGACGGATCCGATCGGGATGTCCTCAAGCGGCACCCCAACCGCCAGATCGGCGCGTCCGTCGCCGTTGAAGTCGCCCGCCGTCAGCGCCCGGCCAAAGAAGTCGTCTGCCTCGGCCGCCTCCAGCACACCGCCCGCGCCCTGACGCCACAACTGATTGCCACTCGCGCTCAGGCCACTCGAGCCACCATACAGCACGTTCACCGCACCAGCGTTAGTAGTGCTGCCGACGTCCTCAAGCGGCACCCCAACCGCCAGATCGGCGCGTCCGTCGCCGCTGAAGTCGCCCGCCGTCAGCGCAAAGCCGAATTGATCGCCCGCCCCGACGGCACCATCAATCTCGGGAACATCCTGGTGCCACAGCTGATTGCCACTCGCGCTCAGGCCACTCGAGCCACCATACAGCACGTTCACCGCACCGACATCGGCATAGGTGACGGATCCGATCGTGATGTCCTCAAACGGCACCCCGACCGCCAGGTCGGCGCGCCCGTCGCCGTTGAAGTCGCCCGCCGTCAGCGCCCGGCCAAAGAAGTCGTCTGCCTCGGCCGCCTCCAGCACACCGCCCGCGCCCTGACGCCACAGCTGATTGCCACTCGCGCTCAGGCCACCCGGCCCGCCATAGAGCACATGCACCACACCAGCGTCAGTAGTGCTGCCGACGTTCTCATACGGCACCCCGACCGCCAGGTCATCGCGCCCGTCGCCGTTGAAGTCGCCCACCGCCAGCGCCCAGCCGAATTGATCGCCCGTCTCGACGGCACCATCAATCTCGGGAACATCCTGGTGCCACAGCTGATTGCCACTCGCGCTCAGGCCACCCGGCCCGCCATAGAGCACATGCACCACACCAGCGTTAGCAGTGCTGCCGACGCTCTCATACGGCACCCCGACCGCCAGGTCGGCGCGCCCGTCGCCGTCGAAGTCGCCCGCCGCCAGCGCAGCGCCAAATTCATCGTCAGCCTCGGGATCTTCTTCGACAGAGACACTGCCCTGATGCCACAGCTGGTCGCCCGTCGCGCTCAGGCCAATTGTCCCGCCGTAGAGCACACTCACCGCACCGGCGTTGACATAGGTGTTGGATCCGATCGTGACGTCCTCCCACGGCACCCCGACCGCCAGGTCGGCAAAGTCATTGCCGTCAAACCCATACACCGGCGCGCTGACCACACGCCGCACATCCCGCGCCGCCAGCGCCGGCGTCAGCGTGCTCAGCCCAATCACCCACACCACCAACCCTAACTGACCAACAAGGCGCCAAGAAAACCACCATCTGCCGCTCATAGCTCACCTCCTCCTGCGTGAAAGAACCAGGTTGGTTGTGCAGCAGCACTTTTGTGCACGCCGAGTCCACAGGTGGTGGGGCAGGCAGAGCGGGGAAAGTGGGCTCGTGAGGAAAGCGGGACAAAACCACCGCTGCTATTTCATAAATCATCTCTAACTATATTATACCAAAACTCTGTCAATATGAAACATAGCCAAAACTAGTAGTTCCCCAGGAAGAGGATGCCCCATTCGCCGGTCGAGCCCAGCCGGTTCTTGATGTAGATCTTGCCATCGGTGTGGGTGTGCACGTTCAGCTTGCCGTCGACGCCGTCACCGGTGCCGTTGGTGAGCGCGCCGGTGCCCGTCTGGAACGTGGCGCTGCCAACCAGCGCGCGGCAGTAGGGCGACGAGGTGGCGCGGTGCATACAGATGCCATACGCCCCATTGTCGTTGCGGCAATAGACCAGCATGCAGCCCAGGCTGTTGGGAGGTGTGAAACTGGTGGCGGTGTCGTCTGCCAGGGAGAACTTGCGCGCCGTGGTCAAGGCATAGTCGCCCTGCAGCACAATGTTTTTGTAGGCATCAATGACGCTTCCGGAAACTGCCAACACCAATGCAGCTGCCGCGGCCAAGCCGACGCGGTCGGCGCCGGTGCGATATAGGCCGCTGTCGAGGTCGCTGCCAAATGTATATGCCGGCGACGCTGCCGAGCCGTCGGCCGCCTTGACAATGCGGCCCGAAGAGATGACCTCTGTGCCGCTGATCTGCAGAGCGGCATCCTGAACGTTGAGCGCACAACCCGACGCGCCGATCAACCTGCCGTCGTTGTCGCAATACCAGGCCGGGTTAGGGCTGCCGTCGCGCGCGGTCAGCTGATAAAAGGGCAGATACACATCCGCGCCGGAAAAGGCATCAATGAGCAGCCCATCGGATGGGTTGGTGGCGTCAAACAGGAGCACAGCCACGCGGCGACCAGCCACCATGCTGGCCGGGTGCACGTTGCGCGCCACAGGGACAATGATGCTGCCGGCCGTGTCGTCCAGCCACACCGTCGCCCTCCACGTGGTGCTGTCGAACGCTATCAACTTGCCCTTGCGAATGTCCGTTTTCTTAAACAGGGCGGGGACAATGGTGTTGACGCTGTCCGGCGCGCCAGCAGAGGGGACAATCGCCGAGAGGGTGAGCGTCTGACGGTAGACCTGTTTGACGCGGCGCGGCAGCTGGGCAAGCGCACTGGGATTGTAGGTCTCGCGCAGGAGGGTGACGTAGCGCACGTTGCCGTCGGGAGCGGTGATGGGATCAAAGGGTTGCAGGTGGAAGGCAGGCAGGGCCACGATTTGGGCACGGTTGACCGCGGTGGTCACCTTGGCGGTGGTGGCGGCGGCCACCGTCGCACAATCCGTGTTGCTGGTCAGCACTTCGCGGGTGATGCGATGGGTGAACTGCCTGCCCATCTCAAACTGAATTGCGCTGGCCACGGCCTGAGCGCCGGCGTTGCGCCCGATGACCTCGATGTGGGTGATGTCGGGTGCGATGCGGTCGCTCTCATCCTCAAGGCGCAGCGTGGGGTGGCCCCCCGGGCCAAAGACGTAGACGGACGCGGGCGTGCTGCTCAGGGTGAGACACTGCAGAGTGGTCCCCTCGCCCATGCGCGTGACAAACTGGAACTGGTCCTGCAGGGAAGCCAGTGCTGCAGCGGCGGACTGACCGGGCTGGACGAGGAATTCGCCAAGGGGGAGATCCCAGATGCTGCTGCCATCAAAAGTGGTGTGGTGGATGCCGGCGAGCGCGGCCAGCGCCGTGACCAGGTTGCGCAGGGAGAAGGCGGCATAGTAGTACGGGAACTCAGCGCGCCACAGTTCGAGCAAGCGGTAGTAGTTGTAGGCTCTTACCTCCAGGGTGGCGCCCTCTTCTAAGCGGCTGAAACGCGCGGCGACGAAAGTTTCGCGGGCACAGCGGCGCGCGGCGCCGGCGCAGATCGCCCCCCTTTCCATCACGACGTCACAGCCCAGCCGGCCACTGGGCAAGGCGTCGAGCGCGCCGCTGCGGTTGTCCAGGGTGATGTGCGCATAGGCAGTGGGACCATAGTCCTGGATGTCGAGCGCTTTGATGCTCTCGGTGCCCAGCGTGACCGTCGCCACCGGCGTGCTGGTAAACAGGTGCTTGTCGGAGCACAGATACACCTTGCCATCCGTCCACGCGTGCACCTGCAGCCGATCGGCAATGGTGTGTCCCAGGCGCAGGCCGGCCGTGTAGAACGTGCCGTCATCGGAGACGGCTAGCATGGTGTCGTTGTTGTCGTACAAAGCGCCATTGGCCGCCGACGCAGCATAGGTGTAGGTGAGATAGTACCAGTTGCCGACTTTGTGCAGGGAAACATGCCCAAATGCATACGCCGGCGCGGCGCCCGTGCCCCCTTGAATGCCAATGTAGGGTATGGCGGCACCCCACGTGGCGCTGCTGCCGTTGTGGGTGAGAGGCTGGATGACCAGCGCGCTATCCGTCCAGGAGGCATAGTCGGTGATGTTGAGCGCCAGGCAGAAGGCATCGCCTGAGAGGTGGACGCCCGCCGCGCTGGTGACGACGCCACCATAGGTGATGCTCTGCTCCGCCGAGAAGGTGTTGCTGCTCTGATTGTACAACCGAATGTAGAGCGTGTTCCCATTGGCATAGACGATGGCGGAACGGGTGGCCGTGCCCGAGATGCCAAACTGGGTGTTGTTCAGGTAGTAAGCAGGCGTCCAGATGGTGGTGGGGCTGGACCAGCTCAGGCCGTTGTCATCCGACTTGCGGAAGACGACCGCCATGGTGCTGGTGTCTTGATAGACCAGGACAACACGGCTGCCAGTGAAAAAGAGGGCGGGGTAGTTGCCGTTGCTGTCGAGGGTGACCCACGACTCCCACTGGCTGGTGACGCCCGGATTGTAGATGGTCTGAATTTGCAGCCCGACGCCGGCGACGCGGTGCGCGCGCACGATGCTGGTGGCAGTGCACACGCTGGCGGTGGGGTTGCCGGAAAAGTTGTTGAGCGGCGTCTTGACCAGCGCGGGATGGGGCAGGTTGTTGTCCCGGAAGGTGATTTGCAAGGATGGCAGGTAGGCCGTCTTTTGCTGCGTCGCGAGCAGGTCGGCGTCTATCGAGCGTGTCATCGGTGGCTCCTTATCCTCTCACTCCCCCTCGGCAAGGCGCGGTCACGCCCACGCGCCATCGAAGCGATCCAAGACGGGGATTTCGACGAAGGGACTGTGATGGGTGGTGGCGATGCGCTTCAACTGGTCTTCAAAGTCGAGCAGGGTGCGGCGCGCCCAGGTCATGAGCCGTTCGGCTGCTTCGCGGTCCACGGCAACCTGCTCGGTCAGGTCGAGGGCGCGCGAGTGGGCGCAGAAGCCGGCAGCGCCCGTGGCGATGATGGACGCATGGCGATCCGGAAAGGTGGTACCGGATGCGCCATCCAGTCCGTCGAGGCTATGCTCGGCGCTGTAGAAGATGCGCACAACGTCGCCGGCCTGGGGCAGGTAACTGGTGATGTAGAGCATGTTGAGGTCCTTCCAGAAGCGGAAGGACTGAACGCGCGGTTTCTCGGGCGATGTGCTGTCGTAGGGCAGCCAGACTTCATCAACGGTGATGAGGTCGCTGAGCGAGGCAATGTCGATTTCGCGCGATGTGCTGGTCAACGTGAGGGTGGTCACCTTCTTCAAGGGACAGGCGAGCGCATAGACGCTCATGGCGCGGCGGATGGCTTCGCTCAGGTCGTCGGTGGACCAGGAGAGGTTGGCGGCATCCATCAGGATGCGCGCGACGCGAGTTTGCATGGATGACAGGGTGGCAGGCATAGTCGTTTCTCCTTTGTGGGGTAATGGGTGTTATCCGAGCCGCGCACGTGTTGGCCGGGGGCGGGTAGGGGCGCAATGGATTGCGCCCCTACGCACGGTCGTGGCGCGGATCCGGTCGGTCGCGGCGCGGATCATGAATCCGTCTCCCCACCGTCGCGGGCGCGCTTCACACGCTCGGGGCGCAGGGCGATGGCCTCGCTCGGCAATGTGAACTTCTGGCCGATGGCGTTGATGAGAATAACCAGGCTGCCCTGCGCGTCGGTGCGCCAGGCGACGATGGGATAGGGGGTGAGCGCTCGCGCTACCCGCTCAATCTGCTTTTGGGTGATCATCTTTCTTCCTCCTCGGCTGCCTTTTGGGCGAGGCATCACGGGGTGGGCACCGGTCAGCCTCGGAACGAAAATGCAACACCGGACAACCCCGACAGGGGTCGAGCAGGCAACTCATCGGCAGACACTCCAGCCCAAAGCGGAGCGCAGTGTCCGAGAGCAGGCAATCCAGCCAGCCCTCGATATCGGGTTGGGAGCGGGTGCAATCCCAGACAAACCATAATGTATCTCGGATGATGTGGCGGCGGGTGCAGCGTGGTTTCACAGGGTCTCTCCTCCATAATCGTTTCATAGCTTCTGCAGCGTCTCGGCAATGGCCTGGGCATCCTCGCGGATGCGGTGCAGGCGGGTCAGCAGGTCGTGCAGCACTTCGGCCAGCGGGACGGGGGCCTCGTTGGGCTGGGGCAGTGCGAGGCGGCGCACCTGGAAGACGACGTAGAACGAATGGTGGTAACGCGTGTTGCCGGCGCCTTCGTCGGGATGGGCGGTGTGGATGCCGGTGACCCGGTCGGATGCGTCGCCGGCTTGGCCGGTCTCCACCCACAGGTTGATGACCTGACCGGGCCAGATCGGGATGTTCGCGGCCGGCTCGTGGTCGGCCTTGTCACACAGGACGCGCAGCGGGTCGCCCCGGTGGCCCTGCCAGGTGTAGCACACGACGGCCCCCTCGAGGCGCCCGCCATCCTCGTCCAACACGTCCAGGTAGATGTGGTGATTGCCCCGATTTTCCCCGGGGGTGAGGTGGTGCACGCCGATGCAGCGCATCACGGCCGCCAGCCCAACGGCGGCGTGAGGCTGGACGTGCACGCCATAGGCGCTGGCGTCGTTGGTGCCCGGTTGCGCCAGAAAGCGCCGGTTGCAGAGTTTGTGCCAGGACATGGTTACCTCCTCTCTACACCCGGGTGGGGATGAGGGAGGCCTGGTTCCCTCATCCCCAAGCGACACGGTACCCCATCCGGAGGCAGCAATGACCTCAGGAGGTGATGTTTTTGCCGACATCGTAGATGCCGGCGGCAGTCAGGAAGGTCACCAGCACGTTGAGCGCGATGGTGACAGGCTGCTCCAGCTGCGGATTCGCCTGCACCACCAGCATCACGGCATAGGCGATGACGGTCAGCGTGGCGTTGAGCCAGGGCGCGTACTCGGACGGGAAGCCGAACCCCTTGGCAACCTGGACGAGCGCCACAATCAAGGGGGCGAGCGCGATGCTGCCGATGTAGATCTCGCCGGCCATGGCAGTCCCCTCCCTTCACTTACAGAGCGCTTTGACCGTGGTGGTGATGGCGTTGCTGCCGGTGTGATCCTCGTAGATGCGCAGGTAGCGCGCGTAGACGGGCACCTGCAAGATGCCGCTGTCGTCGCTGGTGTTGCCGCTGACCAGGCTGGCGCCACTGACCCAGTTGTTGGCATCCATGCTGTACTGGACGGTGAGGGTGGTGGTGTTGCCGGCCGTCTGGTCAATGATGTACTGCATGTAGCAGTACTCGGCGGTGTAGATCTGGATGGCAGGCCCGCCGGCGTCGCTGGTGTTGATGTCCTCGTTCAGGAAGGTGACCAGCACGGCGTCGGGTGACTGGCCCGGCAGGTTGGCGATGGGCGTGGGGATGCCACCCGCAGAGACAGGCGTCGTGCCGCTGAGGGTGGTCAGTGTCAACAGTCCTGCGAGGAACAGGAAGCCGGCGATGATGCTGAGGGCGAGTTGCAAGTCTTTGCGCATGGTTGTTCTCCTTTCATCTCAGATGTTGGACTTGATCGCGCCACGCGGGTCAATGACGCTGACGGCAAAGTACCAGCGCACCTTGATGGGCAACACGTCGTTGGTGAAGAGCAGGTGCGTGTTCGGGTCGGAGGCGGTGAACAGTTCGGGCGTGCGGCCGTAGCGGAAGCCGACTCCGACGAAGGGGCAGAGGTTGGGATCGGCCAGCGCGACCCAGGAGGTGGGGTCGGTCCAGTGGGGGACGGTGATGACGTTCTCCTCGGGCAGCATGCGTTTGACGGGCACGCGGTCGTTGATGTTGCTTCCCGGGCGTCGATCGGAGGTGACGATGCTGATCGCTTGCGCCTCCAGGTCGACAGGCACCAGCACGAACTTGGGACGGGTGGCGATGCGGCGCCCCGCAACGTTGAGCTGAGCGAGCTTGTACATGGTGTCGATGGCGGTCTGCCAGTTCTCGTAGGTGAGCGGCTGGTTTATCAGGTTGCCCCACGTGCTGGAGAAAGCGTAGGCGGTCTGGCCCTCGGTGGTGATTTGGGGGCCGACGCCGTTGTTGGCCGTGAAGAGCTCGGAGACGACGCGGGAGAGGGTGACCACGGCCGCGGTGGCCAGCTGTCGGGGGACGGAACGCCAAGCCTCGACGTCGTCGCGGTCGATCATCTCGAGTGACAGCGGCAGGTAGCCCCCCTTCTTGACCCAGTCGGCGGTGGTGCGGGCGTCGTCCCAGGCCAGCTGGGTGTATTCGGCTTTCTCGGCCACGGTGGGCAGGTCGCCAATGCCCCCCACGCGCACCCAAGAGACCTGCTGCAGGCTGTTGAAGTCCTGGATGTGGGCGACGCGTTCCCACCAGCGATACTCTTGCAGCAGGTCGATCTGCTGAATCATGACCTTGTTCATCACGTCGCGGGTGAGCTCGGCCATGGTGGTGGAGTCGGCGTTGTTGCCGTTGGGATCGTAGGCCAGCATGGCGAACTCGGGGTTAAAGCGGCCGGTCATGGTGCGGTCGCCGGTGGTGAGGATGTAGAGCTCGCGCAGGCCGGTGAGGCGCTCGAATTCGCCGTGGACGGGCAGGCCCATGAGGTGCTCATAGGCGGCGCGCAGGCGGTCGCGCGGTGCCCACATCTCGCGGGCGGTGATGGGCTGGCGGCGCTCCTTCTGCGGCTGGGGAGTGGGGGGCGTGCCCATGCCGGTGACCACCTGACGTTCGATCCAGCCGGCGGTGGCAGCGGTCAGGGCGTCAACGCGGCTGACGAGGGTGTCCAGTTTCTCCAACAGGGCAGTGCCCAGGCCCTCCTCGGCCGACACAGGAGCAGGGTGGTCGAGTTGTTCGGTCAGATAGGATGGGTGATGTTCATTTTCCATGGGACTCTCTCCTTCTGAGAATGTGGATAACGCTTGTTGCACTCGGCCGTTGGCGGCAGGGCCAAAGACCAGGTCAACCGATTCTACGTAGGTGATGCGGTGGGTGATGCGCAGCCCTCCTTTCCGGGTGGAATGGGCGACAAAGACGATGCTGATGCCGACGTCGGGCGTTTCCAGGCCGCTCGCCTGATCGGCGACGATCTGATCGAGCAGTTGAGCGACCCATTGCGTGTCATCGCGTTCGTAGAGGCGGATGATGCCGTCGACCGACTGGGTGGCAGCGTTGTAATAGGCGCCGCTGGTGACGCCGACCAAATTGCGCAGCGAGGGCAGGTCGCCGAGTTGGGTGTGGTCAACGAAGACGGCGCGGCCGTTGAATTGGGCCAGGGCGCTTTGCAGCACCTCGGGTGGGATGAGCCAGTTGCTCTCGCTCTGGTCGCGCGCGCGGACGCGGCCGGCCTGGATGAAGCGGGCGCGGTAGGTGCGCGGGCGGGTGGTGCGCTGGATGCTCAATTGGCAGGTCAGTCGGTTCATCGAGTGCTCCCTTCGAACATATGTTCTAATCCCATTATAGCATAATCCATATTGTAATGGAAGCGAGATGGGGGGATTTGCGACCGTGAAACGCCCCGGCCGGCACGGACCCCATCCAACCCACACGCGCCGGCCAGCCAGCACACAATCTCCTCATAGCGCTTGACATAAACCAGATTGTGTGTTATACTGATAGCGTGTCCGCTCCCCAGTGGACGCGGGAAGCGCTTTGATTTGCCCGCGTGCGCCGTCCGGTCCGTCCGCGCCAGCCGGCACCATACCTCCACCTCACCCCAAGAGGCTGGAGCAAGAGGGCACGCTCGCACACGGCCACCACCCGGACAGGAGGGCAGGGAGCACTCGGGCAGCTTTTCGAGATGGGAGAAACGACTATGAGCACACAATCGAGCGGCCCCAAGGGCACACCCAAAATCGTGCGCATCCTGTTGCTGCTGTTGCTCGTCGTCTTGCTGTTGTTGCTCGTCGCTTATGCCGCAGTGCGCAGTCTGCCGCCGGAAGCGCTGCGCACCCTGCTGGGCAGGCTGGTCACCGCCACGCCCACCGTCGCCGCACCGGCCAGCGCCACGCCGACCAGCACGCCCATCGTCCTGGCCTCGCCCAGCGCTACGCCATCCGAGGCCGCCACACCTGAGGTCGGCACGCCCATCGTCCTAGTAT
>Ga0209721_1000973_pt1 | contig 23189 bp, 38 predicted proteins | sample TshhotsprinmetaG_FD_184139 | JGI IMG/M metagenome (GOLD analysis project Ga0209721, IMG submission 184139) | Hot spring microbial communities from South Africa to study Microbial Dark Matter (Phase II) - Tshipise hot spring metaG (SPAdes)... | ecosystem: Environmental > Aquatic > Thermal springs...
AAAGCCGCTCAATGGCCTGATAGCTGTACAGGCGGCCATCTGGGGCCCGCACCTCGCCCGCCAGCATGGCCAACGCCAGCGCGCGGTCGCCTTTCGTGTATCGGCGGGGAAGACCGGGGAAAAGCGGCTGCGGCTCAGGCGCACGATGGGGTTCCTCGAAGAGAAGCCGGTCGAGCGTCTCGAAGGCCCAGCGTTGGAACTGGCTAAGAGCTCCAGGTAGCCCTGCCAGCGCCAGCGGGCGTAGCCTAGGGAGTCTTTGGGAGCCATTTGGCTTGACGCAGCCATAATGCATTCTCAGGGATGGAGATGGCCTTGAGGGAAGAGACAGCAGAGGAGTCGTCACAGCTTCAGATTCCAAGGTCGGCCAGGAACAGCTCCCAGGCCTCCGGGATAGGAATCCCCTGTGCCCCGAGGCGGGCCCTCTCGGTGAAGATCTCCTGGGCCAGGGCCAGGGTTGCCTCCCGATCCTGGAGGGCCGCGTCTTCAAGGTAGCGCCGGAAGGGAGTCCACTCCTCCACGGCGGCCAGAAGCTCGTCCGGGTCTGCGTCTCCCGCCAGCAGGCTCTTCAGCCAAGCCCAGTAGCCCTGAGCTAGTCGGAGGGGGTGGTAAGCCACGCTGGTCGTCTCAGCCACGTTGTCTCCTGCCAGGGAACACTTAGTTTCTCCAAAGCGCTCACCCCATAGCCTGTGGCCAGGGTGCTGCTGTGGAAGGAGTATACCACGAACCAGAAGCGGCCAACTCGAGGCCCCCGAACGGAATCGGGCAGGGCGGAGGTGGGCACCATGACCGCCAGCACGGGCCCCTGAGCTCGAGTAAAAGCCAGCACCGCCACCTCCGGGTGGGCCGCTACCTCGCGGCACACGCGCTCGTACTCCTCGGGGGTCGTGGTGGGGAGCACTTGCTGCTCCAGTATGCGCGTAGCCAGGTGGGCCTCCAGGGATGAGGCCCTGCTTTTCCCCAAAAGGGCGGCCTGCTCCGGGCCCAGCGGGCGCTCTCTGCGGTTGAAAGGGGCAGCGTAGACCTGCCCGGCAGCGACGAGCCAGTCCCGGGGGTTCGGCCTGGCCTGCCCGCGGCTCTCTGCCAGCTGCCGCAGGCGATCCCTGGCCTCGGGGTGGGTAGCCAGGGTTCTGAGGTAGGCCCGCCACAGCTCGGGGTGGTAGTCCCTGGGCTCCGGGCTCCAGGCCTCTCGGCCTGGCGGGCGGCCAAAGCCCTCCAGGGGGGGTTGATCCGGCGGGCGTTGGGTGATGCGGCCCTCGGCCTGGGCCGCGCTGTACGTTACCAGGGCGGTGCGGCAGCGAAAATGCAGGGGCGGGATATGCGTGTTCCAGAAGGGGTGGTCGGCAGGCAGCACCACCCCGGCCAGGTTGAGGCAGATGCGCGAGGTACGGCCATCCAGCACCACCGAGAGCCCCCAGTAGGGCCGCTCTTGCCGCAGCTCGTCGGCGGCCTTCCAACGGCCTGCCCCGTAGGCCGATTGTAGGTTGGTGTCGAAGATGGTGCGCAGCCGGTGCGCGCTGGCACCCCCCCAGGCCCGTTGGATGCGCTCGGAAAGGCGGTCTTTAAACTGCTCAAAGGTCTCCCCCTTGGCGAGCGCGGCATCCAGCGCGTCCAGCGCCTCCTGCACCATATCGAGCTGGGCCAGCCCCGCCACAAAGAAGGCCCGGCGGCGGGCCTCCTCAGAAAGGGCGCGGTAGGCCGGGTCGGGCAGGGGCAGCCGGGCGCGAAACCAGGCGATGGCCTGCTCGGGGTCGGTGGGGGTGGCCTCGACGTTCCAGGGCATGTCAGGGGTTGGATGGCAAAACAGTTAGCCGCCAACTCTCCACGGTGGCAGTTGAGTCACGGTGACGACTCCCCGCTCTGAAGAAGGGCAGTACGCTCATCGGCTATCCTCCCGCTGGGCCAGCATCCCGGCCAGCTCTGCCATGAGCCAGCCCGCCCCCACCAGCTGCCGCAGCGCGCGGGTATCCAGGTCGGGGAACAGCTCAATCAGGCGCTCACGCAGCTGCTGAGGGCTCTGGGCGGCCTCGATCTCCCGCAAGAGCCGGGCCAGCACAGGCGAAAGGCCCTCGGCAGCGGCCTCGGTGGCGGCCTCGATCATCTCGAAGACGAACTGCTGGCCGCTCATCATGCCGGGCCGCAGCTCCCGTTCCAGCGCCGCCAGGGGGCTGCGGGCCTCCTGGGGGGCCATCTGGGGCGTGCCCAGGCGCAGCAGAATCCGCTCATCCTGGGCAGGCTCCGGCAGGCCAAACTTCTCCGCCACCCAGCGCAGCGAGATGGGGTAGCCCATCTGCTGCAGGATGTCGAGGGTCTTGGCCTGCTGGGCCAGGTCCTCGGGCTCCTCCACGATGCCGATGATCTTGGGGGCCAGGCGGGCGCTGTCGGTGCCCGCGTTGAAGATGGCGAAGGGGGTCGCCAGGTCGCGCCGCAGGGTGCTGCTCAGGGCTGCCACGTCGGCCTCGAGCAAATCCAGCCGGGTGCGGCGGTGTTCCCGGCCCAGGGCCTGGGTGCCGTGCTCTCCCTCCCCCGTGGTGAGGGTCTGGCCCAGCGTGGCCAGGGTCATCTCACGGTTGGCGATCTCGTAGATGCCCCGGTAGACCTCGGGGCCGCCGGTGGCCTTAGCCACCTCGATGATCTCGATCTCGGTGTCCTTACTGATGATGCCCGCGGCATCGCTGCCCAGCGCCCGCACCGCCCGCTCCAGGGCCTCCATCTCCTCCTTGCTGGTGGCCGGGTCGTACTTGCCCAGCCGGTAGGGCTGGCCGTAGACCTCGGCGTAGACCACCCAGTCCTTGATGGCGTAGTGCTTGAACAAATACCACCAGGCGTTGGTGCGCATCAGACCCGCGCGGGTGGGGCTGCCGCTGCGGGCCTTGTAGCGGTGCTCGATGGCCTGGCCGAAAGTGGGCGCATAGCCCTGGGGGTAGCCCTCGGCCTGGATCAGAAAGCGCTTCTGCTGGGTATCCCAGATTAGCAGCCGGGGGTCAATGTGCTCGAGCTGCCCGGGAAACCACATCCCCCCGTCGCGCCGCCAGGCCATCCCCACCAGGCTCACGCCCTGCCCCAGGGCATCCTGCAGATCGAGCATCCAGCTCACCCGATCGGAGTTGTCCCACCACTCCCGCAGGGCCTCGGCCAGCCGCCGGGCCTGGGGGCTGTTGTCCGCCGGCTCGATGCGCCACTCGATGCCGATGGCCGAGAGCTTGCGGTCCTGCATGATCTGGGAGAGCACCCCATCGCGCTCCTCCATCTCGCTAAATAGTTCGGCCTGCTGCTCCAGGTACCCCTCGTCGGCCTCGTAGATGATGCGGGCCAGCTTCTCCGGTGTTAGCCCACGGCTGGGGTAGTTCGCATAGGGCCGGGATAGCCCCACCACCGCGCTGGGGTGCTGGGCCGGGGGTTTGCCGCTGATGGGATTACCAAACTGATCCAGGATGGGCATGGGCCTCCAAGCAGAAGCCCCTGCCGCGAGGGCAGGGGCTAGGTTACCTCCAGTATAGCCGGGCCAGGTGGGAAAGGTGCAGCCCATTTTGCGCCACGCTAAATGTCACCAGGTTTTTCCGGCCGTTTTTGGCGGGGGGAGGTGGGGGTCTAGGGGGAGAGCCGAGGGCCGGGTCAACCCCCGGCTAGATTTGGCGCTGAGCGGCCCACAGGGGTATCAGAGGGTACCTCTCCCCCCCGCAAAGCGCCCCGCCCCCACGGTGCGGTATTCGATAGGCCCCCGGCGGGACTCCCGGGCGTGGCGGGCCAGGGCCTTGGCCCAGAAGAAGTCGGCGTGGTCGCCCTCGTTGCGCTCGGCGTCGTAGCGCACGTTGCCTGCGCTGGTCACGATGCGCTTGACGCTGTGCAGCGACTGGCGGATGCGCTGGTTGCCTGCGGGGATGCGCTCCTTGCGGTCCTCGAAGCCCAGGCGCAGGCCCTGGGCCAGATCGGCCTTGGTCTCGAGGTTGAAGTGCACCGGCTCCACCTTCCAGCCAAATTTTCGCCGGGCCTCCTCGGCCAGCATCTCCCCCATCCCGGTAGCATCTATGCAGGCCCGGCGAACCCGCGGCAGCAGGGCCGAGAGGGCCTCGAGCTGGGCGTGGAAGGGGGTGTTGTGCAATTCGATCACTTTCCGGGCCCAGGCCACATCCCCCACCACCTCATCCACCCAGATCACCGTGAGGTCACGGCGCCGGGCGATGTCCATGCCCAGGTAGGCCTGGTCGGGGTCCCACTCGTCGGAGAGGGTGTCGGCCTCGGCGGCCAGGATCAGGTCGTAGGGGATGAAGGCGCTGCCCTCGTCCACGAACTCCAGCAGGTACTCCTGCTGCCAGGCGATGGGGTCGGCGATGGCCCGCTCCAGCTCCTCGGGGTCGATCTGCAGGCCCTCGCGCACGGCGTCGTAAATGGTGGTGCGGTGGCGGCTCCAGCCCTCCCCCCGCTCCCACAGCTCGAAAAACTGGTTGGCCTTGCCGTTGGGGGTGCTGGTGATGCGCACCTTGAACTCGGGGTTGCGCGTGATGATGGGGAAAACCGCAGTCCAGATGGCCTTGGAGTCGCGGTGGAAGGCGAACTCGTCCAGGTTCAGGTTGCCGCTGTAGCCCCGCGCGGTCGCGGGGTTGGCGGGGAGGAACAGGTGGCGTGAGCCGTTGGGCAGGCGGTACTCGAGCTGGGTGTACTTCTCCTCGCCCTCAAAGAAGTAGTCCTCCAGGGCCTCCGCCGCGATACGGTAGGCGTCCAGGTGGAGCTTGACCTTCTCGGCCAGCTCGAGGCTCTGCCGCTGGCCGCTGGAGAGATGAATCCAGAGGGTTTTGCGCTCCAGGCTGTCGTCTACGGTCTCGAGGGTGCTGGCAAAGCTCTTGCCGATCTGGCGGGCCGCCAGCCAGATTTTGAAGCGGCTCTTATCCTGCACCCAGCGCTTCTGGTATGGCAGCAGCATACTATTGGCCCAATCCGTAAATCTCCTGGCGGATGGTAGCCAGGGTCTCGGGGTCGAGGTTGCGGGCCGCCAGCCGCTTCTCTACCTTTTCGGCCATCATGGCGGCCTGGTCTTTGCTGAAAATCCGCTCGGCCTTTTCCAGCTGCAGGCTGGCCGTCACCGCCCGCACGCCGGTCTCGAGCATGCGCCCAACGGCTTTCGGGTCAATCTCTGAAGGGTCGAAGGTTTCCAGGTAGCGCAACAGCTTGTGGATGAGCACATTGGTAAATGCGGCCTGCAGGCTCATCTGCTTGCCGGTGGCCTGGCCGATGGCCTCCATCACCTGCTGGGCCTCGAGGGCCGCGCCCAGGGCCGGCAGCAGGTGGTTGGTGCGGTGGCGCGAGAGGCTAGCCGCGCTCAGCGCCTCGCCCCGCTCGGCGGCCCAGGCCACGATATCCTCGATGCGGTAGGGGCCGTCCGGCTTGCGCACATCCCCCAGCAGCATGGCGTCGATCTCCTCGCGCAGCGACGAGAGGCAGACCCTACAGCGGGTGGACTGCACGTAGATGGCCACAACTCCCCCCTACCTGGGCATGATCCAGCCGACAAAAGCCGCTATGGCCAGCAGGCTGTATAGCCGCCATCCCGGCTTGGCCGTGCGGCGCAGGATGAGCGCCTCCAGCTCGTCCAGGCGCTCCATGATGCGCTTCTGGCTGGCCTGGGCCGCCAGCCGCAGGGCGGTCATCTCCTCCCGGATGTCGCGCAGCTCCTCCGGGCTCATGCCCTCCTCCGCGGGAATGCTACACCGGGGTCGGAGATGTCGCCGTTGCACAGGTCCATGCCCCGGGCGGTGATCTCGGCGTACTCGAAGCCGCCCCGGCCATCGTTGCGCCAGGCCACGTTGATGTACTCCTTGCCGGGTGCGCTCAGATAGCGCAGCACCGATTCCAGCTCCTCATCGCCGGGCAGCATGTGCAGGCCCTCCAGGGTCAGCTTCAGGGAGCGCTCGGGCAGCCGCCAGGGCGCATCGGGGTATAGGGGTTTGTCGTCGAGGCCCGTCGCAAAAAGGTAAAGCGCGTATAGAACCTCGCCGCGCAGGATTTTGATGCGTTGATTGCCCAGTCTCGACATAGCTCCTCATCAGGGGTTGGGGATGGCGGGAATCTTCACGCCCAGCAGCGCAGCCAGGATGCCCACCACGATCAGGGCGGTCTTCCAGAATTCTGCCGTCCAGAAAAAGGGTGTGCGGCCCTGGGGCATGCGCTGCAACAGCTTTATAGCCAGCATTTTTTCCCGCATCTTCCGTATCTGCTCCTCCCGCCCATCCGGGGCCTGTGCCGCCAGCTCGTCCAGCATATCTTCCAGTAGTGAGCGCTCCAGGTCATTCATCCCGTCCAAGAACGAGCCCCTGCCGGGTGGGCAGGGGCTAGGTTACCTCCAGTATAGCGCCAAATCCTGGGTTAATTGTCCAGCGGCTGCACCATGTACAGTGCGCGGCCATCCTGCACGGTGTACCAAATCCAGTTGCCCTTGTAGCGGAACGATTCCCGCAGGATTTTGCCGTCCAGCGTCATGGGGCGGCCCACGCCCGCCAACCCGCGGTAAATGGGGATCGCCCGGGTATGGGAATGCACCGCCGAGTCCAGTTCCCTGATGTTCATCTAACCCCCTTGCAGATCTGCCGCAGGCGAATGGCCAGCTCGGCGATGCGCTCATCCACGTTGCCCCGCTCAAAGCGGCCCCGGCTTTTGCGCCAGCGGAAGATGGTGGCCCAGCGGCTGCCCGCAATCTGGTAGATCAGCAGTTCGCGCTCGGCGGGGGATAGCTCGTCCACAAATGAGTCGAAGTCCCTGCGCCACAGGCGCAGCTCATGGGCCTCGATGCCGGCCTCGGGCAGCTCGGGCACGTAGATGGGCAGGTAGCTGGCGCGGTGGGGGTTGTGGCCCCCCAACACCTTCTGCCAGCTGGCCCGGCCCCGCCCCACCATCCAGATGGCCCGGAAGGCATGCTCGGCCTGCCAGAGGTACCGGCTGCGCTCGGCGAGCGGTACCTCTCCGTCGGTGGTACCAGGAACGTGAATCAAGGCTGTGCCTCCGAGAGGTACCACCCATCTTCAGTCCGCCGGATCAGGCCCTCTTCTTCCAGGCGGTCCAACCAACGGCGTACCGTGCTCTTGGGCCAGCCCAGGTTCCGAACCAGGACGGTCAAGGTAACAGGGGCCTGGTACCGCGCCATCACACTGAGCAGTTCACCGGCCCTGCCTTCCACGCTCCACTCCAAGTCCACGCTACGCTCCCGCATACGCAGCGTGGCGCGCTCGCTGACAGCACCAGCGGTACCGGCAGCTTCACTCACACGTTCGCGGGGCGTTACCTGGGGTGGTTCCGCGGTACCTGGATGTGCTGTCTGAGGTACCGGGCTTGGTACATGAGTGTGCCACACAGCCGGTACCTGCGGTACCTCTGAAGCCGTTTGGTGCGGTACCTGAACCGGCGCAGCGGTACCTCTGTGTGCCACTGGTTGATTCAGCGGTACCTCTGGGGCCACTGAGCGCGGTACCTGCACCGGCGCAGCGGTACCTCCAATAAGCTCCCCGACCACCTTGCCCACCGCGTAGGTACCGACCGGTACAAAGAGGCTCATGAGAAAAACTTCCCATAGGGCCAGTTCCGGCGCACCCCGGTGCATCGAGAGGGCGTTGCCCACCCAGACCAGCCCCAGGGCGGCCAGGGCGCCACCCCCTGCCCAGCGAGACTGCCGCAGCAGCGAGTTGGAGAGCAGCGAAAGCAGGAAGGCGGTAAACTCCAGAGCCCCGGCCAGGCCCCAGGCCAACTCACGCGGCAGCTTGCCCAGCGATAGGGCGTACCACTCGGCCAGGTGGCCGGTGCTCATGATGAGGGTGGCAAAATAAGCCAAAAGCAGCAGAGTGATCATCAGTTTGTGGATCATGGCATCACCGCCTTGATGGCCCCGGTGCGGGGCACCAGACGATAGGGTGGGCGCTCCTGGTTGGGGCAGTGCCCCGCCCAGCCCGCTTTCGGATCGAAGGTGCAGGCCTCGGCCAGCACCTGTACGAGATATCCCAGGCCAAAATGCTTCCAGCCCTGGGTGTGGCCCAGCTCGTAGCGTTCCACCTCTGCGCGCAGGGTCTGAAGGGCGTCGGTGGGCATCAAGTGCCTCCAACGGGCTGGCTCGAAGTACACCGTGGTCCCGGCCAGGTTGAAGCCCATCAGGATGTTGTCCTGGGGGCTATACTCTACCCGCCAGATGGTGGTGGGGGTCAGGTAGGCTTGCGCCCCGGAAGGGTTGAGTTCCAAAGCCACACTGAAGCCCCATCCCACGAGCTGCCCCCCGGCCAGGAGGCCCAGGGCCAGGGCGGCCAGGCTGAGCAGGCCCAGCTCGGTTACTTCAACCACGGCCCCACCTCCGCATGGAGTTTTCCGCTTCAAAAAGGGCCTGCTGGATAGTCTGGGGCAGCTCACTGTCCCCCCAGCGCAGGGTGCGGGCCTCGCGGTAGGCCAGCACCCGCTCCAGGCTGCTTCTGATGTAGCTGAGGGCGTAGGCCATAATCCGGTCGGCCTGCTCGGGCGAGTTGGCGATGTGGTAGCGCCGGGTCATGGGATCGAACCCCACCACCTCGGGCTTGGCGCCGGCCACGCTGGGGCGGGCCGAGAGCTTGGCGCACAGCTCCACCGCTTCCCGCATCTCCCGGTCGCCCACCCCCAGGGCATGGGCCAGGGCGTCGCGGTCGAGGCCCTGGGGCCCGGCCTCCCATAGTGCTTTGAAGACTGAGCGGGCCAGCTCGATCTTGGGGTCGCTCATGCTTCCTCCCAGGTATAGGGGCCGTACTGGCCCAGGTAGGTACGAAAGGTGGATTCGCCGACCTCCAGCCACTCCCGCAGGGTGTACAGGTAAATGCCGTAGCGCGGCTGTACCTGGCCGTTTTCTTCCTCCAGGCCGTTGAAGCGCACGGCGGTCTCGAGCTGAGCGCAGCGGATTTGCACCGTCACCCCAGGGCGGTCGTGGAGGAAGGCCAGGAGCTGCTCGAGGTTGGCCGCCTTGTCGGGCCGGGCCTGTTTGAGGGCCTGCAGGCCGCGGGCGCTAGGCATGGGCCTCCTCCCTGGCCATGTGTTTTTCGATCAGCTCCAGACCGGCCATCCCGATGCCCCGGCAGGGCAGGCCGGTGAGGTACAGCTTGAGCCAGCGCCAGACCTGCTGTTCGCTGGGGTAGGTGGCTTCCATCTCGGGCTCCACCTCGTAGGTCTTGATGTAGCCCCCATCGGGTTTTTTCCAGACCGAGTAGAAGGTGCCCTTCAGTACCAGCCTGGGGTGGTCGTAGATTTGGATGCGCTTGGCGCGCAGGCGTTTGCGGATTTCATCCTTCCTCATCGCAGTCCTCCAATAGACGCAAAGGCCGCACGTTGTGCAGCACGCGGCCCAGGGTGCGTGCCGGGAGTTCCAGCCACTCCTTGGCGCTGGGGCTGTAGAGGCCGTAGATGTGCACCACCTCCCCGGGCTCGTAGCCCAGGGGCAGCTCGGGGTCGAACTGCTCCGGCAAAGAGGCCTGGTAGAGGTAGCACAGGCGCATGGCCACGTTGCCCCGCAGCAGGAGCAGGTGGGGGCGGGGGTTCTCCCGCAGTTGCACTAGAATCTCGCCGGGGGTGAGCATAGCCAGCGCTCGATGTCGTCGAGCATCCCCCGCCCGCCGCAAATCGGGCAGGCAGGGTGGATGGCCGCGCGCAGGCGCTCGGCGGCTTCCAGGGCTTCCGCCACCTCGTGGTAGAGCTGGGCCGCGGGCCAGTTGCGGTTCTTCTCGCAGATGCGGGCATAATGCCGGGCCTGGGCCGGGGTCTGGCAGCGCTGGTAGGCGCGGTCGAGGGCGCTCATGCGTCCTCCCTCCGGCTGGCGGCCAGCACGGCCATCAGGAGCATCCCCAGCAGGCCGCCCAGGATGTAGCCCAGCACAAAGGCCAGCGCAGCGCTCATGGCATCTCCATCCCCCGCAAGCGGTGGGGGTTGCGCAGGGTCTCGATGGTGGATTCCTTGGTGGCCTGCTCGTAGAAGATCTCCGCCGAGGCCATATAGGCGGCCAGCATGCGCCGGGCCAGGCCCTTCAGGGGGCCGGGCTCGATGCTGCCGGTCTCCTTCAGCTCGCGGATATGGGCGAGCAGGTCGGTGGCCATGTTCTGCAGGTGGAAGAGCAGGTAGTCCTCCGGCTTGTACTCGGGGGCCGGGAGGCTGTCCAGATCGGCGTATACGGGCTGGGGGTTGGTGGGCTTCTCGGGTTTTTTCATGGCTTACTCCTTTTCGAAAATGACCAGTTTGTTGCCGTGGGGGGCGATGGCGTAGGCTTTGAAGCCGGCATATTTGGCGCAGATGCGGGCCTCCTGCATGGAGGGCTGGCCCACCCGGCGGAAGAGCACCAGGGTGCGGCGAGCGCTGCGGGTATCGGCCACCAGCCAGAGGCCTTTGCTCAGGCAGGTGCTGGCCCGACCGTTCTGGGCCTGGGCCTGGGCGAAGAGGGATTGGATGACTGTTTCCAGCATGGCTACCTCAAAAAGGTCTGGATCAGCTCCAGGCCGTCGCGCTGGGCCTGGGGCGAGGTCAGGCGGGCCAGTTCCTCGCTCCAGCGCCCAGGGCTCCACAGTTCGAAACGATTTTTCATTCCGATGATGACCACCTCCTCGCGGATATCGGCGTGGGATAAGAGCTGTGGGGTCAAAGTGGTGCGACCGGCGGCGTCGAGGCGGCCCTTCAACGCACCGCCGATCAGGAAGCGGGCCAGGGCCGCCGCCTTGGGGTTGGTAATGGGGAGCTGGGCCAGCTCGGCCTCCACCCGCTGCCAGGCCACCAGGGGGAAGCCATAGAGGCAGCCTTCCAGTCCCCGGGTGATCACCAGCCCGTCGCGCAGCTCGTCGCGGAAGGCTTTAGGCAGCAGCAGGCGGCCCTTCTCGTCCAGGGCGTAGTGGTGCTCCCCGGTCACGACAGCACCCGCCCCCGCCCGGCCATATCGGCCAGGGTCTTTTCGTCAATCTTCTTCTCGAAAATCTCGGCGGCGTAGCTGATCAGCGCGGCGTAGAGGGCCTTGCGCTCGTGCTCCAGGGAGTCCTTCTCAAACACCAGCTTGTCGATCTGCACCTCGATCTGCTCCAGGCGGTCGGCCAGGTGCTCATATTCGATGTCCTCGTAGACCTGTACCCGCAGGTAGTCAGTGCGCTCGGCCTCGCTTTTGAGCTGCTTGTAGCTCTCGCGCAGGCGGGCCCCCTGGCGCACGTAGGTCTCGCGGCGCTTCAGGGCCCGCTCGGTGTTGTCGCGCTCGGCCCGCATGGCCACCAGCTGGCGGTTGATGCGGGCGATCTCCACCGGAATCTCCAGCAGCCGGCGGCGGCGTTGTTCGGCAAAGTCAGCGGTCATTTTTCCTCCTCCCACATCTGGGCGATTTCTTCGTTGGTTGGGCGCTCGGCAAGTAAAACCTTCCTCAGCACCTGCCCCCACTTGCCGGGAAGCAGGTGGATTTCGATCTGGGTCGCCAGCACCTGCACGGTGTAGGTGGCGCCCATCTCGCCGCGGGGGTCCAGGTTGCGCAGGGTGATCACCGCGCCGTCCTGCAGCCAGGGGATATCCCCGCGGATGTAGTTGGTGGGCTTGGCAGGCCAGTCGCCGGTCTCGGTGGCCAGGTACAGCAGGGTGGCGATGTCGTCCAGGCGGGGTATGCGCTCCCCCGCCACCTCAATCTCCCGGCGTTTGCGCACTAGCGACCTCCGTACCATGCGATGGCGTGGATGATCAGCACCATCAGCGCACCCGTAGCGATGTCCACCAGTAGCAATGCCAGCTTTTGTTTCATTGGCTACCTCCCGCCAGGTTGAGCTTTTGCGAGACCGCCACCACTGCTTTGACCGTGAAGGTGGCGCGGCTCAGTCCTTTATCGGCGTTGCGGGCGATGGTGCGGTCGATCTGCTTCACGAGCCGCAGCACGTCCCGCATCACCCCGCCCGTGAGTTCGTAGATTTTCTGGCGGCTGGCCTTGGGCAGCCCGGCCAGCATGGGCATCTCGATTAGCTCCTCGGGGCTCACCGGCTCCGCCTCGGCCACCACCCCGATCCGGCTCTCGATGTCCCGCCAGCGGCGGATCTGGGGGGCGAAGTCCTCGGTGCAGATCAAGATGAAGGTGCTGGATGTTTCGTCGGCCAGATATTTGAGCACCTCAAACGACTCCCGCGGCATGCGCTGGGCCTCGTCCACCACCGCCACCATGCGCTTGGCGCTGAGCTGGGTGTGCACCGTGTGCAGCAGGTCGCGGAAGCGGCGGGTGCGGGTGATGTAGAGGTTGAGGGCCAGGGCCTCCAGCAGGGCGTTGGGCTCATAGTTGGGCTGGGCGTGAATCCAGGCCGTGTTGAGCCACGGCCACTGCTCCCGCACATAGCGCAGGAAGTGCCGGGTGGTGACGGTCTTGGAGCAGCCTGCCGGGCCGGTGACCAGGGCGAAGGGAAACTCGTCCTCCACCGCGTCGCGCAGCCGGGCCGCGATGATGCGGGTGGCGCGGGTCTGCACGAAATCGGTCTCGTCATCGAGCACGTCCCCGTACTCGCTGGCCAGCCAGTCCTCTACGATCTTGTCTACGTCCTCGGGGTTGATGTATGGTGGTTGTTGAGCCATATAGCTCCTTTCTGCTTCAGCGGGGGTCTACTCCCCGTTGGAGCCCATGTTGTGGTGGGACGACAGGTCTAATTCGTCGTCCAGGGTGAAGCCTGCGGCCAGGAACTCTGCCAGGGCCTGCTCCACCTCGCGGTCGCCTGGCGCCGGGTCTAAACGGGCCTGGGGGCCAGAGATTTGCAAGGTTTCGGGTTGGGGTAGGTCGGGGGCCCGGCGGGAGAGGGCCTGGTCGAGCCGCACCATAGGGTTCATGAACTGGGCCCGAATCTCGTCGGCAGCCGCGTGGATATCCCGAATCTGCTGCCGCAGCTTGCGCCGCATCTCGCGGGCTTCCTCGCCCAGGGCGCTCCAGTTCTGGGATTCGAGTGCGCCCAGGATCTGCAGGCTGCCGTCCCGCCGGGGCAGGGCCGCGGTGTACTGGGCCGCCGGGAGGATTTCGTTGATGAGCACCACCACGTCCATGCCCTGGTAGCGGATCAGGCTGCCGTCGGGCAGACCCCAGGCCCGCCCGCGCAGGGTGATGGTGCCGTTGCCGCGCACCCGCCGGGTCTCCTGGCGGGAAAACAGCAGCATCAGGTCGCCGAAGTCGTAGCGCACCCGGCTGCTGTTGGCTGCGGTTTGCACGAACAATTCCTCGCGGGTTTGACTGCCCAGGAGTGATTTGTGGTAGTCCTGGGTCAGCCACAGCAGGGCCCGGTGCTTGAACTCCTCCTCGGTCAGGAGGCGCTCGGGGTAGGGGTCGGGGCCGCCCTCGGCCATCCAGCGGCGGGTGTTGTGCAACAGCCGGGCCAGGCGCTGGTGATCCCGCTCGTGCACATCCGAGCCGGCGTAGCCCGGCAGACCCGCCTCGAACTGTTGGTGGAAGAGACCGAAGAAGCGCTCGATGTTGCCGCGGCTGTGCGAGACATAGGGCCGCGAGTGGGTGGACTCGATGCCCAGGTCGGCCAGGATGCGCTCGGATTTCTCCGATCGATAAACCTTGCCGTTGTCCCAGTAGATGCGCTCCGGGCGGCCCCAGATGGGCCAGTGGGCCCGCCAGGGCTCAGGCTTTTCCAGCAGGGCCAGCATGAGCATCCGGTCGGTGGCGGCCTGGTCCTCGTCGCGCGAGAATACGAAGGCCGGCACTGCGCCGCTGAACACGTCGATGGCCGCGTGGATTCGCAGCCGCAGCACGTGGTTGGTGTAGGGGTCGTACACAAACGCATCGCAGCGGGTCATGTCCACCATCCAGAGCTGGTTGGCCCGCTCGGTGAGGATTTCCCCGCTCCAGACCCGCAGGTGTTCCTTGCGGGCGCGATCGTCCATCAGCGTGACCCGCAGTACGGGGTCAGACTCCATCTGTTTGCGGATGCGCCGGATTGTGGTTGCGGACAGGACGCTCCAGTCCCGGCTGTTGGGGAAGGGGCGGTAGCGCAGCAGGTTTGGGTCGTTGAGTTCGATGATGCGCCGGATGCGGGGGGCGCTGTAGCGGGGGTAGGTCATCCACAGGCCCACCACCAGCTCGTAGAGTTCCCGTGGCAGCCGAACCACCCCGGCGTCCCGCCGCATACGCCGGGACAGCGCCTGTTCGGACAGCTGGGAATGCTGGAGGCGCTGCACCAGGCGGATCACCTGCCTCTTGGAGTAGCCGTGTTGCTGGGCCGCCTGCTCCAGAAGAAGGTTCTTCTCGCCGGGGTTGGCCGCACGGTATTCGGCGTAGAAGGGCAACAGCCAGCTCATCAGCCGGTGGGCCTGCTGCATGCGCTCAGGGGTGATCTCCGGCTGGGAAGTTGGTGCGGTATCTGATGGGGCAGGCGGCTCTTCCAGGGGCGACTGCAGGATAGGGGGACTGTTCTGCTCGAATACGCGCCGCAGGGAATCCAGGTTGACCAGGCGCTTGCGGGTGTAGCCGCCGCGCTCGAGGGGAACCTCAACCAGGGTGGATTCGACATCTGGATGCTCCAGATATCGTTCGATGGTGCGAATGCCCTTACTAAGGACTCTCGCGGCTTCGGGGATAGAAACAAAACGCGACATAGCTATACTCACTCCCCTGTGTGAGTTTCCGAGGTCAAAAAATAACTGATTGGCTTATCCAGAGCCTTAGCCAACCGGATTAAGGTTTCTGCCGAAACCTTTTGGCCACGCTCACCATTGATCAGCATCGCAATATACCCTGTGGTCAACGCGGTTCTACGGCTCAGCTCAGCCTGATTAATCCCAGACTCAATCAGTGCCTCTCGCAGCTTACTGCTGATGGTTGGTTTTTTGCTCTTTACTCCCATTGGTGAGTATCATAAACTCGCTCACGGGTGTAAGTCAACATGGCACGAACCAAGCGGCACGACCTTAGAGGTCCATTCAACGAAGATATCCGCAAAGTCATGGCGGAAAAAGGTTGGACAAAGCTCGAGCAGTTTGCCGATCACTTTGGGATTGGCCGAACGACGGTGTACTCATTGGTCTTGGGTAGACAAACGTCTCAAGGCGAGTGGGTCAAGCCCAGCTTAGATACCATCATCAAGCTTTCCATTGCACTCAATCGTCCGGTTGATGAGCTGTTAAGTCGGTTATACCCCGAGCTGGATTTACCTAAACCTCAGGCGCAGGTTGCCCCAAACATGAAGAAAGCCCCAGTTGTGGGCGTCGTCGGGGCAGGCCCCGGCCAGTTCGAGCCCACGTTAAAGAGCGTCTACGTTCCCGCCGCTGTGGCCAAAGGGCGCCCGCTTGCGGCATATGAGGTCAGGGGCGACTCGATGTGCGGAGGCAAGCGCCCCATCTGCGATGGCGACATCATCGTGGTAAATATGGCCGATAAGGGTTGCAGCGGCCAGGTGGTGGTAGCCCGCCTTGTGGATGGGAGTTTTGTGTGCAAGGCTCTGAAGGAGGATAAGTTTGGCAGGCGGCTAATGTCGCTCAATCCCCTTTACACCAACTCCGCCCCGCCGGTTATTCCTGCTGAGGACGTGGACGAGGTTATCGGGCGCGTAGTCTGGGTGCAGGGGGCGCTGAATGGTGTAGAGGAATAGCTGCGCGGCCCACCGCTACATGCTATATTAGAGGTAACCTAGCCAGACATTCCCCGGAGGAAGCTCCGGGGGTTTTGTTTGGCCCAAAGGAGGAAGTGTGTGCTGAAATTCGCATCAATCCTGGCTGTCGCCAAGCTCGTCTACGCCGCGCTGGGCCTGGTGGTGCTGGTCGTGGAAGACATCATGGACGGCCAGCCAGGGGCGCAGAAAAAGGAAGCTGCAATAGCTCGGGTAAAGGAAGTAGTGACGGGCATTCTGGGGTACTGGCCCGGCTTTATTCCCGATGCCCTCCTGGGATTCCTTATTGACTGGGTGGTGAGTCGGTTCAACGCCGATGGCACCTTTCGTAAAAGCTCTGGCCCTCAGACCAGCACCCCAGCCGCATCCTGACGCATGGCCGCTTTCGCCACAGACCGCACGATTGGAAAACCGCAGCTATTGGCGGTTGAAAACGGGTTTGCCTTTGGAGTTGTTCGAGCGGCTCCCCTGGGAGGTTCAGTTTGCACACCCTGACCTCTTCCGGCGTCACTTCGCAGATATCCTTGCAGGACGGTGGCGTCCCTAATCGGATTCCACTGCATCCATTCGGTGAGTTTTTCGGCAATGGCCGCCGGTTTGTGTTCGATGAGGCCAGTCTGGCGGCAGTGCGGGAGCAGCTGCGCCAGAATGGCCGGCCCTGGGTGCTCGACTGGCACCACGCCACGCTGGATGTGGAGGCTGGCAAGCGGGACAAAGCCCCAGCCGCTGGCTTTATTCAGGATGTGGTGGTCGAAGAGGGTTATGTGTATGGCCTGGTTGAGTGGGTTCCGGAAGGTGCGGCAGATGTGATGAAGGGGGCCTTCGCCTTCATCTCCCCGGTGCTGCTCCACACCGAGGACGGGCACGTCGTCGGCTACCACTCGCATGCACTAACAAACCGCCCCGGCACGCAGTGGCAACGCCGGATCGGTATGGAGGAAAAAATGGACTGGTTAAGACAGATGGTAGGACTCCCCCCGGATGCCGGGGAGGAGCAGGTGCGCGCCGCGCTGGAGGCTCTGCAAGCCCGAGCCCAGCTGGGCGATCTACTGGTGCAATCGCTCGGCCTCAGCGACGCCACCGTGACCCCCGAGCTGCGGGCCCGGGTCATCCGGTTGGCCGCCAACGAGCAGGTGCTCGACGAGGTCAGCCGCCTGCGCCAACAGTTGGAGCAGGAGGCCCGTCAACGCGAGCAGCAGCGCATCCAGGCCCTGGTGGAGGCCGCGCTGGAGGACGGGCGCATCCTGCCCAACCAGCGTGAGTTGTTCCTGCGCCTGGCCGCCAGCGACTTCGAGGCCACCCGCATGGCCCTGGAAGCCCTGCCCCCCCGCGTGCCCACCCAGCTACCGCAGTTACAGCCTGCCCAGAAGCAGGAGCGCGCCGCGCTGAGCGACAACGATCTGGCCGTGGCGCAGCTGGTGGGCGTTTCTAAGGAAGCTCTACTTAAATACGGAGGTGATGAGTAATGCCTGCTGCTACCACCCCGCGCGACACCTTCATGCGTGAAGGGGATTTATTTCTGATCCCAGTAAAGGCTAACACCAAGATTTTCCAGGGCACCCTGGTCGTGGTGGATGCGGGCTACGCCGCCCCTGGCCGCACCGCCCTAAACCTGCGGGTAGTAGGCCGCGCAGAGGAAACCGCGGACAACACGGGCGGGGCCAACGGCGCGGTCAGCGTGCTGGTGCGTCGCGGCGTGTTTAAGTTCGATAACGACTCTGCCGACGCCATCACCCAGGCCGACCTCTGGGCCGATTGCTTCATCACCGACGACCAGACTGTTTGCCGCACCAGCGGTGGCAACACCAAATCCCGGGCAGGCCGCGTTGTGGATATTGAACCCGATGGGGTCTGGGTGGATACCCGCTAATGGAGGTAGTGCGTGATCATCACTGATGCCAACCTTGCCAGCCTGCGTCGCAGCTTCCGCGCGCTGGCCTATGAGGCCCTCGCCCAGGTCGATCTGCAATGGAACCAGATCGCCATGCAGGCGCCCAGCAACACCAGCGCCAACACCTATGGCTGGCTGGCGGACGTTCCAGGAATGAAGGAATGGCTGGACGAACGGGACGTCAAAAACCTGAGCGAGTCCAGCTACACCATCAAGAACCGAGACTTCGAGCTGACCGTAGCGGTCAAACAAAACGACATCGAGGACGACAACCTGGGTGTGTACACCCCCATGTTCCGCATGCTGGGCGAGGAGGTGGCCTATCACCGCGATCAGCTGGTATTCGATGTGCTCAAGGCCGGCTTCACCCAGACCTGCTACGACGGCAAGACCTTCTTCGCCACCGACCACAAGGTGGGCAAGCAGACCGTTAGCAACCGGGGCAACGTGCCCCTGACCGCGGCCAACTTCGAGGCCGCCCTGGCCCAGATGCAGAAGATTCCCAACGCCGCCGGGCGGCCCATGCGCCTGTTCATGGGCACCGGCGAGCGGGCCCCGCTGCTGGTGGTGGGGCCCGACCTGCGGGCCACCGCCGAGAGTATCGTGGCGCTGCGTACCCTCTCAGGGGGCGGGGAAAACCCCAACTACCAGAAGGCGAGGTTGCTGGTGGTGCCCGAGCTGTCGGGCACCACCTCGGCCTACTGGTTCCTGCTCGAGACCAGCCGGGCGGTCAAGCCCCTGATCCTGCAGGTGCGGCAGGAGCCGCGATTCACCGCGCTGGATCGCCCCACCGACGAAAACGTCTTCAAGCGCAAGGAGTACGTCTACGGCTTTGACGACCGCAAAAACGCCGGGTACGCCTTCTGGCAGCTGGCCTACGGCAGCACCGGCGCTTAATTAAGAGGTTAGACCATGTTCACCATCGCGGATGTACGGGCCAACCTGGCGGAGGATGTGCTGATCTATCTCGTGGACGACGAGAATGAGAAGGCCATCACCCCCGCCGCAGAGGCCCGCATCCAGGAGGACATCCGCAAGGCGGTGGCCGAGGTCAACTCCTACGTGGCCCAGCGCTACACCCTGCCCCTGCCGGAAATCCCGGATGTGCTGCGCGATAAAGCGATGGACGTGGTCAAGTACAAGCTCTTTTCCCGCCGGGGCATCCGTCCTGGCACCGCCGACGAGACCATCCGCCAGAACTACGAGGACGCCCTGCGCTGGCTGCGCGACCTGGCCCTGGGCAAAACCAGCCTGACCTTCAGCGGCAACAGCGGCTCCGACGGGCCTGCGGTGCCCCAGGGGGTACTGCCCCGCATACGCGCGGCCAGGCGGGTATTTTCCCGCGAGAAACTGGAGGACTTCTGATGGGCGTGCGGATCGTGGGGGATGTAACCCGGCTCAACCGCGCGCTGCGCAAACTGGCCGCTACCCGGCTGGATCGCGCGGCGGCCAGCGTGGGGGAGGCCCTGGTCTCCTCCACCATCCAGCGCTTCAACGAGCAGAAGGGCCCCGATGGGCGGCCCTGGGAGCCCCTGGCTGCGGCCACCGTGGCCCCGCGCAAAAAAGATTTCAAGAAGTCTGGTGGGCTGCGAAAGCAGGCACTGGAGCGAATGGAGAAGCGAAAAATCCTGATTCAATCGGGCCGCCTGCGCAACTCCATCTCTGCCAGACGAGACGGCAGCAAAGTGGCGGTCGGCACCAACCTGGTCTACGCCGCCATCCACCAGTTCGGCGGTCTGGCGGGCCGCGGGCGCGGGGTGCGCATTCCGGCCCGCCCCTACCTGGGCATCTCGAAAGCAGATGAGGCCGAGATCGAGCGCATCCTGAAGGAGGCCCTGGGTGGTTAGCCTGGTTCGCCAGCACCTGACCCGCGGCCTGGTCTCCACCGGGCTGCCGGAGCGGTATATCCGTCAGGAACAGCGAAATCGGGGGGAGGCGTATCCCACAGACCTGTCGGCCTGGCTCTACCCGCTGCAGGGCGAGCTAAACCGGGCCGGCAAACGGCTGTCGGTAGAGCAGACCCCTGTGCGCTCCCGCCGCTGGCTGTGGCTGGGCGGGGCCAATATGCGCTGTGAGCTGTACGCCCGCAACGAGCCGGAGCTGAACCAGATTCTCCAGGGCTTTCTGACCTGGCTGTTCGATCACACCCTGGTGGACAGCGCGGGGGTGCGCTTCAAGGTTCCGGCGGAGCGCATCCGCTTCAGCTACCAGGACGAGGAGGGGGTGCTCATTGCCCAGAACGGTATCTGGCTCGAGATCCCGGTCGAAATCGGCATCTACCGCGACAACGCCTGGACCCCGATCACGGTCGAGATCGAGCGCGAAATTGAAGGAGGCGCAAGTGGCGAGTGAGAAGGATAAAGAACCGCTGGAGCTGCCCACGGTGGAGGAGCTGGCAGCTCAGCACGGCGTGGAGGCCTGGGCCCTGGCCGGTGTGCGGGTGCGCGAGCGCTGGCCCATCGGGTTTCGGGTCAAAGAAGAGGTGTTTTTGAAGGCGGTGGAGCGCTTTTTGAAAGGCCCCACCGATGGAGGAAGTAGATGAGCCTGCCGGGTGTTTATCCGATTATTCAGGATGGCGGCCTGGGCGCAGTGGCCCCGTCCGGGGATGGGGCTCGGGTGGTGGTGGGGGTTTCCAGCGCAGGGCCCCTCAACCAGGTGATTGGCCTTTCCGACCTGGGCGCGGTGCCCTCCACCCTGGGCACGGGCCCGCTGGCACGGGCGGTGGCCGACCAGCTCGCCTATGGCGGGGGCCAGGTCTACGCGGTGCGGGCCAGCGCGGATGTGGCTGGCACCGTGACCCCCGACGTGGGCAACCCCGCCAGCCCTGCGGTCACCGTCACGGGCAGCCCGCTGGATGCCTACGATTTGCAGGTGCGGATCACCCGCGCCGGGGCACTGGGCACATCGGCGTTCGTGTACAGCCTGGACGGGGGCGACAGCCTCAGCCTGGAGATCGCCACCGCGGCCACCTACGTCATCCCCGGCACCGGCCTGACCCTCAACTTCGCGGCGGGCAACTACGTGCTGGGCGATGTTTACAAGTTTGCGGTGACAGCGCCCAGGTGTAGCGTATCGGCGGCCCAGACCGCCATCCGGGCCGCGCTCGGCTCGGCCCTGCTCTACGAGTACATCCAGCTGGCCCAGCCCAGCGACGCCGCCATGTGGGCGGCCCTGGATGCGCTGGCCCTGGAGGCGGAAAACCAATTCCGTTACATCTACTTCGTGGCCGAAACCGTTCCTCCGGGCAGCGATGCAGATGCCTGGGTCAACGCCCGGCTGGCGGAAAAGGCCAGCTTCGCCTCCAAGCATGTGCAGATCGTGGCCGCCTGGGGCGAGGTGGTGGATACCCTGAGCGGTCGCCTCGAGGTGCAGAGTCTGGCCTCGCGGATCGCTGCCCGCAGCAGCCGCAACCCCGTGCACATCAAAACCTCCTGGGTGCAGCAGGGCCCCCTGGCGGGGCTGGTGGTGCCCGCACCCTTCACCACGGGCCAGTACGGCAAGGCCACCAGCTTCAACAACGCCCACGCCCTGGCCCTGGACAATGCTGGCTTCACCACCATCTATAAGTTGATTGGCCGGGACGGCTGGTTCGTGGTGGACGACCGAATGGCCGCCGCCCCCACCAGCGACTACAAGATCGTGCCCAACCGGCGGGTGATGAACAAGGCCACCACCCAGGTGCGCCAGGCCCTGCTCGATTTCGTGCAGCAGGGGGTGGATCCGCTCGATCTCAATGCCTCCCTGGCTACCCTGGTGGCCCGCGCCAATACCCCCTTGCGCATCATGCAGAGCAAGGGCGAGATCGTGCGGGGCCGGGTCATCATTCCCCCCGGCCAGGACATCCTGGCCAGCTCGTCCCTGCGGGTGCAGGTGCGCATCGTCCCGCTGGGCTATCTGCGGGAGATCACCCTGGACATCGGCTTCGAGAACCCCTTTCTGGCGGCCTAGGAGGTGAATCGTGATTAACGGCAGATACTACGACTGGGAACACATCACCCTCAACCTGAAGGGCCGCACCCTGGTGGATGTGAAGTCCATCAGTTACGGCGACGAGCGAGGGGCCGAAAAGGTGTACGGCAAGGGATTGCGCCCGCGCGGATACCGCCTGAAGCGCTACAGCGGCAAGGATGGGCAGGTGGTCTTGCTGCGGGAGGAGTATGACCGCATGCTGGAGGATTCCGAAATCCAGCAGAAGGGCCTGTACAACATCGACCCCTTCGAGATCGTGGTCAGCTACGACAAGGGGGATGGGAACCCCAAGACCGACGTACTGCAGGACTGCATCTTTACCGAGCGCAGCTTCGACAACATCGAAGAAGACGGCGACGAACTGACCGTTACCCTGAGCTTCCAGTACCTGAGCCTGAAGTCCAACGACCAGGACGCCCTGGTGGAGTGAGATAAATGGCCGACAAATCCAACGCCTATCACGTTTTTGAGACCCCGGAGGGCAGGAAGTTTGCCTTCCAGAAACCCACCACCGCCCAGATCGACGCCCTGGTGGCCCGCACCCGTAAAAGCCCCACCCAGGCCACCGCGTTTTTCACCCTGGCCATCATCGAGCCCGCGCAGCGGGCCGAGTGGGAGGCCCTGCTTTCCGACAAGCCGGGCTATGCCACCGAGGTGGTCGAGGCCGTCATGGAGAAGCTGGGTTTTCCGATCAGGGGCTGATCGTAGATGAGGCCCCGAGTCCCCTCGAGCAGTACGCCGCCCTGGTCGAATACTGGTTGCACCAGCCAGCCAGCCAGGACATAGACGAGCTGCGCAGCCAGGTGCGCCGGGCGCTGTGGCTCGAGAAGCGCTACCTCAAACCCCCACCCTGACCCGGGTGGGGGTCAAATCTTAATCTTTTTCTCTCATAATTGCCCTTTATCGTATTAGAATCTCATGATAGTTTTGGCCTATTTATGAGTGCAGTTATTTCACTGTGGCTTTGGTTACTTTTACGCAATATGTTTCACGCCAGGGTGCTTTTGTTATCGCAAAAACAGCAACTTTTTGATGTTTCACCCACTCCGCCAATGTAGCATTGCTCACTTTTGGCGGAGTGGAAAATTATGTTTCACGATTTTTATCTGTTGCACACAGGTTTTTTAGCTTATTTTTGTATGTTTCACCCACTCCGTCATGGCGGAGTGGCGTTTTAAGTAATAAGGTTATAACTTTTTAGGCTGCTGGACGTTGTTTTTTCCACTCCGCCATTTGGTTTTATTTGACTTAGTCTATTTTGGCGGAGTGGCTTTATGAGAAATTTTCTTGACTTAGTACAAAATGGCGGAGTGGCTAGCGCTACATTATATACTTAGTACACGCAATGCTATTTTATTTATTTTTACCATGTTTATCGCATTATTCTAGTGTGTTGGGCTGCTTCGTTGGATTTTTTATTTTTGTATTAGTGACTCTCATTTCTGTTTTTTGCTAAATTTATTGTACTCATTGTTTTCATAATGCCCACATAGTGAAAAATAGCGCGTTTCGTTTTGACATTTAGCGTGGCGCAAAATGGGCGTTAGTGACATTTAGCGTGGCGCGCCCCAGTTTTCAGGCGCTTCCACCTCGATCTCACTTTTTTGCAGTCCCATACGGCATTTTTCCGCCTCATTCCGCTTCATTCCGGCTCTTCCACTGGTGACATTTAGCGTGGCGCGTAACACAGGAGCATCGGCACCGCTGGCTTGCCTTCCAGGAAGCGCTCCACATTGGCCCGCAGGGCAGCA
>Ga0209721_1000979_pt1 | contig 22973 bp, 19 predicted proteins | sample TshhotsprinmetaG_FD_184139 | JGI IMG/M metagenome (GOLD analysis project Ga0209721, IMG submission 184139) | Hot spring microbial communities from South Africa to study Microbial Dark Matter (Phase II) - Tshipise hot spring metaG (SPAdes)... | ecosystem: Environmental > Aquatic > Thermal springs...
TAACACAATTTGATATTTGTATTTTAATAAACTAAAACGCTAAAACGCTTAAAAATAAAAACATAAGTAATGATAAAAACATAAATATTAAATATAAATTTTTATTATATTTGAATTTAAATCCTAATCTAAATAACTAAATGGGCTTTTAACAAAATTTTAATATTTATATTTTAGTTAAATTTAAACCAAATCAATAACTTGCAGCGCCATAATCGCAATACACATGTGCTAATCCCATCATATCAAAATATGGTTGATAATTTCTAAGGCTCCAAATTGTACCATCACGTGTCTGCCAAGTATAATTATGTGAATAGAAGTTTGTAGTATCAAATCTAACTTGCCAAGCATTACCCCAATCATTAGCCCAAACGTAATTTGGATTATATGACACTAAATCCCAAAATACCCTAATGTTAGGAAAAATGTCATACAAATAAATTTCACCATACACTCTACCATTAGACCAAGTTAACTGCGGAATAACTTCAATTCTTGGCCTTCCACCGCTACCACAACTTGGTTTTGTTACTAAATCGCCATTCCGAACAACAAGAACACCGCGGGAAGAATATCTTGGTAATAGATCGCTTAACCAAGCATTTGGAATTGTTCTCACAGGTCCTGATATTCTATTCTCATGATTTGGATCTCCAAGAAATACATCTCTTGCGTAAATATTTCTATCTACAACTATATCGCCATTACCAATATTTGCCATATTAGTTGGTAATTGATTAGAACCAGCTTTTATTATATTTGTTGCATGTAAACTTTGAGTTTGAATATTACCTTCGTTACTAATGAAAGCTGAACGTATTGTATTAGCTAAAATACCATAGCCTTGTAACCAACCATTATAAGAAATATTTGTTGCATTTTCTATACTATAATTACCCATGTTAAGATTGCCTAACATAGTTGATGTACCGTCCAATCTTAAATATTGAGAATCATATAAGGCAGTATCTGTAGATGAAACTCTATAGCCTATTTTTCCTTCCTGATCAATAACATTAAAATCAGCATTAGTCAAAATCCAACCTGCATTGTATCCAGACATTGTAGTATTATTTCTGCTCATTCCGCTTTGCGCTCCCATTTTTTTCATAGCAGCACCAATCCAGTCATATCTAATTGGATTATTTGCAGAAGGGCATTGTAATGATGTGCCTTTTTCGCAAATAGGATTAGCGGAAGTAATTAATCCTTCTATTAATCCTCCTGGTGTACGCCTAATTTGAATTTGATATTGAGTACCAAAGCTATTAACAGCACTAAATGTTTCAGGAAGATACTGGCGTCCAATAAAAGGACCAGACGAAACTCCTCTTAAAACTTCAATTGGTATTATCCTAGAGCTACCTGGCGGAATGTTGTGTGCTATATTTAACTGCTCTCTTGCTATGTACGAAGCTAATGCTTTTCCTACTTCGGCAAATTGCTCACCTGCAATTTCTGCTCTTGTTATTTCTGATTTTCTTACTTCCCATTGAACCAAAGAAACAAAGGCAAGAGTGCTTAAACCAAGAACTAATATTAACTCAATTAAACTAAAACCTTTTTGTTTTTTGTTTTTTAACATATTATTACTCCATAATTAAGTAAAATTTTTCGTTTGTAATATTTTATTTATAAATATATAAAAAATATTTTCAAGTTTTATAGTATTTTAAATAAAAAAAATTAAATATTTTTTTACTAAATTTATTTTGTAAATCTTTTAATTAAAAAATATATTTAATTATATTTTTGTATTTTTTAATACTTGTATTTATTTTATTGTATTTAAAATATATCAATTGATTTAATCAATTGATTTAATTGACAGAATACTAGAAATATTATAAATTTCAAGTCATTTTAAAAGATAAAAAATAAGGAGCACTCTTTTGAACAAAGAAAAAGAACACAACCTTATAAAAGGTGTAATAATTGTATCAATTGTTTTTGCACTTTCAAGTTTTACTAATTTTTTAAACTATCAAGAAAAAAATGTTTTTGAACATGACTACACCTTATTTTTACAAGATGTCGCAAAAGGCGAAATTGAGTCAGTTGTCATTGTAGAAAAAAAACTTGGACCAAGAGAACTACATGTTAAACCCAAAGAGGGTGATTTATATATTTTCAATGCGCCACATGATAGTAATTTAGTTAAACATCTTGTTGACGGAAAGGTTAAAATTATAACAAAAGAAGAGCCTACACAAGGTTGGTTTACTCAGTTTTTCTTTAGCTGGGGGCCTACAATTCTTTTTATAATCTTTCTTATTTGGATCATGAAAAAAACTTCTAATGTAGGTGGAAAAAATATTTTTAAGTTTGGACAAAGCAATGCACAATTAATTGATCCTAATAAAATAGATGTTAGCTTTAATGATGTAGTTGGTTGTGATGAAGCAAAGCGAGAAATTCAGGAATTTGTAGATTTTCTTAAGAATCCTGAAAAATTTGCAAAACTTGGAGGCAGAATTCCAAGAGGAGTTTTATTAACCGGCCCCGCTGGAACAGGTAAGACTTTATTAGCTAAAGCACTTGCTAAAGAAAGTGGTGTTCCGTTTTTTGCTATGTCTGGCTCTGATTTTATTGAAATGTTTGTTGGTGTAGGTGCTTCTCGTGTCCGAGATATGTTTGAACAAGCTAAAAAGAAAGCCCCATGTGTTTTATTTATTGACGAAATTGATACAATTGGCAGTAAACGCGGCTTAAGTATTTATGGTGGCGGATCACATGATGAAAGAGAACAAACGCTTAATCAAATTTTGGTTGAACTAGATGGAATGGATACCAATAAAGGTATTATTTTGGTTGGTGCAACAAACCGTCCAGAAGTTCTTGATCCTGCATTATTGCGACCAGGTAGAATTGACCGTCAGATTACTGTTTCGTTGCCTGATATTAATGGGCGCGAAGAGATTCTAAAGCTTCACAGTCGTAATGTTCCTTTAGCTATAGACGTTGATTTACGAAAAATTGCAAGAGGAACTCCAGGTTTTTCTGGAGCAGAATTAGCTAATCTTATTAATGAAGCGACTATTTTTGCTGCGCGCAGAAATAGTAAATTTGTTTCTCAAATTGATCTTGAAAAGGCTAAGGATAAAATTTTAATGGGAATAGAAAGGCCTTCTTTAGTTATGTCTGAAGAAGACAAAAAATTAACAGCTTATCATGAATCAGGACACGCTATTATTGCAAAATTATTAAAAAACACTGATCCTGTTTATAAAGTTACAATTATTCCTCGCGGTCATGCGCTTGGTATAACCCAACAATTACCAGAAAAAGATAGGCATTCTTATAAGAAAGAATATATTGTTGACAAAATAGCTGTTTTATTAGGAGGACGCGCGGCTGAAGAAATTTTTTGTAATACATTAACTACCGGTGCCTCCCAAGATATTTTAGCGGCAAACTCTTTGGCTCGCTCTATGGTAATGGAATGGGGTATGAGCAAATTAGGGCCTATTGCATTTGGTGAAAAACAAACCGGTTGGGTTAACTCAGGAATAAATACTTCAATTATTTCAGAAAATACTCATCAAGCTATAGACACTGAGGTTTCAGAAATTATACAAAAGCAATCTGAACGTGTATTTGAATTACTAAAAAAACATGCTGATAAAGTTGAATCTATGGTTGATGCTCTTATGGAAGCCGAAACCCTTAATGATTGGCAAATAGATAATATCATGAATGGAATTCATTATAATCAAGTAAATTCAGAACAAAAAGAAATTACTGAAATACCAACTATTGTTGATGGATCAGAAATTAGTATTGATATTAGACCTGCAGAAGAGCCGTTTGTTCCGGATAAAATTGAAGATAGCAAAGCATCATAAAAACATTTTTTAATTTCTTGATTTATTTCTAAATTTAATAAAATTTAAATTTTTATTTTTTACAAATCTATTTAATAGAATAATTTATGATTTACAGAAATAATTTACGTAAATACTTTTTCTTATTAAATACTTTTTTCTTATCAAGAAGATAAATTTTTATTCTTTTATTAAAAGAAGAAATTAATATTAAATTTTTAATCTCTGAACAGAAGTTTTATCTACACCTTCTTTTTTGTTAAATTTTTCTAATAAATCTTCTAAATGTTCTAAAAATATTCTATGTGAATTTTCTTCTTCATCAGAAAGTTTGATTTCTATTAAATCTAAATTTTTATATCTTTTAATAGTGGGTCTTACCCAATTAGTTTGCTCTATATCTTCTTTAATAGCTTCAGTAGGATATATTTCATTAATTTTAATATAGCAATCGGCCAGCAATTGACAGTCAATTAATGCTCCATGGCCGTATTTTTCGCGTTGACTTAAATCAATCCCAAATCTTTTACACATTGAATCAAGGGAATGACTTCTTTCTGATTCAAATAATCTTTTTGATAATTTTAATGTACAAACGACATTTGAAACATGATCCCAAATTTTTCCGCGATTAATAAGAGCCAATTCATGATTCATAAATTTAATATCAAAATCTGCATTATGAATTAATAACTCTGATCCCTTAATAAATTCTAAAAATTCATCTGCTATTTCTTTAAATAAAGGAGCATCTTTTACTTTTTCATCATCAATGTGATGAATTTTTACAGCTTCTTCTGGAATGTGTCTTTCTGGATTAATTAAAGTATAATATGTCCTTCCTGTTTTTTTACCATTAATAAGCTCTACAGCACCTATTTCAATTATTCTATGGCCATCCTCTGGTTTTAATCCTGTTGTTTCTGTATCAAACACAACCTGCCTTATCATTTTAATTTTTAACCTATTTAAAATTTAAAAATTTTTGAATTTTTTGATTATTTGAAAAAGATAATAAGCATTTTTTAAATTTTATAATTTTTAAAAAATTTTTTCAATTAGGTAGTATTTATATTTTTCTTATTTTATAATTTTTAAAAAAATTAAAATATAATATATTGACAATACTATTTTGTTAAATAAATTTTCTAATTTAAAAATATTAAACAAAAAATCAAATAAATTAAATTAAAGATATAAAACTAATGATTTTTTAGGTTAAAAAAATATTTAAAACTTTTTATAAACAATAAGGAGTTAAAATATGTTTAAAATGATTGCAAAAAATATTGAAGTTAATATGTTTGTTGGCATTCACGACTTTGAATATAGAAAAAAACAAAAAATATTAGTTAATGTTATCGCTTATGGTAGACCAAAATTTCAACCAAATAACATTTCTGAATGTATTGATTATTCTCGTATTTGTGATTTTGTTCATGGATGGACAAATCGTGAGCATGTAGAATTAATTGAAACTCTTTTGCATGAAGTTATTGAATTTTGTTTTAGGGATCCTCGTATTGAAGTTTTAGATGTTGAAATTTTAAAGCCAGAAATTATTCCTAATACCGAGTATGTTGGAGTCGGTGCTTATATTACTCGTGAAGAATTTAATAATAAAACATTTTAACAAACCAAACTAAAATTATTTGAGGTTTTAAAATGAAGCAAAAAATCATTATTACTGGAGCTTCTCAAAGAATTGGTCTTTTCCTAGCAAAATATTTTATTTCTCTAAATTATGACATTATTGCTGTTGTTAAAACAATTAAAAATGAACTACAAGAGTTAAAAAAATTGAATCCAGAAAGAATTGATATTATACAAAAAGATTTAAATGAACGCACAATAGATAAAAAATTTTGGGAATCAATTAAACATAATAATATTGTTGGATTTATTCATTGTGCATCTACATTTAAATATGATACTGTTAATGATGCGACAATTAATATAATAAAAGAACAGCAAAATGTGAATTGTAATGTTTTTATTGATGCTTGTACAAGTTATTGTCAATTTAAAAAAGAAGCTGATGAAATACCAGCTTCATTTATTGCTTTTTTAGATAGCAAATTAGATAAATTAAATAAAGACCATTATTCTTATACATTAAGTAAACTACAATTAAAGGCAAGTATTCCTTTTCTTGCTATGTCATGTGCTCCAAAAATAAGAGTAAATGCTATTTCTCCTGGATTAGTATTGAGAAGTGGAGAGCAGACAGAAGAACAATTTAAAAAAGTTAGAGAATCACTACCATTTGGATATGGCGTTGATTTAGAAGATATCGCACAAACTGTTTTATTTCTTTTAACACAAAATAAAACTACTGGACAAATTATTACTGTAGATGCTGGACAGCATTTGATTTCTGATAGAGATATTATTTTTATAAAATAAAAAGATTGTATGTACAAATATGTATATAAATAACTTAAACACAATCTTTTAAAGTAAAATTAACAATATCTTCTTTTGAAATTTCTTTTAACTTTTGTTTATTTGTCATTATATGAACAGCAGAACCATAGGAACACAAGCTTAAATCATTTTTAAAAATAATTAAATCTTCGTTACTATTGAAACTACTGTTTATCCAACCTTGAGGTAAGGATGTTAAATGTACTTTTTTTGTTAAAATAACGGGATAATTTTTTTCTGTTAAGTTTTCCCATTTAATTTTTTTTATCAACTTAAACTTAAACATATTTTTCAAAAATTCTTCTTTAATAATGGATTTAATATCATTTTGCATTTCAATATAAGGATCTAATTTTAATTTATTTTCTTTTTCGTCTTTTTCAAATAAATGAAATACCCATCCATCTACATATTTGTCATATTGAGCATATTTAACAAACATATTGTCTTCTTTTACAAGAAGAATTTCTAAATATTCTTTTTGAAGATTAAAACAAATATCTTGAAATAATTCTTTAATATTTTTTATATTTTTATTTCTTTTTTTACTAATTTCTCTCCAAAAGGTATCATCATTTATTAATTCATAATTCCAATAATCAGGTTGGTTAGGACAAAATACAGCAACACTTTTATGTTCATGTTTTTCGTAGCATTTTTTTGATATTTCTTCTAGAATTAAAATATTTAAAATTGGGTTTGAGCCAATAACCAAATAATCAACCATAATTGATGGGTTATCCATAAGCCCAAATAAATTTTTTATAGGAATAAAAAAAACAACAATACTTGATATATTCCATCCTCTTTTATTAAAATTTATAGAAGCCTGCTTCCATAATAACGGCTGTGAACTCATTTTTTTAGATTTTTTTATTTCTTCCATTAATTATCCCCTTTATTCTTTTCCTAGAGCAGGTAAACCATGATATTTTCTTGCTTTAATGCATTTTGGATTTTGTTTCCCATTTTTTAACCAAACAGGAAAATCCGAGCATACATTAGGGCGATTATTATATATAGAACAATAACAGCTTTTACCTATTTCTCCCACCAAAGATATACATCTACCTTTAAGCTTTTCAGTTCCTTTCATAACGCTTTTTCCATTATGATAATAAATTATTTTATTTAAAGGAACTTGAGGATTATATTTATTGTCAAAGCTAACAACAAAATAACTACAGCATGCACCACAATTAATGCAAGGAATAGGTTTATTTGATATATCTACTTCTTTTTCTTTAAAGGCTTGAAAAAGATTTTTAATTATTTTTAGCATATTAAATTTTTTAATTTTAAAAGTTATTTTTTTATGAACGAAAAGTCAAATTTAAAAAATGATATATCTATTTTAAATCTTTTTTGAATAATATTTTTAATTGTTTTAAATTAAGCTTAGATTTAATAGATTTTAAATATTAAAGTTTTGTTTTTTTAAAAAAAATATAATTAAGTTTTGTGTTATTACAAAAATTAATAAAAGCTATAATTTCTATTTTTAAATTTTATAATTTAAAAGTTAAAATACAAAAACAGTTTAAAGTATGAGAACAGATGAACAAATTATTGCAAAAATAAATTCAACAACTTATACCGCAGGAGTTGATGAAGCTGGTGCTGGCGCTCTTTGTGGAAATTTGGTAGTTGCAGCAGTAGTTCTTGATCCAAAGAAGCCTATTTATGGATTAAATGATTCCAAAAAACTTACTAATAAAAAACGTGAAATATTGTATTATGAAATTATTAAAAAGGCTTTAGATTATTCAATTATTTATATTACTCCAAATGAAATTGATAATATGAATATCTTTCAAGCCAGAATGGAAGGTTTTAGGCGCGCTGTTGCTGCTTTAAGGCATGTTGAATATGCTGTTTTTGACGGAAATAAAATTCCTGATGGAATATCTGTTGAATCAGATTGTATGGTAAAAGGTGATGCAAAACTTGCTGTTATTTCGGCAGCATCTATTCTTGCAAAAGTTTCAAGGGATAAACAAATCATTGAGCAAGCAAAGATTCATCCAGAATATTTATTGGAAAAACATAAAGGATATAGCACAAAAACTCATTTAGAAATGCTTGCAAAATTTGGTCCAATTAAAGATTTTCATCGTTTATCATATTCTCCTGTTAAAAATAACATAAACAACTTATTGTTTTAAAAATATTTTAATATTAAATTTGTAGATTGTGTGTTTTAATAACTTAAAAGCTTTAATATTTAAAATATTAAAAATAAAAATTTCACTTAACTTTAATATTTTAAGTTCAAATTAATAACTTAAATGTTTAAGTTTAAAATTTTTAATATTTAAAATATTAAGTTTAAATTAATAATTTAAATATTCAGATATTAAATATAACTATACTTAAGTTTAACTATACTTTAAATTAAATTGACAAAATTCTTTTTTATTATAAAATTCCTTACCATTTTTAGTATTTTTATTTAAATTGCGTATTTTAATGGAGAAGATATATGTCTTGGTATTTGTTACAGACTAGTCCAAATTGCGAAACGAAAGTAATAAAAGAAATTGAGCGTAAAATTGCAAATGGACTTCCTATTCGCGAAGTTTATATGCCAACTGAAACTGTTTTTGAACTTAAAAATAGCGTTAAAAAAGAGTGTAAAAAACGTATATATGCTAATTATATTTTTTTAAACATGGAATATAATGATCAGATTTGGCATTTGTTAAAAAGAATTCCTGGAGTTATTGGATTTGTTGGCCAAAAGGGAAAACCATCTACTATTTCTGAAAAAGAAGTTGCTGAAATAAAAACTAAATTTAGTGAAGAAATGCCAAAACCAAAGGTTATCTTTAAAGTCGGCTCAAAGGTATATATTACATCTGGTACTTTTGCTAATTTTTATGGAATCATTAATTCAGTTGACTATTCAAAAAATAAAGCCAAAGTTGCAATTAATATTTTTAATCGTGAGACTGAAGTAGAAATTGAACTTGGAAATCTTAGATTAGAATAAAATTATTATGTTTGATTGTTATAATATTCTAATTATTGATATCACATTAACAAATTAAATCAAAGAAGAAACTTATAAAAAATAAAAAGATAATTTTATATATAAATAATATTGTTGTTATTTTAATTGCAACATGTAAGTGTCATAATCAAATTTTTGAGTTATTAATGTCTTTTTAAAAAGTTTGAAGTCTTTAAATTTCAAAATGTATGTCAATGCTACAACAAATAACCAAAAATATATATATTTGATCATTTTAATATAAGTTTTAAGTTATTATTATATTTGTTATATATTATACATTATTGTAATGTCTTAAGCACCAGATTATAAATTTGGTCGGAGTGCAAGGATTTGAACCTTGGACCCTCTGCTCCCAAAGCAGATGCGCTACCAGACTGCGCTACACTCCGATTATATTCGGCATATATTAAAAAGAATTTCAAACTATTTCAATAGTAGTTTATGATTAAATAAAAAACTGGTGCCGGTTGTCGGATTTGAACTGACGACCTACCGCTTACAAGGCGGTTGCTCTACCAACTGAGCTAAACCGGCATTATATTATTTTGTTGGTGGAGATGACAGGACTTGAACCTGCGACCTTCTGCGTGCAAAACAGACGCTCTCCCAGCTGAGCTACACCCCCAATTACTAATTAAAATTTCTTTAAAGAACAAAAATAACTTAAGTTTAAGTAAACTACATTTTAAGTTAAAAATGTTTTCTTGTCAATTTTTTAATAATTTTACAGTAAAATTGTTAATTTTAACTTAAACTTTGATTTAAAACCTTATTATAAAGTTTTTCAAAATTAAATTAAAAATATTTTAGTCATTTTTTAAATTAGTGGTTTAACTTAAACTTTGAGTCAAAACTTTATTTCAAAATTTTTTAATATGATTTTATTCTCTATTTTAAATTAGAAATGTTTTTTATCATTTTTTAATTAATGGTTTTGACTTAAATTCTGTTATTCTGTTTTAAAACTTTATTATAAATTTCTTCAAGACCGCCCCAAAGTTTTTCAATATAATTTTCGTCAGAAGAATTTAGTTGTGAAGCAATTTTCATTAAATGATGATTATCTTCTTCTCCAAACCATTCTTTGTAGTAATTCCCTTTTTTGTACCCTTTACTCTGACGAAAAATATTAAGAATATTTTTTTGAACATATTGTTCATAAATATTTTGAGTTGTAAGTTTTATATCATTACATAAAGCAAAAAATAGACCTATAGACATACGTTTAGCACACGCAAGACCACACAACAAGTCTAATTTTTCTAACATACTCATTTTATCAAAGATATAATTTTGTCCATCAAATATAACAGAACCATCAATTTCATTGATGTCTTTTATTATATGTTTTAGTGCTTTTTGTTCATTTCCACCATGGATTTGAAGATAACTAGAAAGATAAAAATGCCAAATATCTATTAATTCCATTTGCAATTGTGAATGATTCATTTTTTGTGCTTTCCACCATTTCCAGCCATGATGCTCTATTGCTTCTGCCGCCTCTAATGCAACAGCACGCATATAATCCCAACCTTTTGTTACCCATTCATAATCAACTGTTTTGTTTAATTCGTTTTGCATGTTTAACATTATTACTAACTGTTTTTGGTTTAACATAAAAACCCTTGTTAATAAAAAAATATTTTATTAGTAAAAACTTATATAGTTGTCAAATTATTTTTTTGGCTATTTTATATTTTGTATTAAAATAAAAAAATACCTGTGCTTTGAAAACTATCTTTAATATTAAAAATTTAAAAACAATGGATTTGTTTTTTAGTATTAATAAAACAATTTTTAATAAAAACTAATAAGAATGTATTTTTTGTTAATTTTTAAATTTAATTTTAATTTTGCTTCATTATCAAAATTAAATTACATAATGTTAAAATATTTTTTTGAGAGAAGAAATATTTAACTAAATTAAATTTCTTAATGGCTTAGTTTTGCTATTAGTAACTTTTAAAGTGTTTAAAAATTTTTATTATTTTTCAATCCATTTAATTAATGGCATCCATTGTTCAATATCTTTTTCAAAAAAATTGCTTTTTGAATCAAAAATTGTTAGCCCATGTGCTGCCAAATTAACATAAATTTGCGTTTGTCGAATCATGGTTGGATTATCTAATCCGCATGATTCAATAAATTTTTGCAGTTGTTCATTTGCTTTTGTTTTATAAACAACCATGTTTCCAACCAAACATATATCTATTTCCTTTCCCTGCTCATTAATTATTTCAATTATTTTTTCTAAAAAGTCTTTAGTTGAAAACATATCAAAGAAACTAGGTTTTAATGGAACAATAATCTTATTAGATTGTCTTATTATTTTTTTTATAAAATCTATGTGAATGCCTGCTGGGCTATCTATAATAATATAGTCAACGTCCTTATCGCGAACAACGAATTTTCCATTGATTATTTCCAATGTATGGATAGGTGCCAAGATTTTTGGGCGTTGTGAAAGCCAATTTTTAGATGACTGTTGGGCGTCAAAAACGCCAATTACTACTTTGTTTCCTTTGTTTGCAAAGTATCCGGCTATATTAGTAACGATTGTACTTTTCCCAACACCGCCTTTATTATTTAATACAGAAATAATTTTTGCACGTTTCACATTAACTTCTTAAATATCTTTCTAATCTAAAGACATGTATTAAAAACTTAACAGAATCTATTATATAAATTAAAGCATATTTTGTCAATAGTCTTGAAAAAAACATTTTTTTTTCTTATTTGTTTTATTTTATTTGATTTGAAGAGCATTTCATGTTAGTTGTTAATCTGTTCGGTGAGCCAGGCGCAGGAAAAAGCGTAACAGCTGCTGGTGTTTTTTATGAATTATCAATTAATGGGTTTAAAGTTGAGCTAATTACAGAGGTTGCTAAAGGATATGTTTGGGAGGCGTTAAAAGATAATGAAGGAAATCATGTAGAAAATCCTATTTTAAGCCAACAAATTTTATTACTAGGCAAACAAAATAGATTATTAGAGCGGTTAAAAAATAAGCGCGATATTGTGATTACTGATTCTCCGCTTATTCTCTCTGCTATATATAAACCAGAAAATTATTTTAAAAGTTTTGAAAATCTCGTTTTGGAACAATTTCATGCTTATAACAATTTTAATATTTTTTTAGAAAGAACACATAGATTTGATCCTGAAGGAAGAATTCATACAGAAAAACAATCTAAAGATATTAAAAGACAGATAAAAGATTTTCTCCACAAACATAATATTCCATATATTGAATTTAAAACTAATAAAAACATTAATGTACAAATTTTTAATAAAATTAAAGAAACTTTTTTTGATAAAAAAATGCTATAAAATTTTAAAAAAAATTATTCTAAATAAAAGGCATTAATTTAATGTAATGTAAAAATTTTTAATAAAATTAAATAAAATTAAAGAAAATTTTTTAATAAAAGTGTTATAAATTTTTTAAAAAATTAATTATTAAATTTTAAACGCAATATTTTATATATTGGAATATATACTGGAATTAAAACTAAAAACATTAATTTAATGTACAAATTTTTAACAAAATTAAAAAACTTTTTTGATAAAAAATGTTAATAAAAAATTTTAAAAAAAAATAATAAATATTTTTAAAATATAAAATAATCAATTATCAATTATTGAATTCCAAGTTGTTTACCAAACTTTTGGATAAACTCAGTAGGGTCAGTTACTCTTTTGTAGCAAATTTGTTTAAAACAAAGAAATTCGTCATCAATACCTATCTTTTGATTATTATCAGTGAAAGTATCTTTAAATTCATATAAATATCCATCTTTAAATATATACTTATAAATCTTTTCGCCTTTCCAAGTTGCAATTGGCTCAACAAATTTAGAACCCTTGATAAATTCTTCTACTCTATTAAGTATTTGTTCTTTTCTGTTTGATTCTTCTTGGTTTTTATTTAATTGAATTTTATTTTCAATTTGAATATTTTGTAAAACACTATAAATTATAACAAATAATGCTAACATGAGTAATAAACTGCCAATTAGATCCATACTTTAATCTCCGCCATATGTTATTAAAATAATAATGCTAAGCTTTTATAAAATCAATATATTTTATTTTGCTTTTGATATATAATATTGACATTAGTAAATTTTATTATATAACGAAATAAAAAATTTTTGGGAGAAAAAATGCAGCAGAAAGAAAAAAAAATGGAGGAAAAAACAACAAGGAATTTAACTATTTTTTTATTGCTCAATGTTGTTTTAGCAATCTATCTTATTATTGATTTCTTACCGGAAGAAAAGCTTGTTGCGTTCAAATCAGTATTTTTTATTCCTGCTGCATCATCAATAACTCAAACTACTAAAACGTCAGAAATAAAAATACAACCTATTGTTTCTTCCACTAATTACAACACTAATTCGTGTTTAGTGCTTGGGCCTTTTAATATTGAAGAAAAAAAGGTTATTGATTTTATTTTAAATAAAAACGAACAATCTAATCTTACAAAAGTTAATGTACTTACTACATATCAAATTTATTGGAATTTAGGTAAAGATGAAACTAATGCAAAAGCAATTTTTAAAAAACAAAAAGAAAATGCAATGGCTAACCCAAGATTTGTTTTAACGCAAAATAATGATAAAAATTGGGTTGTTAATATTGCAAAAATTTTTGGAACTGATTTTGAGGTAGCAAAACTAACTAGAGAATTAGAAGAAAAAGCAAAAAAAGTTAATGTTGGAGGCTCTTGGGATTATGTGACAATATCTGATGAATATTACTATAAATTTGAAGATTATAAATCTTTAAACCCAAATACTATTAATAGTATTGAGACAACATTAATGCCAAAGAAAAAATCATGTTAAATTTTTAAATTTACAATTGTAATTATCTTTTAATTCAAAAAGTGTTAATTTTTAAAATTTTAAATTTCGGTTTAATTTTTTAATTTAATTTTTTGATATAATCAAAACTAATCAAAAAATATGCAAATTTATAAATTATACAGTGATGGAAATTATTTTCCAAAAGCTAAAAAGTCTGGTTTTGGTGGATATATTGAATCGCAAAATGGCGAAGTTCTTGTAGAATATACAGAACAAATTAAAGAGTCAAAATATCTTTATAATTTTGAATTATTAGGTATAATTCGTGGATTGCAGCTTGCCAAAAACAAAAATATTGAGCATATAATTTCCTATTGTGATGACAAAAATATTGTTATTAAATTAAAAGAAATTTTTGAGAAAAATAATTATAATATATCTCCAAATCTTAAAGTAGAATTATTTGATGAAATTATTGAGCTTTCTAAATTATTTAAAAGCATTAGGTTTGAGTATATTCCGCGTGATCAAAACAAATATGCAGATTCTCTTTCTCGCAGATATGCTGCGCTAATGGAAGAAAATTTTTTAAGAAAATATAATGCTGAACTTGACTACTCTCAAAAGAAATTTGAAAATGGCATTAAACCAAATAAAAGAATTTTCTTTTGTCACCCTTCTATCATTAGAAATTCACATAAAATAAATCCTTATCTTGTAGCAAGCATTAGAAATAAAAGGATTAGAAAATTATCTCGCGAGCAACAAAATTTTGAATATAGTTATTTGTTTAATGAAATTTTTTCAAAAAACGGGCAAATGTTTATTCGCTGTTTTTATTATGATAAAAAACAACAACTTAAGAAAGTTTTTGAAAAAATATTTGATGTAAGCGAGTCACACACTACTCATTTTTGTGACTTTTTATCTGACAATTTAAAAATATTAAAAGAGAAAAATAATGTTCGCAACATTTGGATTTCGTCAAATTATCGTGCTATCAATGTTTTTTTTGAACAAAAAAGAAAACTCCCTAATGAACAATGGGAAAATTTTTTAAATGTCTATAAATCACTTAACGGATTTGATAAAGTATTTTTTCATAATTTACCGTTTGAACATCAATTTAGTCCTGAAATTGTTTTAACAGAGAACGCTAAAAAGAAATTGGATAAAGAAATTTTAAATCTTGATGAATTAATAGTTCGGCTTTCAGAAAATATAAGCGATAAAGAAAAAAACAAATATTTTGGCGCAATTATTCGTCATCAACTAAGAAATTATAAAGCTAAATTAGAAAGAGAATTAGAAAAGATAGAAATTTATGAAATTATTAATGAGACGGTAGCATCATTAATCGCGAAAGGCTGCACGAATTTACCAATTAAACAAAAATTAAATTATTAATTCTACTTATTTTATAAATAAATAAAATGATTTATTTATTATTTTAATTAAATTAATTTTTGTTCAAATTTATTATTTAATTTTGTTTAAAAAAACTATGGCATTTTGTTAAATAAAAATTAAATTATTAATTTATAATTTACTTATTTAAAGTTAAAGTATTTTTAATAAAAAAGAATTTATTGTTTTTGCTTAAGTTTTAATTAAAATATTATATTTAATTTTAAAAAGGCCGCATTAATTTAGTTTATTAAACATAATTTTACTTATGTTAAGTTTAAGTACTTTCAACGAGAATAATTTATATTATTTTGTCTAAGCTTTTATTAAGTATTTTAAATTAAGTATTTTAACAAGAATAATTTATATTATTTATGTTTAATGTTTAAGCTTTTATTTTGGATTTTAAAAATATTTCTTAAATACATTTTTATCAAAATAAAAAAGCTTTTATGTATTTAATACTGCCAATTAAAAAAACATAAAACCTATATTGTAGAATGCAATATAAACATTTTTTATGAAGCATTAACTTTAATTTTTTAAAACTAAAGTAATTAAACTAATAATGATAATTCAAGCGTTAAACATTTTGCGCTTCCGCCAGAAAGAATATACTGATCTAATGATGATTCTAATACTTTAACTCCAATATTTTGAAGTTTTGTTTTTAATTCTTTTGACGCTTTATTTAAAACAAGATTGTTATCTACACTAACTGCATTACATCCAAAAAGCATAGCATCTTCTTTTGATAAGGGAATTAATTTATTTTCAAATTTTTTATTAAACTCATTTAATGTCTTTTTAGAAAAAGCTTCAGGATAATAAATAATATAGCCATTATCTAGTGGGCAAAAACAAGTGTCTAAATGATAAAAATCAGGATTTATTAGTTCTGCATGAATTAATTCTGTTTTTGGAGACACTTTTTCTAAAAAATTTTTAACATAATTATAAGCCTTTTTTTCTGTTCTAAATCCATATCCAAGAACTAAAATATTTTTGTGTTTTTCTAGCAATGCATCGCCTGCACCTTCAAAATATATATCATTATCAATGAAATAAGTGTCGGTTTTAAATTGTAATGTTCTTAAAAAATCATTATATAATATGCTTTCTGATTGCCTTTCTTTATATGCGAAGTGCGAAATTAATGCATTTCCATTAATTACAAGTGCTGCATTGGCAGTAAAAACAAGATCTGGCAAATCTTTAGGTTGATTTCTCATTACAACTAAGTTTACATTAAGATTTTGTAAAATTTTATAAAGATTTTCCCATTGTTTATATGCAACAAAATAATTCACTTTTCCAATATTGAAATTCATCCAAGGATTAATTTCATAATTTACAGCAAAAGCCTTTGGTTCACACATTAAAATAGTTTTCATATCTTTTCTATGGTTAAAATAAAATAAATTATGTTACTTTTAAATATAAATTTTCAATATAAAACTACTCAATTTTAAATTCGTCCAATGATTAATTTTATAATTTGCAACAAAAATCTTTGATTCATGTTTAAAGTATATTTTTATATTAAAATTAAAGCAGATTATATTATTTTAAATAAACTGATTTTATCTAAAAAATATCAATGATTATAACAACAAACAAAAAATCTGTATATTTTTTATATACAATTTTAACTTTAGCTTTATTATTGTTTGATGTTTAAAATATATTATAAAAAACAAATTTGTTATTTTTATATTTTGTTTCAAAAAAACATTTGATATACAAAAGCAAGGCCTTTTTTAAAAAATTATTAACAAATAGCAGTAAAGTATGTGCATTTTTTGCACATAGTTTTAACTTTAGTTAGGCATTTTTGATACTTTTAAAAATAAGTCTCTGTTATGTCTTTATTTTTAAACGAGAAATCATTTTAGTTTCAAAAGTAAAGCCCCCATTAATACATGATATTTTTACAATACTTTTTTAAAAAGTTTTTATTTATTAGAAAATAAAAAAAATAATTTTGTGTAAAAAATAACATAAATATATTTCAATATATTTTTTAAAACTTTAAACTGAAATCAGCATGTTTATATATTTTTGATTTGTATACACAAAAAAAATATTTATAATATATATAGTAAACTTAAAATTAAATTCAAATTAAATGTTTGTAGAAAATGTTTATTTATTTGTTTACTTGAAAAGTATTTTTTTAATCGCAATATATGTTAAAATGTTTAATGGCGATAATATATACAACCTCAACTTTGAGGAGATTTTTAAAAAATGATTGCTAACAGTGATAGTATATTATTATTTTTAGAATGGTTTGGTGCAATTTCGGCTTTGTTAGGATCTTTTGCATTAGCATCGCGCAAATTTAACCCTTCAATTACTTGGTATCTCTGGATAATAAGTAATATATGTTATATTATTTACTTCTTTAGCTATGAGCAATATGGATTACTGCTATTAAATATCTTTGGATTATTAATTAATCTTTTTGGTTTATATCAATGGGCACAATCAGAATACAACATTAATCAAAAAATTACAAAAAACTTTTTAAATCTTTCCGTAGTTTTTTCGTTAGTTGCTTTTTACTGTATTGTATTATTTATTTTTAATCCAAAAATCATATATGCCGAATGGATTGGTTCAATGTTAGGAATAGCTGCTGCTCTTTTAATTTCTTCTAGGCATAAGTACTCATTTTTATGCTGGCCAATGTGGATATTAAGTAATGGAATTTTATTAACATTAACAATTATGACAGAACAATACGGAGTTGTATTTTTGCAATCAGGTTTTATGCTTATTAATGTTTATGGTTTTTATAATTGGTTTAAAAACATTAACTTTGCACAAAAAATCAATCAGATAGAAATACTTTCTTAGGTTTAATTTTTAAACACATCAAAAATCTTTTAATTCACAAAAAATGGTTTTAAAACATTAGCTTTACATGTAAAACCAATCAGATAGGAATGATTTTCAGGCATAATTTATAATACAGCAAAATCTTTTATTTATAAAAAAAATTGATTTAAATCCTTAACTTTATAATATAAACTAAACCTAAAAAAATAAAATAAGTTTATTTTAGTAAATTTAAATATAATATAATCAAAAATAATAAAACTAGTCAAAAAGGCTTTTATTAATTTTTTTATAGCTTTTAAAAAAACTACAAAAACAATAATAGAAATTAATGGAAGTTAATCAGTTTGTTAAATGTTTTAATTGAAAATAATTTTAATTGCTGATAAATATCATAAACTTTAAATCAAACAAATTACAGAACAATTTAAAAAGATTTTTAAAATACAAAATTAAAATACAAAACAATTAAATCTTAGTAAAATTAAGCTCTTTGTTTTTATGGTGTAGAGTAAGCCAATATTCGTTTGTTAAAATTTGTGTTTTCCTCAAAAACTTTTTGATAAAATAAATCCCATTTTTCACTTATTTTTTTTGCTACTTTTTGTTTATCTATTGCCTTTTTAAACAAATTATCAAAAGAGTCTATATGATGTTGTTTTACTTGATAAATATATTTAAAATCTACCGTTTTAAAAAATTCTTGTATTATTTCTGCATATTTAATGGCAATTTTAATGTTCCCTATTGCCTCAAAACTTATTTTAGCACTTAAAAGCCCAAATGACTCTTCTTTTATTTGTTCAGGAGGATTTGCGTTTCCCATTGTCCAAGAGTAAATATCTCTAAATGTAGTTAATGAATTGGTTTTATATGATTGAAAACTAAAATCTTTATCTAATCTAACACTGCATGCTAATTTTAAATCTTCGTGCATTTTTGTTAATTTTAAACAGTTATAATTGTATGAATCTATCCATACAGAAGCATTTTCTTTTATTTCAGAAAGATGCTGTTGAATACTTTGATTAGTAATGTCTTCTTTTTGTAAATACTCAATTGAAAATAAAAATATTTTTTTGGCTGCCTGTCCTATTTTTTTTAAACAATTTAAGTGTTCATTCCAATTAAATATCTTAATTGACCATAGCTTAACAGAATTTTCTAATTCTTTTTCTGTTAAAAATCTTTCTGATTCAGTCACAAGACCTATTTTGATTTTATTGATTTCTTCAGGTTCATTATTTTTTTTAATTTTATAATGCCTCATATAATGAGCATCCAATTTTAAAAAATTAGAATTGTTATTAAATAATGATAAAGCGGAATTAACTGGATTTGCTATAATTTTTATTCCTTTAACATATTCATAATGTCTAAAACAATGTTCATGACCATGAATCCAAAGATTTGTGTTTTTTAACAAAAATGGACCTATTTTACTAGAACCATTATTACAATAGTTTACAATATGAGTAATATCTTTAAATTTATCTATCTCACCACTTATAGCACGGTATAAATAATCAGCTTCAGGATAGTCAATTCCAGAACGAATTAAAAATATATTTTCATCTGTTTGATTAAATAATTTTACATCAGTTCTAGCGTGTTCTTTCATTATTCCGCCAACTAAAATTTCTTCATAAAATGGTAGATGGTGAGTAATGATAACAATTTTTTTGTTTAAAATTTCTTTTATGTTGCGAATTTTCTGAAACAAAGACTCTTTACTGCTTTCATCTTTTAAAAAAATATTTTTTTCCTTCTTTGAAATACTATAACCGCCTTCTATAGTTGATAAATTGTTAATAAATTGACTCCAAGTTAAATTTTCTTTGGTAAAATCTACTTTTTCTTTAATTTTAAAGTAGGTATCTTTAGTATTTTTTGGAAATAAATATTTTGAATTTAAATCTTGATCTAATTTAGTATTTATTAAGCTGGCTTTGTTAATTGCACTTAAAATTAAATCTGAATTATTTATAAAATTCCAACTTTTTTTATTTTCATCCAATTCTGTAAAAATATTCCAAGCTCCTGTTTTTATTTTCTCTTTTATTTCATGATCTTGATATATTTCTTTAAGTCTGTTTATGTTTGATTTATCTTTATACCATTCTTTTGCAAAAATATACAACATATCATTCATTCTTGATGCAGCAAACTTAACTAAATCTTTATTTAGGTTATATCCAGCATCTGTCCAAAGTGTAGTTCCGAGAAATAAATATTCACCAATACTTGTAACGTCATTATGCAAAAACTTAACATTTGGAGGAGCTTTTGATTGTAATTCATTTAATGTTTCGTAATAATCATGACCCCAAAATTCATGATTTCCTGCTACATAAATACAATTAGTATTTACTTTTGAAATAAAATCATAACCACTTATTGAATTATCTATATCACCAGCAAAAATTACAATAGATTCAAATCCATTATTTTTTAAATTTTCTATTTTTTCATTAATTGTAGATAATAAAAAATTTTTCTTTACTTTATTTATTCTTTCTAGATGAACATCGCTTAATATAAGAAGTTTTGTATTATTATTCATTTTTTAATTTTACTTATTTTAAGTTAAAATGTATTACAAATTAATTCAAATTTAATTATATTAACCACATTAATTTAAATCAATAAAACATTAGACTGCAACAAAAATCAAATTTTAATAAAATATTTTTTGCTCCTTTTATTATTAATAGTATACACAAAATTTAAATATTAAACTTGTTTTAATTCATTTTATTTCAATATCTAAATTAACAATATTTAAACAAAGTATTTTTTATTTTATTATTTGCAATATATATCTTAATATATAAGAGCCAAGTTTTTTATAAAAAACAATTGTAAAAAACAATAATAACTTTTATTTAAATGATTACAATAAAAATCAAACATTAAACAAAGTAATTGCATTATTTTTTGTAACAAAGTAATTATAAAAACACACAAATAAAACCCACTTATTTTTAAGGAGGCTAAGTTAACAATAATAGTTTTATTAAATAACCACAACAAAAATCAAACTTTAAGTAAAGTAATTAACACGCAAATAAAAACCCCCTTATGTTTAAGGGGGGAAAATTAAAGGGGAGAGATAATGTGGGCGCGTTGGAAATATTTTTATTTGTATAGTATTAAAAAAAATATGCTACACAAGTTTTTAATATTAACTATTAGATTAAATACTGTTTATTAAGATAAACGGTATTAAATAGCATTAAATTTTAATTTTCCCTCATTTTAAAGACATTAATACAAATATTAACGCCTAAATATTTTAATAACATTTTATTAACAAAATATTTGTTGTTTTTAAAAAGACTATTTATGTTTATTGGAATAATGAATAAAAATATTTTGATAATTGAAACAATAAAGTAAGCACAAAATCTATATAGTACAACGCAACCCTAACTTTTTAGGAACAAAATAATCAATTTTTCTTTATAAAACTTATAAGTTGTTAAAACTAAATTAATCTTTTCCCTTTGTTAACTTTAATTTTTTGAGTTAAATCAATGTATTCTGTTGCAAATCCATCCGGTGTTGAATAGTGAATTACTGGAATTCCATGTTCTTTAATGGCTTTCATGCAGGCTGCGCACGGTCTAGCCATTTTTTGTTCACCTTTATTATTTATATGATAAATATATAATTCTGCATTTTTAAAATCTATGTCCATTCCACGTACCTTAGTTAAAACATCCATTTCTGCATGAAGATAATGTGGTGCTGAATCTGGAATATCAATTCGCTCAGTGTTATATATTTTTTGCATTGGGTGACTTTTGGTAGAGTTGTAACCACGCGCTATTATTTTACCTTTAACAACAAGAATCGCTCCGATCTTATTTTTTCTAAAAACAGATAATTCAGATACAGAACGAGCAATATTTTTAAATTTTTCAAATCGTGGATATGCTTTAACTTTGTTGTTGGGTATAAATCTGTCTACTTCAAACTCAAAGTTTTCATGTACTAAAAACATGTTTTTATTTTAATAAAATTTGCATTTATATTTTATTTAAAGTTAAATTAATAGCTAATATTAATATATAATAAAATACCAGTGCAAATAAAAAAATGTTTTTTTAAAAAACTTATACATTTAAATTTTGTTGGTATTTAATATTTTTAGTTTTTTAAAAAACCCATAAAAATGAATTTTATAAATTCAGACATGTTTATATATCTAAATCTTGTTTTGTTTCTTTTTAATTTTTTGCAAAATAAATTTTATAAATTTAAGCTTAATAAAAATTAAATTAACAAAATTTTAATTAAAACATCTGTTGTTTCATAAAAAAGATTATTTTCATTTACTCAAAAAACTATAAAATAAAATAATTAACATAGCATATGTATAATATCTGTATTGTAAAATAAACTGCATTTTTTAGTTGTAATCTTTGTATTATAGATTCTTTTAACCAAAATGCTTAAATCTTGTTTAATTTTTGTCATTTATTAAAATAAGTTATTGATCAAGCTTTAAAATTATTTTTTATGAAAACTATTCATCCATCTCTTAATAATATTAAAGAATATGCCGAACTCGTGTTTAAAAGAGCTTTAGTTAACGACTTAAAACCATTACAAAAAATTAAAGAGTTTGAAGCTAAA
>Ga0209721_1000983_pt1 | contig 22919 bp, 30 predicted proteins | sample TshhotsprinmetaG_FD_184139 | JGI IMG/M metagenome (GOLD analysis project Ga0209721, IMG submission 184139) | Hot spring microbial communities from South Africa to study Microbial Dark Matter (Phase II) - Tshipise hot spring metaG (SPAdes)... | ecosystem: Environmental > Aquatic > Thermal springs...
AAACAAAATATTCCCATTGATGTGATCAAAAAACAGCTCCATGTCGCCTAAGGGGTACCCTGTTTGTCTTTTGGGGATGGAAATTAATGTAATGAAAAATGCTCATCTACAGTCAGAAATTGATTTTAAACAAGTTTCTTTAGAACATGGGCATTCTACTCAGCTTGAACTTGAGCTAATAGAAGATAGTTATCTAAATGAAGATGTTAACAAAGAAATTGCCAAATTAAAGTCTAAGTATAAGCGGTTTTATATTGTTACGTACAAAATTGATGAAAGTCAACAAATTGAGCAAATAGGATTATGGATGCCTAATCCTGTAAATAATAAAGCATATCTGATCGAAGATTTGACAAAATACATTAATGGAACACATGCGATTAGTATTGACAACGAATTAAAGAATATTCTAATAAATGAAAATAGTTCAGAAGTGAGCTTAGACGCTCACGTCTTTGGAATTGTATTAGATGATTCGGAAGAGAAGAAGAATTAATCCCAAGATAGGGGGGTAGCCTGTGTTCGTTGGTGAAAGCTTAATCAACATGAGAATCCTTCACAATTTGAGTAGAAGACAGCTAGCAGAAAAAGTTGGTGTAACTGAACAGGCTATTTGGCAATATGAAAACGGATACGCTTTTCCAAAGTTAGAAGTTGTAAATAAATTAAAAACGATTTTTAATGTGAAGGCGACGTATTTTTATAAACCAGATCTTTTGAATAAATTGGATACGGACAATATCAAAATACAGCATATCGCGTACAGATCGGAGACGATTAACTCGCTAAATAAATCTCAAAGTGAACTAATGCATGTCAGATTTGTCGATGCTTTTTTGAGAAAGATTGAGAAAAAAGTTAGCTACCCGAGAAATGTACTCTTAGAATTGAGAAGAGATACGATTAAATTTTTAAAGGACAATCCAGAAATGGATAGAGAACGACAAATAAAGTATATTGCAGAATTAGCTCGTGAAAGAATTGGATTGGATAAAGAATCCAATAAAAATTTATTATTCCTGCTAGAGAAGGCTGGGGCTTTTATTCTTGAAAAAGAATTTGCAGAAAATATTGACGCTTATAGTTTATGGACAGAGGACGATAGAGCTTATATCATATTAGGGTCTGTCAAAAAATCTGCGGTTAGAAGAAATTTTGATTTGGCACATGAATTGGGACATTTGCTCTTACACTACAAAGTAGAGTTTACAATGCAAGATAAGAAGTCATATAAGCTCCTTGAAGATGAAGCGCATGCCTTTGCTTCTGAATTTTTGTTACCGGAGGAGATTTTTAGAAGGGACTGTGAAGGGATTGTTAAGTTGTCCAATCCAGATGCATATATTGATATAAAACAGAAGTGGAATGTGTCGTTACAAGCTATTGCAATAAGGGCTTTTAAGTTGAACATTATTGATTATCAGCAATATCGCTATTACTATATGCTGATAAACAAAAAGGGCTATAAAAATTTAGAACCATTAGACGATAAAATTCCTATAGAGAGACCAATGAAAATTCGAAGCATCTTGCGATTACTTTTTGAAAAAAACATTTACTCTGTATCCAGTTTAATGAATGAGTTAAGGGTAGATGAAAGTTTTTTTACTGTATTAACTGGGATAGAAGAGGAATTTTTTAAAAAATACAGGGAGCTTGAGACCAAAATCTTTTCAGTAAGTGAATTAGGAATAGAGGGAATTAAATGATACCTACCAGCCAACTGGAGGACACTGAATGAGCTTAACGCTCGTTTGGTGTCCTTTTTTATTTGAAGGGGGTTGTTTGCATGTGAATAACCTGATCCAGCAATATAAAGAGTCATTAAAGACGGCAAGGAAAATGTATAGAAGCGCGACTGATGAAGATAAAAAAGTGATTGCTGGGATGATCTCTGATTTGGAATTTGCTATTGAATGGATGGAAACAGGAAGGTGTCCCGAAAATCGACGTGGCATTGAACGAAGAGCAGCATATCAACGTGAAAAATTATTCGACCCATTACTCATGCAAAAATATTTTCGTTCTAATGAACCTGTTTACGAATGGGACGATCACGAAAAGGAAAGCATCATTACGAGCTGGGACAAACAACGAATAGAGGACGCTTTATCCGTGCTTACCGAACGAGAAAAAGAAGTATATCTGATGTCACGGGGGTATTGCTTAACTTACAGTGAAATCGCCAATTATTTGTGCATCTCTTCAAGCAGCGTCCAGACGATGATTGAACGGGCGGAAAAGAAAATACAGAAAAGAATTAGTGAAAGCCTCTTCTGCATGTGTAGCTGAAGAGGCTTTTATATCATTTATTTATCGGTCGGTAGCGCCAAGATGCTTTTTTAACGCTTCTTGAAGAATTTGCGAATAGTTCACATCGTATTGTTTGGCAAGGTCATCGAGCCATTTAGGAATGGTCAATGTCTTTTTGACTGCTTTGTTTTCCATTTCATGACGAAAAGGTGGCATCCATACCTCGATAAACACGATAACTTGATTGTTTCCTGTTTGAATTTCTGATACTTTTGAAGGTTGAGGAATCTCTTCATTTTCCTGTTCCAAGCCGTATAAGTGTAATGCCATCGCTTCTTTTGCCATTTGAAACGCTTCTTCTTCGGTGTTTCCGCATGTAAAGCAGCCAGGAAGATCCGGAAACTCAACAGATATTCCATCATCCGCATAATCGAAAACCGCTGGGTAAATGTAACGGTCTTTTTTGTTCATATACATCAACCTCCTTTAGGAGGGGGCTTAGAGTAGCCCCGCCTGTTTGAGTATGCTTTTTACAGTTTTGATTGGTAAGTCTTTCTTAGGATGAGGGACGGTGACTAAGCCCGGTTTACTAGGATGTTTAAACTGATGATGACTGCCACTTGTTCTTACTATGTACCATCCATCTTGTTGTATAATTTTTATTAATTCTTTTGAAGAGTAACTCTTCATTTCCCTCCCTCCTTGATTTTATTATAACACGTATTATAATACGTGTCAATGTTTTTTTCATTATTTTTTGTCGTGTAAATGCCACTAATATATAGAAGTCCTCCTTTTTCTTGAGTGCCTAGTTGAACGCTAGGCACTTATTTTATGCATGGGGTAATGAGGATGTATAAATTATGTGACCATTTATCAGACGATGAGATAAAAAAATTAAAGGCGAAGAAGAAAAAAGATAAATTGTCCATGCGTGAAGTAATGGAGTTAATGGGCGTTCGCCGAGACACGTACAAACGAGTGCGTGGGGCGATTCGACGCAAATAATGTCGATATTTGACGAATGAATGGTGTAGGAAGATGGCTCTTTCTGCCGAATGAAGAGTAGGTGGGAGGAGGTGAAGAGTATTGAATAATGAAATATTAGAACGATTAGACTTGATTGAATTTAGACAGCAACTACTATTTGATAATGATCCATTTAGTAGGTTGTTATTCGAACATGAAGTTACGAGAGAACAATACCACAACATACTTAGTTTATTTGATTCGTTAAGGGAAAGATTAAATAACAATGAGCGTATAAGTTCAGTAAATTATGAGTCAGAAATTTATCGTATAGTTCCTCATCGTGAATATAATTACCATTTTGCTGAAGATGTAGCCAAAACATTGCATGAACAAGGAAGATACGAAGAAGTTTTTGAGGCGCTATATGGTCATGTTCCAAAGTTTCAAACTTATTTACAAAAGCATAGAGATTAAATGTCGGCATCCTTCGGGGTGCTTTTTATTTGGAGTGATTTTATGCCGAGTAGACCGTTGAAACCTTGCGCCGTTCCTGGATGTTCGAATTTAACACAAGGACGATACTGCCACGAGCACCAGCAAAAAGAACAACAAAACAAATACGATCGCCATCGCTACTATGACGAATATGTACGCGATAAAAATACTCGCGACTTTTACCACAGTAAAGAATGGCAGCGTGTTCGGCGCGTAGCGTTGACTCGTGACAAACATCTTTGCCAGCATTGTCTCGCCAAGAAGCGCATCACGCCAGCTGATGTTGTAGACCATATTGTACCTATACGTGTTGACTGGTCGCTACGCCTATCCTTAGACAACCTGCAATCACTTTGTAACGCCTGTCACAACAAGAAAACGGCCGAAGATAAGAAGCGATATGGGGAGGGGGCGGGGTAAAAATTTTTTGCCGGGCGGCTCTGGACCGCGCGCCCCCCTCAGCGTGAACAAAGTTCCTTTTTTGACGTAAAGGGGGGTATACAGTTTTGGGACAAAATTCAAACGAAAGGTGGTGTTTAAAATGGGTCGGCGTGCCAAACCGGTTGATTTGATTCTTATTCAAGGAACAAAGCATTTAACGAAAAAGGAAATTGAGGAGCGGAAAGAGGCTGAAGCGAGGTTACGGCCAAACGATGATAAAGTCAGGCCACCACACTGGTTAGATAATGTTGCGAGGAAAGAATTTAAGCGGCTTGTCAAAGAACTTAAAGAAGTCGGGTTAGTCACGAATGTGGATGTGAATGCTCTTGCGTTGTACTGCGACGCATATTCCAACTATGTCAAGTGTTCTCAGATCATCGAGGAAGAAGGGTTGATGGTCGAGTATACGAACAAGGCAGCGGAGACAAATAAGGTTCCGCATCCCCTTCTCACAAAGAAAAAACAGCTGCACGAGCAAATGAAATCTTTAGCCGTCGAATTTGGATTGACGCCAAGCTCCCGTGCCAAACTAGCGTTGCCGAAAGAGGAACCAAAGCAGCCGACACCGTTTGAACAGGAGTTTGGTGAAGTATGAGCTTGAAGCAGTGGCTTATTGACTACTCTCATGATGTTATTGATGGACGAGTGATTGCATGTCAGAAACATAAATGGGCATGTATGCGTTTTTTAAGAGATATTGAACGCGAGGGAACAGAGGATTTCCCTTACATTTTTAGCGAAACGAAAGCGATGCGCTTCCTCAAGTGGATGACGTTGTTTAAACACACAAAGGGTGTGTTAAAAGGGCAACATATCCGTCCCCACGAAATCCAAGTGTTCGTGTTCGGCAATATTTATGGATGGGTGCATAAAGAAACGGATTATCGACGTTTCAAAAAGGCGTATTGGCAAGTGGGGAGGAAAAATGCAAAGTCACAAAGCCTTGCATGCGTAGCGTCTTATGAAGCTATGGCCTTCGGTGAGAACATGTCTGAAGTATATATAGGTGCTACTAAGACAGAACAGGCAAGAATCGTCTGGAACGAAACCGAAGCCATGTTAGCTGGATGTCATGAGTTGAAAGGGAAGTATGAAGTAAAATATGGTGCCATTCATCATCCGAAAAGTCGTTCAATCATTCGACCACTTTCCAAAGAGGACAGGAAAACAGGTGATGGACTAAATCCACAGTGCGGTATTATTGATGAGTACCATGCACATGAAACAGATGAAATTTATAACATTATTGATTCTGGTATGATTGCACGTGCACAGCCGTTGCTGATGATTATTACAACGGCTGGTGTGAACTTGAATAACCCGTGCTATCGGAGTGAATATCAATATGTTTCGAAGCTTTTAGATCCGAATAGCCCTGTCGAAAACGAACGATACTTCGCAATGGTCAACGAACTAGATAAGGACGAGGACGGAAATCTTATCGATGACATTAGGGACGAAAAGGCATGGCTAAAAGCGAATCCGATTGCGGCTTCGTATCCAGAAGGAATCGAAAATATCAGAGCAAAGTTGCAAGAAGCGCTTGAAAAGCCGGACAAGATGGACGATTTTCTCACCAAAAACATGAACATATGGATTAACAAGCGTGCGCAAGGGTATATATCGTCGGATCGCTGGGCGGCCTGCGGCGTGGAAACCCTGCCGGATATTAATGGATTGGAAGTGTATGTGGGTGTTGACTTGTCAGCTACGACCGATTTGACGAGTGTTTCTATCGAAATTCCATTAAGTGATGGGCGATTTGTCGTGATGTCCCACTCATTCATACCTGAAGAAAAGCTAGACGAGCGAGTGAAAACAGACAAAATGCCATTCGATCAATGGGCTCGTCAAGGCTGGATTACAACAACACCAGGCGCGGTCGTTGATTACACGTTTGTTCGTGAGTATATCAAGGCAATTGCAGAAACACACGGTGTTTCGGTGAAAGAAATTTGCTATGACAAATATAATGCACGCCATTTGATGCAGGAGCTTGAGGCAGATGGATTCGTGACGGTAGAAATTCCACAAGGGATTCGCTACTTATCAGAGCCGACGAAAAATTTTAGGACGAAAGTGTTCGAAAAGAAAATCATTCATAACCAAAACCCTGTTTTAGCGTGGGCGGTAGGTAATGCGGTGACGCGAAAAGACGCTCAAGAGAACATCATGTTGGACAAGTCGAAGAGCACGGATCGGATTGACCCATTGGCAGCGCTTATTAACGCCCATGCCCGAGCGATGTTTGCGAATGCCGAGTCGGTTGATGTATCAGAATTTGCGACTGATGATTTTTTAGACAAATTGTGGGGTTGATAAAGTGAAGAAATTAAGACAGGTCTTTCGTGATTATGCGGAAGATTTTTTTATTTTCATCGGTTTGACGCTCATTAATATGGCAACTTTTCGACTAAGTGTTACGGCTGGTCTGTATGTACTCGGCTGTTCTTTTTTATCTATAGGTGTTTTTATTGCCATACAACCACCTAAACGTTATCCGCCATGAAGGAGGTGAGGAATAAATGTTTTTTCGACGTGCTTTGGATCGACGTAGTATCGAATATAGCTTAAACGATCCAGCTCTTTTAGATTTTCTCGGCATTTCTCCGGGAGAGGTTAACGTTTACGGCAAAAATGCTTTGAAAGAAGCAACGGTCTTTGCATGCATCAAAATTTTGGCTGAATCGATTTCGAAGCTTCCATTGAAGATTTATCGAGAGGACGAAAATGGCGTTATTAAGGCGACAAAACATTACTTGTATCGGCTATTAAAACTCCGCCCCAATCCGTATATGTCGGCATCTGACTTCGCCAAATGTAATGAAACGCAACGGAACACGTATGGGAATGCATATGTCAATATCGAAACTGACGAAAAAGGCAAGATTGTAGCATTTTGGCCGATTGACGCAAGTAAAGTGCGTATTTGGATTGACGATGTCGGACTTTTTAACAGTAAAAATCGTATCTGGTATGAAGTTGACGTCGGAACAGAGCGGCGAAAGCTGATGCCAGACGAAATTTTGCATTTTAAAAGTGGTGTGACGCTAGATGGAATAGTTGGAGTGCCTCCACTCGAATATTTACGTGCGACAGTTGAAAATGCAGCGGCAGCAGGGCGATTTATCAATAATTTTTACAAGCAAGGGCTACAAGTGAAAGGTATTGTTCAATATGTTGGCGATTTAAATCAAGAAGCCCAAAAGAAATTTCGAGAAAAATTTGAGGAAATGTCAGCTGGATTGAAAAATAGCCATCGAATTGCGCTTATGCCGATCGGATATGAATTTAAACCGATTAGTTTGTCGATGTCCGACGCACAATTTCTTGAAAACACAGAGCTCACGATCCGTCAAATCGCCACAGCGTTCGGGATTAAGATGCACCAACTCAATGATTTGAGCAGGGCAACACATACGAATGTGGCGGAGCAACAGCGACAGTTCTATGTGGATACATTGCTACCGATTTTGACGATGTATGAACAGGAAATGACATATAAGCTGTTCCTCGAAAGTGAAATTGATGCTGGATATTACGTGAAATTCAACGTTGACAGCATGCTTAGGAGCGACATTAAAACGCGATACGAAGCGTATGGAATCGGAATTGAGAAAGGATTTATTACGCCGAATGAGGCTAGAGCATTAGAGGAGAAACCGCCTCTTCCTGGCGGTGATCAGCTTGTGTTTAACGGCAATGTCATTCCATTGACGATGGCTGGTCAACAGTATGTGAAGGGAGGTGGGGAAAATGGACAAGCAGGCGACGATGGAAACAAAGGAAATTCGAGCGTTACCAGTGAAAATTGAAGTTCGCAAATCAGCAGAAGGGGAAGAGCAGCGGACGATATCCGGTTCTATCAAGTACAACACAGAAAGTGCGGAGATGCGAGACTGGTGGGGCGACACGTTTGTTGAAGAAATTGCTTCAGGGGCATTTGACGAAAGCTTGAAAACGCGCAGTGTTGTTGGTCTGTGGTCACACGATGCGTCTAAAGTGCTCGGAAGCACAAAAAGTGGAACGTTGCGCCTGGAGAGCACGGAAAAGGAATTACGCTTCGAGCTGGATTTACCTAATACAACAGTCGGCAACGATGCCTGGGAAATGATTAAGCGAGGAGATGTCGATGGTGTATCGTTTGGCATGCGAGTCACAAAAGACAAATGGTCGCAAGTCGATCGGGACGGCAAAAAAATCTACAAACGTTCCATTTTGGACGCGGAACTGTATGAAATTTCTCCTGTTGCTTTTCCGGCGTACCCAGCAAACGAAGTATCTGTGCGATCACTCAATGAATACCGCGAACAACAAAAACGCGCTTCTGATGAATACAAAAAAAGAAAATTAGCGATGGAATTAGAGCTGATGTAATCGGCTCTTTTTAACTTTTTACAGGAGGTTGAATGATATGGGAAAAGAATTACGTGAAATGTTACAGCAATTAGAACAAATGAAAACAGAAGTTCGCTCTCTTTTAGGAGAGGATAAAGTAGAAGAAGCTGAAAAGCGCATGGAAGACGTGCGAGCGTTGCAAAAGAAAATCGAAGTGCAGCGGCAATTGGAACAAGAAGAACGTGGTGGGCTTGGAATTGGTGGAGCTCAGTTGGCTAGTGGGGAAATTCGCACGGTGACAAAAGAAGATGCCGAATTAGAAAGTGAGTATCGCCAAGTATTTATGAAGGCAATTCGTCGTCGCCCGGTATCATCTGACGAGCGAAGCATTATTGTGGAATATGAAAAACGTGCGGTGATGCACACTGGTGGGGTTGTGGGGCAAGCAGATGGAGATTCTGGTCTCATTTTGCCTCAAGACATTCAAACGAAGATTTATACACTGATGCGCGACTTTAACGATCTTTCACAGTATGTAAATGTCCAAAATGTTACGGCTCTTAGCGGTTCCCGAGTTCTTGAAAAAGATGAGGAAATGGTGCCTTTCCAAGATGTCGATGAGTATGGATTGATCGGGGAAACAGACAATCCTAAATTCGTCCCAATCTCATACTCTCTCAAAAAGCGCGCTGGCATTTTGCCTTTAACGAACGAATTAATTGCTGATACGGACCAAAACATTGAACAATACGTGACGAATTGGATTAGCAAAAAAGCTGTCGTTACACGAAATTATCACATCACTAATTTATTAAAGACGATGCAAAAACAATCGCTAACAAACTTCGACAGTATCAAAAAAGTTCTTAACGTACTTTTGGATCCGGCCATTAGCGCAAACAGCATCATTTTAACGAACCAAGACGGATATCATTGGCTGGACGAGCAGAAAGACGCAAACGGACGCTATTTATTACAAGATGACCCAACTCAACCAGGACGTAAATTATTCAAAGGACGCCCTGTAGTAGTTGCTTCGAATCGTTTCTTGAAAACAGAAGGAACGTCTACATTGTTGGCGCCAATCATTATCGGTGATTTAACACAGTTAATCGTTGTATTTAACCGTCGTTTCTTTGAACTGGCGAGCACAAAAGAAGGCGGCGACGCTTTCCTTCGTGATACAACGAACCTTCGCACAATTATGCGCGATGACTATAAATTCTGGGATACAGGCGCAGCGGTGTTTGGGCAATTAGATGTCACTGAGGGTTAATGAACGGACGATGGGGGATATGATTCTCCATCGTCCTTCTTATGGGAGTGATTGTTTTGATTGTTACGCTCGAGGAAACTAAGAAATGGTTACGTGTTGAACACAATGACGAGGATAGCCTAATTAGTATGCTAATTAACGCTGCAGAAAAGTACTTGTTCAATGCGACGGGAAACACGTTTGACAGTACAAATGAGTTGGCGAAGCTGTTTTGTCATGTGTTAGTGACTGATTGGTATGAAAATCGCGAAATGATCGGAAAAACAAGCGAAAAAATACGCCCAGCTGTTGAAAGCATCCTTGCCCAACTGTCGCATTGCTATGCTCCACAGGAAGGTGGTGTAGAATGAATCCAGGCTTGTTCCGACATCGCATTACAATCCAGCAACAAACCGAAGAACAAAACGAAAATGGTTTTTTGTCGCAAGAATGGCAAGACAGGCATCATTTATGGGCAGCGATTAAAACGTTGCGTGGGCGAGAGTATTACGAAGCGGCGACAACGCAAAACGAAAATACAGTTCGTTTTGTCGTGCGCTACACAGCGGGGATTACACCCGATATGCGTATTCAATATAAAGGACGCACATTTGAAATTTTGTCTGTCATTAATGATGATGAGCGTAATGTCACGATGACGATTGTGGCAAAGGAAGTGATGTGATGGGGTTTAAATTAGAAGGTGTGCAAGAATTGTTGCGGAAGTTGGAGACGTTGGGTAACGAAGCTGAACAAGTCAAACAAGAAGCACTTATGGCTAGTGCAAAAGTGGTTCAGGAAGCGGCTTCGCAAAAAGCTCCACGCGACACGGGAAAACTTTCCGAAAACATCGTCATTTCTGATGTCAAGGAAGATGGAACAGTAGATATCGGACCGGATCGCGATCGTTTTTATGGGCTGTTTGTCGAATTTGGTCGAAAAGCAGGAGAGAAAAAAGGACGAAAATATCCGAAAGCAGATCCTCATCCTTTTTTACAACCAGCTTTTGAGGAAAACATCGATCGTGTGCAAGATGAAATGGCCGATGTCATTCGGCGGGAGTTGAGGTTATGAGTCTAAACAAGATGATTATCGATACACTCAAACCTCTTGGTGTTCCAGTCGCGTTTCAAACATATGAGGGGAAAGAAAAGACGTATATCACTTTTTTTGAATACAACCAGTTTTCTGCTCTCAATGCAGACGATGAAGAACAGCAAACGGCACATTTTATACAAGTTGATGTGTGGTCGAAAGGTGATTACACATCAATAGTTGATGAAGTCAAACAGCGAATGAAGGAAGCAGGCTTTAGACGGACAACTGAAACCGAGTTATATGAACCGGACACCAAAATCTATCACAAGGTGCTCAGGTTTTCTTATGTAGAAGAAAGGGAGGAATAAAAAATGCCAGGAGTGCAAGTAGGTTTAAGAGATTTATATTATGCAATTCTTAAAAAAGATGATTCGACAGGGGTTGCTTATCAAACACCAGTAAAAATTGCAGGGGCGATCAATGCGAAGATTTCTCCAAAGGTCGATACACAGACTCTCTATGCAGATGACGTTCCATCCGAGACGTTCACATCGCTTGGAGAAATTGAAGTTGAACTTGAGACAAAAGACCTTACGTTGTCAGTTCAAGCAGCACTTCTTGGCCATAAGATATCGAATGGTGTTCTCGTTAAAGAGGCTGATGACGTGGCGCCGTATGTTGCAATTGGATTCCGTAGTCAAAAAAGCAACGGCAAATTCCGATATGTATGGCTCACTAAAGGACGTTTTGAAACGCCAGAGCAGGAATATCAAACTAAAGAGGACAAACCTTCATTCCAAACACCAAAACTCAAAGGAACTTTTGTGAAACGTGATTACGACGGTGTGTGGCAAGTGATAGGTGATGAGGAAGAGACAGGATTCAACCAATCGAACACATGGTTCAACGCAGTTGTGAACGTTACTGCTGATACGACACCGCCTACATTGAGCAATACAGTACCTGCTAACAACGCGACTTCTGTTGCAGTCTCGACAACTGTACAGTGGATTTTCAGTGAGGCTATTTCTCCTGATGCTGTCAACGCTTCTAACTTCATGGTTATTAAGGATAGTGATGGTTCCGTTGTTGCGGGAACACTTTCTCAAAGTGCGGACAAAACAACAATCACATTCACGCCAAGCGCCAACCTTTCTGCAGCAACAGCGTACCGAATCATCGCGACAACAGGGGTACAAGACCTTGCAGGCAACAGCCTAGTCCAGGCTCAAGTAAGAAAGTTCACAACAGCATAATGAAAAAGGCAGCCTAGTGCTGCCTTTTTAATTTTCAAAAGGAGGAGATTTTATGTCAGTAAAAGATGTGAAAGTAAAGAAAATTCCTGTTCAGTTGGATAAAGAACGTCATCTTGTTTTTGATCTCAATGCATTTTGTGAGATTGAAGACAAATTCGGCAGTATTACAGAAGCTTTCAAAGCACTTGAAAATGTCTCAATGAAAGCGATACGGACTTTGTTATGGGCAGGTTTGATTCATGAAGACGAAACATTAACAGAAAAAGAAGTCGGAAAAATGATTGATATTGCAAATATTTCTGAGTTGGCGCAGGCAGTTGCTGAGGCAATGAACGGCGCTCTTCCTGAACCAAAAAACTAGAGACCAATCCCGATCTTGAGGAAACAAAAGGTTGGGATTGGCCTTTGCTTTTGTACGTTGGAACAGTGGTTTTTGGGATGGACGAAAAGGATTTTTGGCGGTGCACACCACGCAAATTTTTTGCGCTTTGTGATGTGCATAAAAAAGTGAACCGTATCGAAGGTGAGCAAGAAGACACGATGACAGGATATATCGACCAGGTACTTTTCTGACGGGAGGTGAGAATATGGCGGAGGTTGGTGCGCTACGTGTCACTCTAGGACTCGATTCAGCAGATTTTTCACGTAATATTACAGATATTAACCGTAAGTTAAGGGCAATTGAGAGCGAATTTAAGGTTGTTAGCGTAAGTGCAGGTCAATTTGACAACAGTTTAGATCAGTTAAAAGCGACATCTGACGTATTAACAAGAAAATTAGAAGCGCAACAAGCAAAAGTACAAGAATTGAAGCGGAGATATGACGAAAGTGCTGCAACTAAAGGAAAAGATGCAGCAGAAACTGAGAAGCTTCTCGTCGCTTATAACAAAGCACTAGCGGCGATGCGTCAAACAGAAAGTCAGTTGGAACAGACAAAGCAAGCAATACAAAGTCAATCAACGGCTTGGGGTAGATTGAAAAGCCGACTAAATGAAGTAGGTCAACAATTTCAGGAAGTCGGGTCTCAGATACAAGAAGCTACAGCAGGATTAGGAGCAACTCTCACTGGTATAGGCGCTTCTATGGCCGCAGCGGTAGGTAGTGTTACAAAATTCGGTATCGAATTTAATGCTCGGATGGAACAATCAAGAATCGCTTGGGAAACGCTACTAAAATCTACGGAAAAAGCAACAGAAATGCAGCAAAATTTACAGAAGTTAGCCGAAACATCTCCATTTGATTATGAAGGGCTCGACAAAACAGCAAAGATGATGCTAGCGATGGGGTGGAATGCTGAAAATTTGTTGCCAGATATTAAAGCGATTGGAGATGCCGTAAGTGCTGTTGGTGGAGGTACAGAGGCTTTAGAAAACGTCGGTCTTGCATTCGCTCAAATGAACGCAAAAGGGAAAATCAGCGCAGAAGAAATGAATCAATTAGCGGAGAATGGTATTCCGGCATGGCAGTTGCTTGCGCAAGAAACCGGAAAAAGTGTTCAAGAGCTTATGAAAATGAGCGAAAACGGCAAATTGTTTGCTAATGAAACGATTCCATTAATTATGCGTGGTATGCAGGAGAAATTTGGCGGTTCTATGGAAAAAGCTTCAAACACATTTACAGGTCAGCTAGAACGTTTAAAAGAAGTTATGAACAAAACATTCGGAACCGTTTCTATGCCGTTATTTGAAGCGTTAAAAAACATTTTGCCGGAAATCGCAGATAAATTACAAAGCGTTGGTAATTGGTTTTCTAATCTCTCTGAACCGATGCAAAAAATTATTACAGCAACAGCTATCATCGTTCCAGCATTCACTTTGCTAACTGGAGGAATTTTACTAGCTATAGGTGCTATAGGAAATGCCATGCAAGGTTTTGGAGCATTGGCAAGCGTGCTGGCTAGCGCTGGCGGAATGGCAGGAGTCTTTTCAAGCGCGATAGCCGTTATTACTGGTCCAGTAGGGATTGCGATCGGGGCAATTGCTGGATTAGTAGCTATCGGTGTTGTGCTATATAAAAACTGGGATGAAATTAAAGCGTTTTTGTCGGAAGCATGGGAAGGAATAAAAGCGACAGCTGTGGCAGTTTGGGATGGGTTGAAAACTTATTTTACAAGGATATCCAATATTTATAAAACGATTTTTTCGACCATGTGGGAAGGGATTAAAACGGTAGTCATAACAGTTTGGCAAGGACTAAAAACAGCAGCTACAGCCATTTTTGAAGGGATAAAAGTGTATTTTACAACCGTACTCGACATATACAAAACGATTTTTTCAACTGTTTGGAACACAATTAAGACAACTGTTGTTGGCGTTTGGGAAGGATTAAAAACAACGGCAATGACTATTTTTAATGCGATAGCGTCATTTTTATCGAATGTATGGAATGGTATCTGGGAGGGAATTAAAAACACCGCCAGAAATTGGGCGAGTAGCTTTGCAGAAATCGGTAAAGACTTACTTCGTGGTATATGGAACGGTATGAGTAGCATGGCGGATTGGCTATGGGACAAGGTTAGATCTATGCTCTCTGGGCTAACAGACAAAATCAAAAACTTTTTCGGTATTCGCAGCCCGAGCCGTTTGTTCGCAGAGTACGGAGGATATTTGTCACAAGGTTTAGCGATCGGTATTACTGACGGTGCAAAGCTGGCAGAAAACAGTGTTGTTGATATGGCAAAACGAGTAGCAAAAGCCGGTCAACAAATCGGCAACATCGCTCTACCAAGCATAAAGCCAGCAGCGATTCAACATGTTGTGGAAACGAATGTCGTTGGTAACGTTACGTCAGCGGCTTCGGGTACAGGACCGACAATCATCATCGAAAACATGGTCGTTAGAAACGATGAGGATATATATCGCATTTCGCGTGAGTTATACTCGATATCTCAATCATCCCGCAAAGCAAGGGGGATGAGGTAATGTCCAAGGGATTTTCTTTCAATGGAAAACACACAAGAGAAATGGACATTCTTGTGGCAGATTTAAAAATGCCACTTGTGTCAAATATGAAAGATACCTATGAGTCCGTACCCGGACGCGATGGGAATATTCTTTTCCCTGGATGGTTAGAAGATAAGCGAATCGAATGCACGCTCGGTGTTCGTTGCACGCGCTCTGAACGAATCGCTAAACTGCGTGAAGTTGCGCGATGGCTCTATACACGAGAACGAAAGCAACTTATTTTTGACACGTCGCCGGATGTGTATTATGTGGCGAAGGTGGCAGGACAAGTGGACGTTGAGCATTTGCAAGGGATATCGCTTGTGAAGGTGGCGTTTCAAGCAGAGCCATTCGCATATAGCGTCAATAAGACAGGCGTATCGAAGCAAATTACCGCAAGCGATAAGCAAGTTACTCTAGTCAACAATGGAACATACGATGTTTTTCCATTAATAAAGGTATCAAATGCTAATACAAATTCATTGTCTTTAACGCTCGGTAACGACAAACTAACCATTTCAAATGCCCTCCAAACAAGCGATGTACTAACGATTGATTGTGACGGAATGACCGTTTTATTGAATGACACAAATATTTTAGATAAAACATCGGGCACGTTTTTGACGTTGCGACCGGGCACAAATATAATGACCGTCGAGGCACAGAATACGCTAAACATATCGGTTGAATGGCGCGAACGATTCTTGTAGGAGGTGAGAATGTTGAGCTTTTCAAGAAAAATCGAACACCAGATGGTGCTATATGACCTTGCTGGGAAACCACTCGGTGTTCTGAAAAATGCGTACAACATTGAACATGAAGAGACACTAAACGACGCAGAAGTACTCACGTTCTCGCTTCCACGCGATGGTCGTCTTGCCCGAGTGATGATGAACGATATGGAAATCATCTATATGGGCAAGCGTTTTTTTATTTCTGAAATGAACGACGGACGCGATGCGAACGGCAAACCGATTTTCGATGTTGTCTGCCCGTCTTATTTCGTGAAATTGCTCGATACATTTCTAATTGAAATTACCATTGACCGTAAGACGCCGAAAGCTGGGCTGGAACAGATCGTTGCTCGCACAGGTTGGGTAGTTGGGCGTGTAGAGGCGCTGTCGTCACAAGAAACACAGCACTCGATGAGTGAAAAGCGAAAATCGGCGCTTTGGACGATTCGACAGTGGGCGAAAATCACAGGGCATGAAATTCAGTTTGATACAGTAAAAAAAGAAATCAACCTTGTCAAACAGATTGGAACGAATCGGGGCTATGGTTTTCGATATCGGAAAAACTTGAAAGAAATCAAACGGACGATTCGTGCGCCAGAGGCGACCGTCCTCTATCCATATGGTAAAAATGGGCTGTCTATCGAGAGTGTCAATGACAATAAACCGTATGTCGAGGATTACTCTTGGTATACGAGTTTAGGAATCCCATTGATTGAGGCAAAACAAAAGTATCGCAAAGAGTATGTGTGGGAAGATGAGCGGTTCTTGCTCGCTGGTGACTTAATGCGCGCAGCACAAGAAAAACTGAAAGTATTGTCACAGCCTGTGATTTCGTATCAGTGTAAAGTCATCGACTTATCTGCATTGACAGGAAATTCACAATATGAGTTTTCTGTTGGGGATTATGTGAATGTATTCGACGATGAACTTGGAATCAACGTTCAGACACGTATTGTTCGTATGCGACGTTTTCCCGATGAGCCGTATCGAAATGAAGTGGAGTTGTCGTATATTATTCCAGGCATTCATACGCAAGAACAAGACCAACTCACTTCATCGGATGTTTCGCTGTCCCAACCGTCTTTCATTGTCGGGACGAACGAAAAAACACTTTCCGTTGGAACATCTGTACAAACGGCTCTTTCGCTTGTTATTACGAACTTTAGTTCCGCAAACGCACAAGTTGGTCTATCGTTAATCGGACAAGCGTCAACGGCGATGACGGTTGAAATATCATTTACGTACGGCGGGAAACCGACATTTAATACAATCAAGCAAACGTGCCAAGCTGGATTTGTGACGATCGGCGTTCCGTTTCTGCTATTACAAATGCCCCCCGGATCGGCGTTTTTAGATGTGCAAATGAAAACAAGCACAGGAACGCTGACTATTGATCCGCGTGGGCTTCAAGTGTTTGTGTATGCAGCGAACTTGCTTGGTGGTATTTCCGATCGCTTGCCGCGTGCGAATGCAACGGAAGAAATTGAATGGAAGAAGGCTATCCAACCACATGTTAGTCGTTTTCAATCTATTGTTAATGGTCAAGTTGTCAGCACGCAAGTCATTGTTCCTGTATCTGCAAATATTACAGAATCAATATCACAATGGCGGACACATGAACAAATTCGTCCGTTTCCAGCGGTGTCAAGTACGGTACAAATCACATTGAAATGAGGTGAAAGCATTGGAATTTGATATGGAACGAGCGTATCATTCGCTCGCTAGAAAAGAAAATTTCGTGACTGGTGAAGTTATTGAGATGTTGAAACATAAAGTCAGCTCCATTCCGATACGCGGTTTTACAAAAGTAGAGCTTTTTGACGAAAAGCGATTCGGGAAAAAAGTTGAAGAAGTCACGGCGGAAAACTTTATTTCGATTAATATGAAAGATTACTTAGAATTCATTTTAATGAGTGAGTATTCAAAAATTGGCGAGTGGTCAACCAGCGGTAAGTCCTTTACAGAATGGCATATGCGACCAATCACAAGTAAATCTTTACCTTTTGATACGATCGCCCTCACGACAGATTCACGACCGGAAAATCCGCAAAATGAGCGTATTGTGATGGGGGATATTGTTGGATATGCTTTTAAAAATGAATATGTAGGAACGGATACAAGACGCGGAACAATTAATACCGCGGAAAGTTATACAGATAGAGGGATCGCACGCTTTGTTTTTGACTTTTCGACTCAAGCGGCAAATGGAACGTTTTCATCGGTTGTATGGTATTCAGACACAGGTAGACCTTCATCAATATCAACTCAACGATACTATCAGAAAAATTACGAATGGTATGTGGCGCTGAGAGGAAATAACGGGATAGCAAATAACTCGGAAAATAGAGGTGGTCTCTGCTTTGACGGCTCTAGTTTTTGGACGATGGAATCGACAGGAAGTGGAGCTAAAAAAATCATGGAAATATTAGTTACACCGGGGACGAACGGAAAAACAGCAACTTTTACTATTGGAAAGGTCTGGGACTCACATTTCTCAGGTTCAAGTGATGTAGCTTGTGATATGACATATGATGCAGATTTTATCTATTACGTGATGGGGAACAGAGGTAATTTTAATACCATATACAGAATCCAAAAATCAAACGGAACAAGAAGCACTATCACGCTTTCGGGATTCCAGTTTTTATATGGGATCGAGCGAGTAGGAGCACATTTCTATGTATTAGGACAATCAGCTACACAAGTAAATGGGCAGAATCCTTTGCGTTGGGCAAGATACGACAGTAGTTTTAACATCATCGAGGCGAAAAATATTTTTGATACCAGCGTTGTAGCGTATGGGATGGCATACAATCAACAGAAAAATGAAATCGCTGTTCGGACAAGTCTAGGGCTTTTTATTTTTGATCTACAAATGAATAGAACATCATATGCCATTGACCAACCGAGTTCACCATCCTCACATCCTGGTATAGCTGTTAAGGACGGAGAGTATTTCTTACGTGATAGCCAAGGATTTTTCGTGGCAGAATTAGGCTCGTTGGGGGCAAGAAACCTTCTTCCAACACCAGTGACGAAGACGAGCACAAACACAATGAAAGTGACGTATGATTTTATGTTTGTATAGGAGGATGCACATGGAACGATTCAATATCATTTACAAAACCGGCGCAGCTGTAATCGGGGCTGTGATTGGGTATTTATTTGGTGGGTGGTCGGAGTTACTTGGGATTTTGTTAGCGTTTGTTGTGCTAGACTATATGACGGGTATATTGGCGGCATCGAAGGAAGGTACGTTGAGGAGTGCGGTTGGATTTAAACGAATACCAAAAAAAGTGATGATTTTCTTGCTTGTCGCTGTTGGTCATCTCATTGATCGTGCGGTTGGAACGAATGGATTATTTCGTGACGCAACGATCTTTTTTTATTTAGCGAATGAATTGTTATCGATCATCGAAAACGCAGGGCGGATGGGATTGCCGATTCCGGAGCAGATCAAGCAAGCTGTAGAAATCCTGCAAGGGAAAAGTGAGAAAGGAGCGGATAAATAATGGTACGTATTGTTCTTGATGCTGGCCACGGTGGCCATGATCCAGGTGCAGTGGCAAATGGGTTGAAAGAAAAAGACCTTACACTCTCGATTGTGAAGCACATTGGCCGTTTGCTTTCCGAATATGAAAGAGTAGAAGTACATTACACTCGTACTGACGACCGTTTTATTGAACTTTCCGAACGGGCAGCGATGGCGAATCGAATCGGTGCGGACTTCTTTTTATCCGTTCATGTGAACGCAGGGGGTGGAACAGGATTTGAATCATATATATTCAACGGTAACGTCAGCAACGCAACGGTTGCATATCAGAATGTCGTCCATACAGAAATCATGAAAGCAATCGGCAATGTGCGCGATCGTGGTAAAAAACGTGCCAATTATGCGGTACTTCGACACGCAACAATGCCAGCTTTATTGACGGAAAACTTATTCATCGACAGCGCAGGCGATGCCACAAAGCTCAAATCAGAGCAATTTCTTCTCCAAATTGCTCACGGTCATGTGGAGGGGATGGTGAAGGCGTTCGGTCTCAAAAAGAAGGCAACGACCCAACCGAAAGAGGATGGAAAGTTATACCGCGTGCAAGTCGGGGCGTTCAGTGACAGAAAAAACGCGGAACGGTTTGCGGAGGAGTTGAAGAAAAAAGGATACCCGACGATTATTGTATGATTCCCCTGCTACTCGGCAGGGGTTTTTACCTATACTAAAAAAATTCCTAATACAAGCAATTTTTTTTGTTTTATCTATTTACAATTGTAAATAGATAGTGTATAATGAAATCAGAAAGGAGGTGAACAAAGGGAGATGATGAAAATCCTCGATATCGTCGAGAAAATCATGAGCGTAGCGGCGGCAACGCTAGCATTCAAGATTTACCTCGACGATAGGAGAAAAAATAAAAGGCGACGTCCCAGAAAGAAGCGTCGCAAATAATCGCCAAGGAAGCCCGACCTTCGGGAAGGGCTTCTAAATAAAAAATAACATCTCCCAAAATAAATGTCAAAGGTCATTCTCAATGTATTGGTCGCAATTATCGCCATCAGCTTCTTTGTAACTACAGATTTTAGCAATTTGGGTGTTTTGGATATAGCGTTATTAGTGGCTCTTGCGTTATGGGGCTGGACGCTAGTCGATCGATTGATTAACTATATCCGCAAATGAGGTGCTTAATATGCAATATCACTTTACATCACGAAAAGAACTCGAGGACTTCATTAAAAACGAAGTCCTCACGACTTCTGAGGTAGTTGAAATTCTTGGTGTTACACGTCAGAGAGTTAGTCAAATGATTTCTGCTGGTAAGTTAAATCCGATAAAAAAACTACGTGGTGATAGTTTGTTTTTACGCCAGGATATCGAAGAAAGGAAAAAAGAACTTGAAGCATTGCGTAAGAAATACCGACCGTATGATGCAGAATAGCTTCTGAGCTCGAATTTGATTCGGGTTGGACAAAAATTGCGTGTGAAATAATTTCTGAAAAATTAAAACGCCCCGCCCTATTTTGTTAAAAGGCGGGGTATATTATAGGTCTTTTGTAATGACATCTTCTACATATTTTTCAATCAATTCTTGAACAGTACGTTCGATTTGTTTAAAAACAATTTCCCTAATAGTATCCTGCATCTGAAGCGACTCAATTATTTTGATATGTAAAGAAGCTTTATCAACTTCGTTTAAAGAACATATATAGTTGCCGATTTTGTTTCGGGAAAAAGTCATGATTTGGTCTAATTTTACATAAGAATCGTTGTTTAAGTTTGGATAGTCTTTCTTATAAAGTGGTAAATGATATGATTTTAGTTCTTTCTTATTTCCATCTTTATCATATAAAGATGTCAAAGGGGCTAAAACAACTGTTTGATTAGGCAAAGTATAATCATGTAATAAAAGAGCCGGATGAAGACCTTTGATCGTATATTGGGGTTTAGGGTCTTCTTCCGGGAAGTTAAACCATATGATATCACCTTGTCGAAATTCCAAATGACTCATACAAAACCTCCATCATTCTCCTTGTTTATTTTCAAACAATTCAAAAAAATCATTGTCATTATAATCTTTTTTTTGTAATTGTCTTAGTAGATGTTTTTGACGAATCCTAGTATTGTTAATCATATCTAAAAATTCATATCCGTTTTCGTCGCGGAATCGTTTCAAAGCTTCGTCGACAGGAGATTTATTTTTGTTCATATTACTGACAGTCGAGCTATTTTGAATCAACTCCTTTGTGTTTAGCATACCAGATTTCCCCCTCTTATTGTTTTTTAACCCATTTTCCTTATCATCCATAAGAATCACCTTCCTACATAAACCATATGCTACAAGTATGGGAAGGTGTTCTTGTTTTTATTATACCAAAAGCAGATTTTCCTCATTTTTTGTACGAAAAACTTATAAAATCAACGATTTCAAGGGGGTTTATACGAAAAAACATGTCAAATGTTTTTTTCGACATTTGACATGTTTTTAAACAAAAGGCGGATCGCTCCGCCTTGTTGCACCCACAATTCACCCACAAAAATATTGTGGGTTTATGATTTTATTTGATTTAAAAAAATCGAAAAGCCTTGATAAATCAACGTTTGTAAGGTGTTATTTTCTCATGCAACAAGCAAAAATAATAAAGTTTGAAATGGAAGGTAGTATTGGATAATCTATAGCTGATGATCTGCATAGAGCGGATCATCGGCTTTTTTTGTATGTTATGGTAAGATGAATATAGGTGATGAATATGATTTATGTCGGATTAACGGGATGGGGCGACCATGATCGTTTATATCCATCTCGTCTAGCAGCAAAAGATAAGTTGCGAGCGTATGCTGCCCATTTTCCCACTGTTGAAGTCGATGCGTATTTTTACGCCATTCAACCACGACAAAATGTAGAGAAATGGATTGTGGAAACGCCGTCTTCGTTTCAATTTATCGTCAAAGCGTATCAAGGAATGACGGGACATCAGCGTGGCGATATCCCGTATGCGAATAAAGATGACATGTTTAGTGCATTTTTGCAGTCGATTGAGCCGTTTCAGCAAGCGAAGAAACTGGCGATGGTATTATTTCAATTTCCACCTTGGTTTGACTGCAAAAAAGAGCATGTACGTTATTTGCGCTGGTGTCGTGAACAAATGAAAGATGTGCCCGTCGCGCTTGAATTTCGTCATCAATCGTGGTTTTCCCCACCCTTTTATGAAAAGACGCTGCGCTTCATGGAAGAAGAGCGATGGATTCATAGCATTTGTGATGAACCGCAAGCAGGGGAAGGTTCGGTTCCGACTGTTCTTTATCCAACAGACAAGCATAAAACACTTATTCGTCTACACGGACGAAATGTCGCTGGTTGGAATAAACGTGATGATGAAAATTGGCGTGCCATTCGTTATTTGTACCGATATAACGAGCAAGAACTGTTACAATGGGCGACACATATTCGAATGCTACAAACAAAATGTGAACATATTTACGTATTATTTAACAACAATTCGGGTGGTGATGCGGCTGGTAATGCGAAACAGCTGTTGCAGCTTCTTCAAATTGAATATACAAATTTAGCACCGAGACAACTCGATTTGTTTTCAGGTAGTGTCAAAAATTCTATGAAAAGTACCGATGAGCGACTTGTTACAGGAAAATAAAGGGGATGGAGGAGTCGGATTCGCCCTTGACCAACACTCGCCAAAGGGG
>Ga0209721_1000991_pt1 | contig 22850 bp, 26 predicted proteins | sample TshhotsprinmetaG_FD_184139 | JGI IMG/M metagenome (GOLD analysis project Ga0209721, IMG submission 184139) | Hot spring microbial communities from South Africa to study Microbial Dark Matter (Phase II) - Tshipise hot spring metaG (SPAdes)... | ecosystem: Environmental > Aquatic > Thermal springs...
ACAAAATTTAACAGGAAGAAAATTAGTTGATTTAGAAAAAAGATTGTTAGAAGAAGAAAAACAAGAATTTTCTTCTGGAAGATTCACTTTAGAAGATATTCAAAGATTTAGACAACAAAACCAAACTTTTCAAGAGTTAGATGAATTTAGAAAACAAAATTTATTGCAATATGAAACTTTTGCAATTTGGACAGAATATCTTCTTTCAGGAGGACACGGATTAAGAGAAGATTTTGAAAGAAAATATGATTCCTTACAAGGACAAGAAAAAGAATCCGTTGATTCTGTGATTAGTTTTTCTGAGCAATATGGAAATTTAGCAACAATGTATACTCAGGGAATGGCGAGGAGGACAACAGCGGAAAGGGTTAGGAGATTGTTGGAGGATGTTTACAAAGACAAATTAAAGGATTTAAAATTTGCTCTACTTTATGGTTCAAGAAAAGAATTTAGCGATATTTATGTTTTTATTGTTGGGGGTGGAACGCCAAATGAAGCCCATTCAGATTGGTTAGATGTAAAATATAAATCTATTAAAGAATTTAATCAAGGATTAAAAAATTTTGATGTTAGGATTTTAACTCCATTAATGAATGGGGATTTAATTTTTGGAGATAAAAATTATTTTGAAGAAGCAAGGCAACAGGTTTTATCTCAACCCATTACGGACAAAGCAATAAAACACAATCTAAAATGGTCTTATCGAATGCAGAGATTGAAAGATGAAAATTTAGAAGATGATTTTTTAAGAAATAAGTTTGAAGGATATTCTCAAACCTATTTTAGTAATGCTTTAGCATTAAAACAAGGTTTAAAATTATTTTCCAAAGAAGATTTAATTTTATATTCTCAAAGCGAGAAACTTATAGAATTGAAAGGAGGTAGAAAAAATGCAACTTGAACAAACTTTAGAAATGTATCAACCAATGCAAATGCAAAGAACTCAAGAAAGAGAAATAGTTTATACAATTGTAAACTTAGAATCTTTGAGTGCTAGTGCTTTGTATACTGGCGATAGTGGAAAATACACAGACAATTATGGAGGGAGTATTTCATGGGGCCAAAGCTTTGGTAGAAGCACAGATTACATAAAACAAACAGAATTAGGTGAACTCCATGTACATGCTCCAAAAGGATTTGTAACTGGAGCAAATTTAGATGGAAAACCCATTTCAAACTATGAAACCTCTATAATTGATTTGCTTCCAGGGAAAGTCATCAAAGATACTGGAAAATGGTAAGTATGTTTTCAGATGCGGAAAAAGAAAACAGGAGAAAGTTTATTGCTCTTTATGAAGAGTATATTTCTAATCCTTCAGATGAAGGAATTAGAAAAAAAGCTGAAGGAATGGGAATAATCGGAGGCCCTCAATTTTCTGAAGCGATAAACAGAGCCGCATCTGGAGTATATAAACTTGAAACGGGAAGACTCACTGTATCCGAAGCCAAAAAAATCTTAGAAGAACTTCGCAAATCCTAAATAATTTTTGTTTTTTTCTTTTTTCTAAAACGCGCGCGTCAGATTAATTGCCACCAGAAAAGTGATTTTAACTATGCGAAAACTCTAAGTTTTCTTGTCATTTCAGGAGTGCTCCTTCCAGCCAGAATTTTCTTCGCAAACTTTTCACATTCAGGATAATAAAATATATAAAGGAGTCTATTTATTCTAAGATATTCTAAGAGTATGGAAACCCTTGAAAAAACCTTGGAAGGAGTTACACCAAGAAAAGAAGAAGCAAGACCTTCCCTTGCAACCGAAAAACCTCTTTATGAAGGGCTTCGAAAAGTTGAAGATAAGGTTTACGCAGGTCCAACAAGTATTAAATATTGGATGTAAATCTTTCTTGGAGTAAAAAAATGAATTTATCTTTTATTTTTATAGGTAGTACTCACTCTTTTTTAGATGATTTCTCAAAACAAAAAGAAATTATCAACACTATAAACCCAGAATTCATTTTAAGTGAGGAATTAGAAGATTTAAAATTAGAACAGGTAGACCAATTTAAAGAAATTTTCGAAAAAAAATTTATTTCAGATATGACTTCTTTTAATGAAGTTGAAAAACTGATAAAATTATGTTTTGAAAAAAAGATTAAATTAATTGGGATTGATTTTCATAATTTTGGATTTGATGAAAATCTGCAAAAAAAAATAAAAAATCAAAAGAAGCTTACAAGAGAAGAGGAAGAAAAATTAAATGATTTAGTTGAAAAAAGAGAGAAATACCATCTCTCAAAGATTTTGGAATATAAATCAAAAACAAAACTTCCAATAATTATTATTCTTGGTTGTTGATAATTCTCTTCTTAAGGCAGAGAAACTAAGGAAAAGCATCTTGAAAAGTGTTTTTTAAGGTAGACTAATAAAAGAAAACTCTAATCTCTCTCAAAAAATATAACTTTTTTAAGAGAATCTAAATCAATTGTATGTCTGCCATCAAAAAACAAGGCCCTTGGAGAATACTTATTCATAATAAAACTTGCTTCTTTTTGTGAAATGGTATCGTCTTTCTTGCCTTGAATTAGCACAAACTCTTTTTTTTCTGGATAAGACATTTGAGAATATTCTTTAATCAAATCATTTGCTTTGAACCTAAACAGATTTGGAAATGCTCTTTCAATATAAAACAACTCTTCTTTTGCAGGACCTTTATTTTCGTCGTTTAATTCAAGATTTATGAATGGATAGTTCAGAATTTTAATCGCTTTATCTGGAAGATTAGCATTCAAAACTGAAAGTGCTCCAAAGCTGAAACCAAGAATAAAAACTTCTTAATTATCCCAAGAAATTTCTTTTTGACCAAAAAGTTCAATTGTTTTACCTGAAAACACCAGCTTTGTAACTTCTTCCGCAGTTTTTATACAATTATCTAATGAGAAATCTCCTCATGATTCAAATGACCAATAGTATCTCGGAATAAATAAATTGATTTTATTCTCTTTACAAAATTTTACTATTGGATGATGTTTAGTTATATAAGATTGGTTATATAAGAAGGAATTCCATTCATCAAAATTAAATTTTTAGTTCCACCATTTAGATAAAAACTTACAAATAATTCACCGATTTAGTTCTATTCTCTACCATTTTTATACTCCTCAAATAAACATTTATCTAATTGTTCTAAGAATTTATAAGCCTTTGTGATTAGTTCATCTGAAACACTATTTCCTTGTTTAGCTTTCAAAAAGACAATAGGTTCAATTTCGAGGTGAAAGTGGCTTGGAAAGATCTCCAGGCCTCTATTTTAGTTTTAGTTATTATTTCTTTAAATGATAAAGCATAAAGAACAGCATAAATGCACCATTTCATCAAACTTATCTTCTCTTGTTGATTTAGATTTCTGTTTATCAACAATTTTCTTGATTGATACAAAAGAGAGTTTACAACCCTAATTGCTTCTTTTTTTAGTTCTATTTGTTGAAAATTATTATGCAAAAAAAGGATTTCACCGATTAAGACTATTCCGTATAAGGTTATCTCTTTTTGAAAGTATAAAGATCTATTATTATGCCAGAAACATTCTTTTCTCTCTGAAGGTGTTTCGTTAATACTATGCACATTAAAATCAATTTTTATTACTTTTTTTAGAAAATTTTTCGTATCTCCCTTATTTTTTTAAGAACTTTTGTGGAACAATCCTTAAGAAAAAGTAAGAGGTCATAATCACTGTGACAATAAAAGTCCTAACAAATTGTGCTACCATAAGCAATAGCACACGAAATATTCCCTACCAGATTCTTAGATATTTCTTCTTTTATATTCATTAAAGTTTTATATCTATCCGAGAAATTCTTATCCATTTCTTTTCCCCCCTCACTTTATTACAAATCTTGGGAGTTATAACGCTTGCAGTTCTTACTAATTTAGAATATTCTTCATCAAACTTTCCTTTTCTTTGCTCAAACTCTCCAGACAATTTGCAATCATAACTCTATTGGATAAATCTTTTACAAAATTATTTAGTCTGGAAAGAGATGATGAAGATTGTATGGACGACAGAGTCAACACTCCGCGAGGCGGAGATGCACGCAGGCATTTAGAGCTTCAAGCAGATTAATCATCAATCAAAAAACCTTAGTCGGCATTTGCCATATAAGTCCAATTGTCTTTGTTTTCTTTGTCTGGGATAATATTAGTATCCTTTCTTTAGAATAAACCTATCAAAGTTTTTATAGAATTTTTTAAAATTATTCTTGCCAAATATCGCTATATCAATATTAGAATTTGGAACATCAAGTCCTATGGAACAAGATCTTATTAAAGCTAGTCTTTTCTTGGAATATTAAAAAAATAAAATCATTTAGCTTTCTTATAATCTTCCAAGAAATTTTCAAGCTCTTTTTGAATTTTTTCTATAGTCTTTACTATTGTTTTTTTAACATTATCTCCTTCAACCCTTAAAATAGGATTTTTTGTTGGATGGTCTCTCCTCCAAGCAACAAAATCAACACCTTCTTTATTCAAATAAACTCTCAAAAGTTCTGCAATAGTAAGATTGTCAATCTCGATTTCAATAGAGTTTTTATCCTCATTAAGAATTTTTATGTTCATATTTTAACTAAAAAAAGTTCATTTAAAAATTTATTGGTTATAAAAAATTTTACTGTCTTCTTCTTTTAAAATTTTAATTACATTATCAACAAACCCTTCAACCTGTTGCTCGTGACTAACCACTATAACTTGTTTCGTGTTTAATTGTTCTAATATCTCTCTTATTCTCCCTATTTGTTTTTCGGAAAAACCATCGGTGGGCTCGTCTAAAATAAGCAAATCTTTTGTTTTTATTTCAGAATGCACTGAGTTTAAAATCTGATTTAAAGCCAACCTATAAGCTAAAGCAATAGCTGTTTTTTCCCCACCTGAAAGAAACTCATAATCAATCTCATAACCATTGTTTTTTATTATTGGAGTGAAGTTTTCATCTATTTCTGTTTCAAGATATTTAGGAACTAAAAAAGAAAACCAATTAGAATAAACATTTGAAAAATCTCTTCGAATTTTAGACAAAATTATTGCCTCTGTTTTTTCTACTAAAGGAAGAAATTCCTCGTCTAACCAATTCATAAACGCTCTCAAAACAATTGCTTCATTTCTTAACCTTTCTTTTTTAATAACTTCTAAAGATTTCTTTTCTATTTCTTTTTCTAATATTTCGTATTCTTTCTTATTCGCTATGTAAGATTTCTCTTTTTTTCTTTCTTCTTCTTCAAGAGTAAAAAACTCTTTCTCTTTTTGCTCAAACTCGTTAGATAAGAATACAAAATTTTCTAAATTTTTTCTTATTTCAAAAACTTCTTTTTCTAATTTTTCTATCTCATTGCTTATTCTCTCAAAAACAAAAATTTCGCTTTTTAATTTTATTTCATCTTCTTTAAAATGCTCAAAAAGAATTTTTTCTTTTTCCATTCTTAATTTATCCTCTTCATAAGAAGAAATAATCTCTTTCTCCCTTTCAATTTCTTTTTCATTTTGCTTTTTTTCAAAAATTTTTTGCTCTAATTCGATATTCAAATTTTCTATTTCATAAACCTCATTTTTCTTTATTTTTTCTTTATGTTCATCACTAACCTTTTGAAAACAAGTTGGACAATTTTCCAATTTTGAAATTTTTTCTATTAAAGAGAAAGATTTTTCTTTTTTTGATTTAAGAACCTCTATTTTAGAAGAAAGAAAAGTATTTTTTTCAATAAGATCGTTTAAAATATTTTTATGTTTTTCAATAAGCGATTTAATATGGTCTAATGAAGTTTGACTAAATTCAGAGAAATTTTTTTGAGAAATTTTTGTTTTTAATAAAAGAATTTCTTTTTCTGTTTTTGATTTAAGCTCTTTCTTATATTTTATTTCAGATTCTTTTTTAGAAAGTTCTATTTCAAGTTTTTTTTCTTTCTCTAACCTTAACTTAATTTCTTCTATAAATTTTTTAACATTCTCCTTTTCTAATCTTAATCTTTTTATAGAAATAGAAAGATCGTTTATTTCTCTAGAAAGTTTTATCTTCTTTTCTTGCTGATCTTTTAATTCTTCTTTTAAACTGACCAAATTTTCGCTTATTGATTCTTTAAACTTTATTGAATCTTTAATATTCTGTTTTAAAAAAGCAGTATTTTCTTTAATTCTTTTATACCTCTCTATACCAAAAATATGTCTTAAAATACTTAATCTTCTTTCCTCATTTTCTCTTATTATTTCTTTCATCTCCTCCTGAGGAATATAAACACTAAATTTAAAAAGCAAATCAGATTTCTTTGAAAATTCCTTTGGATAACCGAGCAAATCAATAATCTTTGATTTCATTTCAGAGGAAGAAAGATTAAACTCCTCTCCATCAATAAAAAGAACATTTTCTTCTTGAGCAAAAGAAGAGTTTTTTGTCCTTATAATTAACCTTCTTATTGAGACCTCTTTACCATCTATGAAAAAATCTAGTTTTACTTCCGCCTCGTTTTCTCCATTTCTTACAAGAGATGCACCTTTTTGCCCTGGCTCTAAACCAAATATTGCAAATTGTATTGCCAAAAGAAGAGAAGTTTTTCCGGCTCCAATTTCTCCGGATAATAAGGTACTCCCTTGAGGAAAAACAATTTCCATTTCTTTATAACTTCTTATATTCCTTAGATATAATTTTTTTAAGATCATAACAAAATCCCTTTAGAATTAAGAACTTTTTTTAATTCAAATAAGACCCTATCTTCAAAAATATTGTTTTTCTCATCTTCGTTTTTTTCTAAAGACAGAATATGCATTAAATCATCGATTAAAGAAGAAAAATTCCCCGAACTTAATTTTTTATATTCTTCAATAATTTTTTCCTCAGATTTTTCCAAATTTTCAAGAGTTATTTGAAAATCTTTTTCTTTCTTCTTTAAAGAAGAAATGTTTCTTAAAAAACAAAAAGCATTTTTTTTCTTAACGAACTCCTCTATTTCATTAAAAAGAATGTCGCCACTATCTCCTACAATCAGCTCTCCTTTAAGTTTTAATAAAAAGATTTTGTCATTAAGATTAAGTTTATCTATTTTTGAAATAATCTCTTTAGTCGCCGTTATTCCATTATCCAACTCAATCTCAAGAGAAACAACTTCTTTTAATTTTATTTTAAAACTCTCTGTGTTTATTATTCCTCTTTCAACCTCATTGATATTAAAACTTCCACATTCAAGATCCCATAATTCTTGAAAGTTATTAGGAAAAATCGGCCCAGGGTAAATAAAAACAGAATTTTTTTCTCTTTTCTCAAAAACTTTATGAATATGTCCAAGAGCATAATAATTAGCAAGGGGAAGAATCTCTTTTTCTATATAACTCATAGGAATATCTCCTACAACATCTTTTATCGTCGTATGAATCATTAAAATTGAAAAAGGATAAATATCTGAAAGCTCTATTTTTTTTAAGTCATCAATTTCCATTCCCGATTTTTTTCCAGAATAACCAAAAATAGCAACATTTTTATAAAAAGTAGGAAGAAGATATATTTTACCATCTTCTTTTATCTCAAATTTCTGTACGTTTACAACCAATCCTGCTTTTTCAAGAACATCTAAAAAAGTTTTTCCTGAAGCAGAAAAATCATGACTACCCGCAATAATAAACGAAGAGATATTATTTTCCTTTAACCTTCTAAACTCTCCAAAAGTTTCCTTTAAAACTTCTATTGGTGGATAAGCAGAATCAAACAAATCTCCTGCAAAAAGAACAAAATCAACTTTTTCTTCGATAGCCTTATCTATTGCTTTTTTAAAAGAAAAAAAATTAAGTTCTTGTAGCTCTTTTTCCTTCCAACTTCCCAAATGACAATCGGCTAAATGAGCAAACTTCATAAAAAAAATAAGGCTACAAAATTTAAAATTATTCCTATTCTTTAATTTATATATTTTCTTCTATCCAAGAAACCACAAAATCTTTTGTTCTTGCCCCAAAAAACTCTGACACAACTTTTCCATTTTTAAACATTTTAACTGAAGGAATTGACATTATTTCAAATCTTTCTGCAGTTTCAGGGTTTTCATCTACATTTAATTTAACTATTTTAACTTTTCCTTTCATCTCTTTAGAAACTTGTTCCATTATAGGTTTTAAAACTAAACAAGGCCCGCACCACGGAGCCCAAAAATCAACAATTACTGGCTTTTCTTTTGAACTTTCTATCACTTCTTCCTCAAAATTATTATCATCAATATCCATAAAAAAATTAAAAAGAAGATATTTAAAAAGATTGCGTAACAATGTTAACTATGGAAAATATAAATAAATTGTTAAATTTTGGAATAATTAACATAGATAAACCTTCAGGACCTACAAGTTTTGCTATTTCAAATTTTATAAAAAAAGAACTTAACTTAAAAAAAACAAGCCATTTTGGAACTCTTGATCCGAAAGTTGGTGGTGTTTTACCAATAGCTTTAGGAAGAGCATGTAGACTAACTGGTTTTTTTCTCGGACATGAAAAAGAATATGTTGGAATTTTAAGAACACATAAAGAAATAAAAAAAGAAGATTTACAGAAAATAATAAATGAAAATTTTGTCGGAAAAATAAAACAACTTCCACCAAAAAAATCAAGAGTAAAAAGAAAAATAAGAGAAAAAGAAGTTGAATTCTTTAAAATTTTAGAAAAAGAAGGAAAAGATTTTTTGTTTAAAATAAAAGTTCAGGGTGGAACTTACATAAGAAAAATTTGTTCAGATTTGGGAGAAATTATCGGTGGAGCACATATGCTTGAATTAAGGAGAACAATGGCAGGAATTTTTTCAGAAGAAAAATCTATTTCGCTTTATGAATTTGAAAAAGCAAAAGAAGAATTAAAAAAAGAAAATTCTCTTTTTCTAGAAAAATTAATAACTCCTGCAGAAGAAGCAATAAAAAAAGTTTTTGAAAGAATTGAACTAGAAAAAAGTTCTTTAGAAAGATTAAAAACAGGAAAATTCATAAAAATTTCGGATTTAAAAGATAAAGAAGATTTTAAAAAAATAAAAGAAGAAATTTTTGCAGCTTTTTGCGAAGATAAGTTTATAGGAATTTATAGAAAAATAAACCAAAATGACGAAATAGCTCGTCCAGAGTTTGTTTTTAATTAATATATAAAAGTGATTACAAAATCTTATAAAAGGCAATATGTTTAATTGTTTATGGTTAAAGAAGAAAAAGAAAATTTTTATGAACCGATAGAAGAAAAAATAACGGAAGCTAAAAATTTTTTTGCAACAGAAAAAAAATCTCTAGGCGAGGCTGCAAAAAAAGGAGAAAATGTCATAAAAATAAACTTCGAAGATTTAGCAGAAAATTCTCCAGAGCTCGCAGAAGAATTGATAAAAAAACCAGAAGAAACATTAAGAATATTAGAACTCGCAATTTCCGAAGGAGGAATTATAATAAACCCTCGCGTTCGTTTAAATTCAATTTCAAAAACACAAGAGTTAAAAATAAGAGAGATAAGAGCAAAACATCTTAATAATATGATTTCCATTGATGGAATAGTAAGACAAACTTCAGAGGTAAGGCCACAGGTTATAAATGCAAAATTTGAATGTCCTTCGTGTGGGAGCATAATTTCTGTTTTGCAAGTTGAAAAAAAATTTCAAGAGCCTTCTAGATGTTCTTCTTGTGGAAGAAGGGGTGGTTTCACAGTTATTTCAAAAGAAATGGTTGATGCACAAAGAATCGTTATTGAAGAAAGCCCGGATTCTTTAAATGGAGGGGAACAACCAAAAAGAATACAAATTTTTCTTAAAGAAGACTTAGTTGACCCAAAAATGGAAGAAAGAACAACTCCTGGAAGTAAAGTAAAAATTATAGGAATTCTAAAAGAAGTTACTCTTCCTTTGCCTACCGGAATTCAAACAAGATATGACTTAGCAATAGAAGCAAATAACATTATTCCTTTAGAAGAAAGTTTTGAAGAAATTAATTTAACAGAAGAAGATGAAGAAAAAATAAAGGAACTGGCCAGCGATCCAAACATCATAGACAAAATAACAAAAAGCATTGCACCTTCTGTTTGGGGATATAAAGAAATAAAAGAAGCCTTAGCTTTACAACTTTTTGGAGGTGTACAAAAGAGAAGAAGCGACGGAACTTTAACAAGGGGAGATATTCATATTTTATTAGTAGGAGACCCAGGAGTTGCAAAATCTGTTATGTTAAAATTTATTTCTACTATAGCTTTGAAAGGAAGATATGTCTCTGGAAAATCTGCTTCTGGAGCAGGTTTGACCGCAACAGTAGTAAGAGACGAGTTCATGAGGGGTTGGGCACTAGAGGCGGGAGCAATGGTTTTATCTAACAAAGGTCTAGTTTGTATCGACGAATTGGAAAAAATGAATGAAAATGACAGAAGCACCATGCACGAAGCAATGGAACAACAAACAGTAACAATATCAAAAGCAAATGTTCAAGCAACATTAAAAGCACAGACAGCAGTATTAGCAGCAGCAAACCCAAAGTTTGGAAGATTTGAACCTGACGACTTAATCGCAAACCAAGTAGATTTAGCACATTCCTTATTAAATCGTTTTGATGTTATTTTTATTTTAAGAGATTTACCAAATAGGGAAAGAGATGAAAGTATTGCTTCACATGTTATTCAAGAACACAAACAAGAGAATAAACAAGATGTTATTGACCAGGATTTATTAAGAAAATATGTTGCCTTTGCTCATCAAAAATACAACCCTGTTTTAACAAAAGAATCTTCAGAGAAAATAAAAAAATTTTATGTTAATTTAAGAAACAGCACAAATGTTTTTTCTAATGAGGTTCGTTCAAGACCAATACCCATTTCGGCAAGACAATTAGAAGCTTTAATAAGATTAGCTGAAGCAAGTGCAAAAGCACGTTTAAGCAAAACAATAGACGAAGAGGATGCCGAAAGGGCAATTCGTCTTGTTAAGTATTATATGACTGAAGTGGGTTTCGACGAGGAAACAAAAAGTTTTGATATCGACAGAATAACAGGGAATCCTGCCTCAAAAAGAGGAAAAATTTTTACTGTTAAAGATGTAATTGAAGAACTTGAAACAAGATTCGGAAAATTAATTCCAGAAGAAGAATTAATAAAAGAACTTGAAAACAAAATGAAAAAAAACGAAATTGAAGAGGCAATTGATAACTTATTAAGAGCCGGCGTGATATTTAAACCAAGAAGAGGTTTTATACAAAAAATTTAAACATTTGTTAAATTTCTTTAAATTCTCTTTAAAAAATTGTAAGTTTTTATAATTTATAAATCATAAATAATTTCTAAAAAAGCAATAATACTTAAAAACCCTGTCAATTCTATTTTCTTATGAAAGATTTATTGAACGAGACAAAAAAGAGGCACACTGCTTACAGATTTAGAATAGGGGAAATATTGAAAGGAAAACCTGAAATTATAGAAGAGAAATTTGTTTTTCTCGACATAGAAGAAAAAAAGGTAGTTCGAGTAAATATTATTGCAAATGTTGTAGAAAAATTTGTTCAGGACGGAGAAAAAAAATATGCTTCAACTCTTTTAGATGATGCTTCCGGACAAATAAGATTAAAAACATTTGGAGAAGATATAATAAAATTTAAAGAAATAAATGAAGGCGACACTTTAAGAGTAATAGGGCTTTTAAGATTTTATAACAAAGAAATTTATATTTCTCCGGAAATAATGAAAAAAGTTGATCCAAGATGGCTTCTTATAAGAAAAATTGAGCTTCAAAAAGAAAAAAGAAAAGGAGAAATTCCATTAAGAGAAATTATTCTTGAAAAAATAAAAGAAGCTGAAAAAGAAGATGGAATAACAACAGAAAGATTAATCGCTGAAATCGACGAAGAACCTAAAAAAATAAATGAAGAGATAAAAAATATTCTTGAAGAAGGAATGATTTATGAACCAAGACCAGGAAAATTAAGATATTTGGGCTAAAATACTTTTAGTTATTTTCTCAATAGATTTCTCTAGACAGAATAAAAAAATTTAACAAAAGATTTATAAATAAAAAATTAAAAAGAAAATAAATGATTCCAAAAAAAGTTTTTTTTACAAGAGGAGTTGGAATTCATAAAGACAAACTCGCAAGTTTTGAATTGGCTTTAAGAAAAGCAGGTATAGAAAAATATAATCTTGTTTGTGTTTCTTCTATTTTACCTCCTAATTGTGAAATTATTCAAAAAGAAGAAGGATTAAAATTAATCAACCCTGGAGAAATTGTTTTTTGTGTTATGGCAAAAAATGAAACAAACGAACCTAATAGGTTAATTTCTGCGGCGGTAGGTTTAGCTGTTCCAAAGGACAGGGATAGTTACGGCTATTTATCAGAACATCATGCTTTTGGAGAAACTGATGAAAAAGCCGGAAAATATGCTGAAGATTTAGCAACGACGATGTTAGCAACAACGCTTGGTATAGAATTTGATCCAAATAATGCATGTGAGGAAAGAGAACAGGTTTATGAAACATCTAAAAAAATTTTTAAAGCATCGCATGTTGTTCAATCTGCCGAAGGAAACAAAAATGGCTTATGGACTACTGTAATTGTTGCAGCAGTTTTTATTACATAATTTTATTGCTATATTAAATTATAGGAATATTTTTTAAATAACTCTTTTATTTTTATTCTATGCAAGAAGATGGAATTGATTATTCTAGAATAAAAGTTGATGAAGAACCCAGATGGAGTCAAACTTCTTTAAAAATAATTGATCTTTGTCCTAAACAATATTTTTTCTCAAGAGTTTTAAGAATACAAAGAATAGCTGCTCCTGAAATGATAAGAGGGACAATTCTTCATAATTTAATTGAAAACTTTTGGAAAATTGAAAAAGGTGTTTATGTTCCCATTCCCAGATATAAAACAGAAGATGCTTTTGCAGGAGTTTCGAGAGCAAGAGTTGCTAATACGAGAAGAGAAGCATACAAAACTGGAAGAACACGCGATGGATTAGTAGACAAAAGAGTGCTCGGTATTTTATGGAGTAAAAGTTTTGTCGAAGAAACAGAAGAAATGGCTCGTTTAATATATAGAAGATACACAAAAGAAGATGAAAAAGAAAGGGTAAGAAATGGAAAAAGGAGAGTAGAATTAAATCTTCTGGGAGAAATTCTTTTTGAAGGAAAAAGAATAGAATACGAAACAAAAATAGATGAATTGCTTCCTTCTTATGAAAACAGCACTTTGATTTTAAGAGATCATAAAACAGGATATATAAAAATGCCTCGAGAATTTGTTGATCATGATTTACAATTCTCTTTTTATGCTTTTGCATTATGGAATGAATTAACAAACGAAAACTCTCCCTTAAGAGAAGATTATCCTTGTCTTGCTAATAAAAGTTTAGAAGAATTTTTAGAAAGTTTAGAAATTCAAGTTCATCACATTCCTCCAGTGTTAACTATGAGAAGAAAAAATTTTGCAGAATATGAAATTCCAAAAGAGTCTGTTTTTATACCGACAAGAAGAAGCCCACAACAAATTCTTGACCTTTTTAAAACAATTTTAGATAAAAAAGAATTATTAAAAAAAAGAGCTTTTAATCCAACGACAAACACTTCAATTTGTGCCTATCGTTGTGGTTATAATCACTTCTGTAGATCAACAAACCCAGAAGAAATTTTAAGAGAAGCCCAAAGAGTTCAAGAAGAAAGACAAATAGAAGAAAACTCTTTGTTTAATTGGGCCGGTATTTGCATTAATTCTTCAATGAGAGAGAAAAAACCAAAAAGTCCAAGACAAGAAAGACAAAGAGTTATGAGACTAATGAAAAAAAATAATGAATTAATATTTTAATTGAAGTTTTGATAAGCCTGGAACAATATCAAATACTCAAATAAAAATCAATAATGGTTGCCATTTTAATTGTAGCTTAAGCCAAAACCACGATCAATACACTTGCATTAAATTAATTTAAATTACAAATAAATGTAATTGGTTACCTACCTTTATACCAATAGTGAAAAAGGAAAATATTTATAGTTTATTTTTAATTTGATGGATTTGATTCGAAAACTTATTCTTATCTAAGAGAAAAAGCTTTATCAAAATTAAAAACAACAGAAAATTAACAAGCTGCCAATTCTAAAAACTAAGAATATTGCGATAATTTCTCTTGTTAAATTTCTGCGAGATTTCTTTAATTCAAGAAAATTATTATGTCGACAAAATTTAATTTTTTCTTCAGCATTACCATACTAAACTAAAATTATTCGTTCCTTAATATTGCTTTTTCTAAATCTTTATCTCTTATATTTTTCAAATTGTTTTGGAAATTTTCTAAAAAAGGAACTAAATGTTTAAAGAGAAGAGATTTCATTTCGCTAGAAAGAATTTCTCCTTTTATATATTTTTCTTCAATTTCATTTGCTTCTTTTTCATTGAGAAAAAAATATTTTAAATATTTAAAAGACATATCGTTTTCTGGAATTCCACCAAGTTTTCTATGCTCTTCTATTGTTTTCTGGCCCCCAGAAAGTGCCTTCATAACTTTTTTCTTTACTTTTTGAATGTCTTCTCTTAAAAAAATTGCATTATCTTTTGATTTTGACATTTTTTCTCCGTCGATACCTTCTAAAAAACGGACATGCAAAACAGAAGGTTTTTCATAATTAAAACGAAAAGCAACATCTCTGCAAATTCTTAAATGTGCGTCCTCGTCAGGTCCTATGGGAACAAGAACATTTTTTATTCTAAATTTTTCTTGCGGAAATAGAATATGTGCTGATTGAACGGAAGGATAAAAATGCAAACCAATGTTTTCCTCTGGTTTATAACCATAAGTTGCTTTTATCTCAGAATAGTTTATTTTTCTCGAAAGTTTTATCGCTAAATTGTAAATGTTTGTATAAATCTGATCTATAATAAAAAAAGTTTTTTCTGGATTAAAACCATAAGCAAGAATATCTTTCGCCAATTCAATAGAGTTTTTTAATGCTTCATTCTGGTTTTCAACCTTACCAGCAACATAACTCTCGTCGTCGGAAATAGGAATAAAAACTTGAACCCCAAATTCTTTTTGAAAAAAAAGATTTATGTCAAAAACTGCCTTGTGTCCTAAATGCAAAACTCCAGAAGCATTTACTCCAGAAACAATAGCACACTTCTCCTTTTTTTCTAATGCTTTTAAAAACTTATCAAAATCTCTATGCGAATAAATAAGCCCGTTCCTAAAATATTTTAAATTAGGAAGTTTTTTTATTTGGGAAATTAAACCGGCGCCGAATTCATTAACTAACTTTTCACTATCAATAAAAATGTTTTGATTTTCCATAAATCAAATAAACAACTCAGCTTTTTAAATCCTTTTTTCCTTAAAATAAAATGAAAATAATAGCGGATTTACATTTACACAGCAGGTTTTCGCAAGCAACAAGTAAAAATACTACCTTAGAAAATTTAGAAAAATACGCAAAAATAAAAGGATTAACTTTATTAGGGACGGGAGATTTTCAGCATCCTGAATGGAATAAAGAAATTAAAAAAAATTTAAAAGAAGACAATAAAGGAATTTTATGGAGCAAAACAAACTTTCCTTTTATTTGGCAAACAGAAATCAGTTTTATGTATTCTCAAGGAGGAAAAAGAAGAGCAGTTCATCTAATAGTTTTTTCTCCCAATGGAAAAACTTCTGAAAAAATTATAGACTATTTAAAATCAAAAGGAAGAATTGATTACGACGGAAGGCCAATTTTTGGAATAAATATAAAACAATTTGTTAAAGAAGTTAAAGAAATAGATGATAAAATAGAGATAATCCCAGCACATGCATTTACTCCTTGGTTCGGAATCTATGGAAGTGATTCTGGTTTTGACTCTCTTGAAGAAGCATTCGGCGAACAATCAAAACACATTTATGCAATAGAATCTGGAATGAGTGCCGACCCCCAAATGATTTGGAGATTAAAAGAATTTGTAAATGAAAAAATAAATGTTGTTTCTTTCAGTGATTCACATTCTTTTTGGCCTTGGCGTTTAGGGAGAGAAGCAACGCTTTTTGATTTGGAAGAATTAAGTTATGAAAATTTAATAAGGGCAATAAGAACAAGTGAAGGGATTATTGGAACAATTGAAACTCCACCAGAATATGGAAAATATCATTACGACGGACACAGAAAGTGTAATTTTTCTTGCTCTCCGGAAGAAACACTTAAACTAAATGGAATTTGTCCTGTTTGCAAAAATTATTTAACAATAGGTGTAGATTACAGAATAGAAAAAATTTCTTTGAAAGAAAGAGGATTTAAACCAAAAAATAAAAAACCTTTTTACAAATTAACCCCTCTTCACGAACTTATCGCATTTTATTTAAAAACAACGCAACTCTCCGGGAAAAAGGTTTGGGAAATTTATAACTTTTTGATTGAAAAATTCGAAAACGAAATTAACATTTTACTAAATGTTTCAGAAGAAATTTTAAGAAAAGAGTTAAACGAAAAAGAAGAGTTAATAGAATTAATTTTGGCAAACAGAGAGGGAAAAATCGATGTTGCCCCCGGCTACGATGGAGTTTATGGAAAAATAAAATTTAAAGGGCGAGAGTTCTCTCTTGAAGAAAAAAAAGAAGAAAAAGAAAAACAAAAAAAATTATTTTAATTTTTGACCAAGTAGCTATTCTACAAAGAACTAATTATGCTAAAGCTACGAAAAGAACTTACCAAAATTAACTTTTGATTTTTTTATTCATATTGCTATAAAAATATTATTAAAATTATATGTTTACAAATCCAAAAAACTTTCTTTTCCGCTATCCAAATCTTTAATCTTAACTTTTCTTTTTTTAACTTCATCTTCGCCAACGAAAATAACTTTTTTTATTTTTTTTGAGTTTGCATAATCAAGAGCTTTCGACGGAGATTTTCCACAAACAAAATCAACAATAAAATTTTTTTCTCTTAATTTTTTTACTAATTTGATAGATTCTTTATCTTTTTCTAAAGAAACAACCAAATAAATTTCTTCATCAAAATTAATTTTAGAAATTAAAAAAATGGGCTCTAATCCAAGAGAAATTCCTGTTGATTGAACTCCTTCAACAAGATAGCTTCCGCCACCTGAAAGAGAAACATTTATTTCATCAGAAAAAATTTCAAAAACACTCCCATTATAATAACTCAATCCCCTAACAAAATTTGGTTTAAAAAAAACTTCAATACCAAAAAAAGAACAATATTCTTTTAACTTTTTTATTTCTTCAAAAGATTTGAATTTGGAAAAAAAATTTTCTTCTTTTTTTAGTATATTAAAAAGATTATCTGCCTTTAAAATTTTTAGGTTTTCTTTTAATTCTTTTTCTTCGATTTTTCCTATTTTGTCCAACTCTCTTAAAACTTGTTCTTTGTTTTTTGTTATTTTTTCTTCTTTCAAAATTTCATCTAAAAGTTTTCTGTTATTAACGAAGATTTTAACTGGAATTTTTAAACTGTTAAAACAATCTTTTGCCAAACTTAAAATTTCTGCTTCATCTTTAATAGAACTACCGACGACATCAGCATCACACTGGATAAACTGTCTTAATCTTCCTTTCCTTATAGGTTCATCTCTAAAAACATAGCCTATTTGATATCTTTTAAAAGGCAATTTCTGATTTTTTGATATTCTCTTTAATTGAAATGTAAATTCATATCTTAAAGCTAAATTCCTTTCTCCTCTATCTTTTAATCTAAAAATATCTCTCACTGCCCCGTCATTTTCATTATTTCCTTTGACAAAATCTTCGTATTCAATGATTGGGGTTTCAGCTGGCTCAAAACCATATTTTTTAAAATTATTCTTTATAATTTCAATTATTTTTTCTCTTTTTTTAGCTTCTTCTCCTAAAAAATCTTTAAAACCCTTAACTTGTCCCATTTTTAAGTTCTTCGTTTAAGTTCTTCGTTTAATTCATCGCACTTTTTCATTATTTCTTTTATAATTTTTCTAATTTCTTCTTCGTTGAAAAGAGTAGTATCTCTTATTTTCCAAAAAATTATTTTTTTAACAGAAGAAACATTTTCAAAAAGAATTTCTGGAATATCATTTGCTACCACTATAATTAAATCTTGCCATCTTAATAATTTTGTTGTTATGGGGCGCGGTTTTCTCTTTAATGAAATTTTTATACCAAATTCTTCAGCAATTTTTACAATCTCCTCATTTGTTTTCGTACCCCTAAAAATCCCAGCACTTCTTATTTTAATTTTTTTATCTTTATTTATACTTTTAAAATAAGCTTCTGCTATTCTGCTTCTAAATTTATTGAATTTACAAATAAATAAAATGTTCATTTTGTAAAGGCGGTAGGTGGGAATCGAACCCACTTCTGACGAGCCACAGTCGTCCATTCTACCATTGAACTACAACCGCCATAATTTAATTCAGAAAAAAAGAGTATAAAAAGTTTTTTAGAGTTCGGACTAAAAGAAATCTTTCTAATGATGCCGAAAATCTCTACTTTTTATCATATTTTTTTTAGAGAATAAGTATTTTTAAATTTTGTGTTATTTATAATTTCATTATGAAAAAAGCATTTTTTAGAAGACCGACAGAAAGAGAGATTTTAAACAATGCAAACTTAAAAAGAGTTTATCAATTAAGCGGTTTATTAAAAAAACTAAAAGAAAGCAATGACCCTGTTCTTATTCATTTTAGTTTAATCCCGGGTTATTATTATCAAGAATATACTAGACCACACGAAGCTTCGCGGGAATATTTAAAAAGAGGAGAATTGATAAAAATAAATCATCCTGAAACTATCCAAGATTGCACAGATTCAAAATTTCCTTTTTATGATTTTTTTATATGGAGCTTAACCAACACTTTTAATAAAACCCTTTGTTCTGAAAATAAATCTTTAGGTTATAGATTTCAACCAAACTGGGGAGACAGAACAAGAAGAGAGGTCTTTTTCAATGATTTATTAGAAGGTTTTTTAATGTATTTATATTTTAGAGAAGCTTCTCCAATAAGTATAGATGACAGGTATACAGGAAACGAAAGAAAAACAAACATTGGAGCTCAGGTTTTAGTTTCTGTCCCATCACGAGAAAAAGGACAAAGAAGATACAGATTTAAAATAATAAATGTTCCTTTCAATGAAAAAGCAAATAATTTATCGATTTCATTAGAATTAAGAGCATCAACCCCGAATTTAGAAGAAAGTTCACGACCTGCTTCCGAAATTTATACCATACAATATAAGGAAAGAGATCAAATATTAAGTCCGATGGCAATAAGATTTTTACCACACGATATAGCTGCATATTTTGCGATTTGCGAAGAACAAATGAAAAAAAATAACTCAACACCGGCTTTTTTTTCTCCTTTTCCCTTTCCTTCGGAAGAATTAATTGAAGTTTATTTAATTTTAAAAAACAAAACTCTTTGTTGGGATCCTTTTTCTGAAAAAGATGAAAAAAGATTTCTTTATGATACGGAAATATCTAGAGCAATTTCATTATATTTACAAACAAGAGAAAGAGATTTAAACAAACTTTTTTTAAGAGGGTTTGATATAGAAAATTATCCTTTTATAAAAGATGAAATTCAGAAAAATTTGGAAGGCGAATCGTCCTAAAAATATAGAGAACATAAACAAACAAAGGGAGAAATATCCAGAAATAGTAAATAAAGTTATAGAAATCAGCGACGTTGTTTTAGAAGTTTTAGATTCTCGTTTTCCAGAAGAAACTAGAAATAGAGAATTAGAAGAAAAAATAAAAAAGTTAGGGAAAAAAATTATTTTTGTCTTAAATAAATGTGATTTAATAGATAAAGAAAAAATCAATCTGCCAAAAGATATGAAACCAAATGTTTTTATCTCTTGTAAAAAGAGATGGGGCTCTAAAATTTTAAGAGATTTGATAAAAAAAGAAATTGTTTACAGAGATAAAAAATTTAAAAGAGCACAAATAGGGATAATCGGATATCCAAACACTGGAAAATCCTCTTTGATAAACTTTCTTACCGGAAAGCCTTCTGCAAAAACCTCCTTAGAAGCAGGTTTCACTAAAGGAATACAAAAAATAAGATTGAGTTCAAAAATTCTTCTTTTAGACACACCAGGAATTATTCCAATAAAAGAATATTCAAGTGATGATCCAATCTTAATAAAACATCACACTCTCGTCGGAGCAAGAAATTACGACAAAATTAAAAATCCTGATTTTATAGTCCAAGATTTATTAGAAAAACACTCAAAAGAAATTTGTGATTTTTACGGAATAGAAGAAACAAAAAGTGCAGACGAATTTTTAGAAATTTTTGGTAAAAAGAAAAATTTTTTAAGAAAGGGTGGGGAAGTTGATATAGATAGGGCTTCTCGTCTTGTTTTGAGAGATTGGCAAGAAGGTAATTTTGTTTTGAAGAAAAAAAAGAATGAATAACGCGGTTAAGATTGTAAAGAATTTCTATTCTAATCTTTTTATTAAATAAGGAAAATTTATAAAACACAAATACCTTAAAAAGAAATGAAAAAAAGAGTTGTTGTAATCTCTCTTGGTGGGAGTTTAATCATTCCGAATGAAATAAATTTAGAATATTTAAGAAAATTTAGAGAAATTATTAAAAAAAACACTCGTAAATACAAATTTGTTATTGTCTGTGGCGGTGGGAGTGTAGCAAGAAAATATATAAAAGCGCTAGCAGAAGAAAAAAAAGATTACTATCTTCAAAGTTTAGCAGGAATTTCTGTGACAAGATTAAACGCTAGATTTATGGCTTACTTTTTTGGTTTTGATCCTAAATGGGGAATCCCACACGATATGAAACATGTAAAGAATCTATTAAGAAAAAAAGACGTTGTCTTTTGCGGGGCTTTACGTTATGCTCCAAACCAAACTTCCGACGCAACTTCTTTAAAATTAGCAAAATATTTTAAAACATTTTTTATCAACTTAACTAATGTTAAAGGACTTTACGACAAAAATCCTTTAGAAAATAAAGATACAAAATTTATTCCGAGAATTTCCATTGATAGTTTCTATAAAATGATAATGAAAATAAAATATAAACCTGGAATGCATGCACCAGTGGATACTACTGCAGTAAAAATAATGAAAAAATATAAAATTAAAAGTTATATTTTGGGAGATGACATTAAACAACTCGACAATTTGCTAAATGGAAGAAGTTTTATTGGGACAATAATAGAATGAAAACAGATATAAATTTAGTTAAAAAAGAAAACTCGTTTTTCTTTAAAGAAGTTAAAAAAAAAGAAGAAATAAAAGTAAAAGAAGAATGTGATGGTTATTTTATTTGTAACGAAGAAAAAGAAGTAAGAAGAATTATCTCTTTTTTAAAAGAAAAAAAAATAAAAAAACAAATAGCATTATTTAGTCAAAATGTTGGAGAAATAAGGAGATTTATAGAAACAATAAAGAAGTTTGATTATTTAGTTTCTCCTGAGTTTAATGAAGGGAAAGATAGTTTAAAACAAAGAAGTTCCGGTTTAAACGAATATTTAGTTAAAGAATGTGCAAAGAAAAAAATAAAAATTTTAATTTCTCTTTCTTTTTTAGAAAGTAAAGATAATTTTGAAAAAGCAAAAATTATTTCAAGAATAATTCAAAACATAAAACTTTGTAGGAAAAAAAATTGCGAGATAAAAATTGCAAGTTTTTCAAAAGAAAAATTTTTCGACAAACTTGAAAGAGAAAGAATTGGTTTTTCTCTTGGAATGTCGTCCCAACAGGTTTCCAAATGTTCCATCTTTGAAGATTAAAAAGATTTAAATATATATTTTTTCTTTAAAAGTTATGGGTGAAAAGAATAATGTTCTAGAGAACTCAATAAAACATAAAGGTTTTTTTAATTTTTCAGAAGTTTATAATTTTTGTTATAATTGGTTTAAAGATAAAAGGTATAATCTTTCCGAAGATGAATATACTGAAAAATTACAATCAAACGGGAAAGAAATTGTCATAAAATGGACAGCTAAAAAGAAAGTTTCTGATTATTTTAAGGAGATTATAAACTTGAAATGGCATGTATTAGGGATGGTTGATGCTGAAGTAGAAATTGAGGGAAAAAAACAAAAAACAAATAAAGGGGAAATAAAAATAAAAGTAAGTGCAGATTTAGAAAAAGATTACGAAGACAATTGGACAAAAACACCTTTTTATAAATTTCTTAGAGGAACATATGAAAAATATGTAATTAAAAAAACAATCGATCTTTATGAAGGTAGATTAGAAGACAATGCAAAAGAATTCTACGAAGATCTTAAAGCTTTTTTAAATTTAGAGGGAAAAACATAAAAAAATAAAAAAATTATGTAGCACAAGAAATTTATTTCCCGCAGCCGCACGTGCCTTTTGTTTTTGCAGTACAATCTAAACAGCCGCAAGCAAAACCTTTATTGCACTCAACGGAACATTGACCACTACAACTTTCTTTGCTACACTTAAATTCATTTTTTGTTGATTCGTTATTTTCTCTAGCAAAACTTAGATTGAAAGCAAAAACTCCCAATACTAAGATTGCCAAAAAAATTCCGGTTATCAATAGTTTGTTCATTTTTAACCTCCGTTTTAATTAAAGTTTATTAAAAAAACAATTAATATAAGGACTTTGGAGAAACCAGTTTCATCTCTTAAGAACAACAATATTATTCATTCCCCTCCTCTTTCTCTCTATTAATTGTTTTGCTTCTAACTTATCTAGAAGACGAGTCATCCCAACTTTTCCTATTCCAAGAATTTCTTTTAATTCTGCTTGAAAAACTACTCAATTTTCTTTTTTAAGAATTTCCAAAAGCTTTTTTCTTTTTCATCTAAATCTAAATTTTTTAAGTTTGGTAAATTTTTTTCTCTTTTATAAACTTTGTTTTTTCTTTAATTATTAATTTTTCTTTCAGCTTTATAAAAATAAGAATAATGCCTACAAAGAAAATAAAAAAAACCAAGG
>Ga0209721_1000999_pt1 | contig 22686 bp, 24 predicted proteins | sample TshhotsprinmetaG_FD_184139 | JGI IMG/M metagenome (GOLD analysis project Ga0209721, IMG submission 184139) | Hot spring microbial communities from South Africa to study Microbial Dark Matter (Phase II) - Tshipise hot spring metaG (SPAdes)... | ecosystem: Environmental > Aquatic > Thermal springs...
TTACGATTATTCTTGATTGATTTGAGAATATAAAGTAATAATTCAATCTATATTTATTAGGCTATACAAAATAGATTATATTTACCAATAAAATCAATTGGTTCTAAAAAATTGGCGAAAGTCAGGTATTAATATCAATTCAACTTCTTAATGCCGCTTGTTTTCTCTGTTCTGAAATCTATAAAGAGCGGCTTTCACTAATCCCAGAGGACCGGTCATCATGGTATTGCCGCCAGGGGCGGCATAGGAAAAATTTAATGATGTTTTTTGAAAAAGATCACGGTTAGGACCTGTGACTCTCGCCATAATATCGCCATAATAAGGAGTCAGGGTGATAACTCCGTGGCCGTCATCTTCGAAGACCTCCCCCCCACTCAATTCCCCTCGACAGAAGAGACGAAGGTGCTTTTCAAGTTTTTCCGGAGTTAACCGATGGGTGTGATGTTCATAGAGCCCTTCGATCATTCCATTGATGAGCAGAGCGGCAATCGTATGTCCATTTCCGACATTGACGACCAGAAACGGTTCTTTTTCGTGGTCCATACATCCCAGAATAGCAGAAAAAGCTGTGTCCATCACCAGAGCGGGTTGCTCGAAAGTTCTTTTCACAGCTTTCAATGCTGATTTCATCCTGAGAAAATAGTCTGGAACGGAGTCTTCCGCGAAATGAAATGACTCAGGCCTTTTATCTTGACGCAGCATTGCCTCCATCTGTTGAAACCGAAAAACCCGGTCTGAAATCGTTTTAGGAGCCACTCCATGGTCCTGAACGGCAATGGCAATGACATCGAATCTAAATTCTTCTCCGTATTGTGTAAGGAAATGGCCAAGCAGTTCCAGATCAATCTCACGTACCTCTAATTCATGGAAGTGACCAGAGGAAGGTTTTTCCCCTACTTCAATTCCCATCGCCATGACCTCATCCAAATCGTTGCGAATGGAATAGGCTGAAGATGCATCCATGACTATGCGATAACCCTTTTTGAGGTGATTGGAGATTGCCCGAGTGATTGATCCCCCTCCGATTGTATCTCCATAGAGATAAAGGTCCCCATCAACCTTACTTATTTTCTTTGCAAGAATTCTTGAAGGTGTCGACAAAACCAGACTGGTACAGTTTTCGATATTTTTCTCAGAATCGAAAAGGAGAATATCCTGGGTTCCTGCTCCAATATCAATGGCCAGAATCTTCATAATCTCATTTTAGATTTGAGATTTTAGATTTCAGATATTAAATCTGCAATCTGCAATCTAAAATCTTAAATAGAAACCCTATCCTTTAATCACTCCCATGGGCACCAGTTTCACAACTTTGAGGCTGATGCCTGCGTGATGAACCACATTGACCACATCATTGACATCTTTATAGGCTTCAGGGATCTCTTCTTCGATTGTTCCGCGACTCGCTCCTTTTACAATAATCCCACGGTCTTCCAGCTCTCTGGCCACAGCCCTTCCCTTAGCCGCTTTAATGGCCTGATTCCGGCTCATCACTCTTCCAGCTCCGTGGCAGGTGGAACCGAAGGTCTCTTGCATGGCCCTTTCCGTCCCGATTAATACGTAAGAGCATCTGCCCATGTCCCCTGGGATGAGGACAGGCTGACCGACCGTTCTGAAATCCTCAGGAATATCGCGGTGATTTGGAGGAAAAGCCCGAGTCGCCCCTTTTCTATGAACACAGAGCTTCTTTTTTTCTCCATTGACCGTATGGGTTTCAATCTTTGCGATGTTATGACAGACATCGTAGATGAGATCGAGCTTAAGATCTCTTGGCCCCTTTTTAAAAACCTGTTCGAAGGTTTCCCTTACCCAGTGCGAAATCATCTGTCGGTTGGTGAAGGCATAATTGGCTGCAGAGGCCATTGCTCCTAAATATTGTTCTCCCTCTGGTGAGGAGATTGGTGCACAACAGAGTTGTGGGTCCGGAAGCTCAATCTGATATTTTCGGGCGGCATTCATCATCACCCTTATATAATCGTCACAGACCTGGTGGCCTAAACCTCTGGAGCCAGTGTGAACGAGTATTGTCACCTGATCTTTCCATAAACCTAAAGTTTGTGCGATGGAGGCATCGAAGACTTCAGCCACGTACCCCACTTCAACGAAATGGTTTCCAGAGCCCAATGTCCCCAATTGGGCCCTACCTCTCTCCATTGCCTTTTCAGAAACGGCATCCGGGTCTGCTCCTTCGATACAGCCTTCTTCCTCGATATGTTCGATATCCTCTACTATTCCAAAACCTCTCTCAACCGCCCATTTTGCCCCTTTACGGAAGACCTGCTTCTGTTCCTCTTTTGAGAGCTTCATGTCTTTTCGATGGGACCCCACTCCCGAAGGGATATTAAAGAAGAGGGCTTCGACGACTTCCTTGATTCGTCCTTCAATCTCCTTGCGGCTCAGACCTGAGCGCATCAATCTGACCCCTCAGTTGATGTCATATCCCACGCCTCCCGGAGAAACGATCCCATCATTCAGATCGAAGGCTGCCACTCCGCCAATGGGAAACCCGTATCCCCAGTGGACATCAGGCATTGCCAGGGATTGTCCGACAATACCAGGTAGCCATGCCACATTGGCGACTTGCAGAAGGCTTTGGTCCTGCCGGATATCCCCGAACATCCGCTCCTCCGCATAGATGACGCCATCTGTCCTCATCTTCCCTTCACGAGGGATTCTCCATCGATAATCATCTATCTTCTGAACCTTAATCTTTTCGTCTGCAGACATTTTGATCACCCCTTGTATGAAAAAAACAGGTCTACCGGTTAGGGAAGCGAGGCCCGTATCGTTCATAAAAGGCTACGTCTGCCGTGTTTAATTCTTTAAACCTAACCCTAATCGAATGACGAAACGGGCTTCTTTGCCGTAACCTTAATGAATCAATCTAATTCAATCCGTTCATCCATCAGAGATCCAGAATGACCTGTGCTTTCCAATGGCCATTTTCCTTTCTCACTTGAATCTGGTGATGGGTTGCCGCTTTCACACTGGTCTTGATCACATGGACCCCTTCTTTAAACGATTCTCCCTTGACCGTAGCTTTTAATCCTTCCTCTCCGATTCCATCTACCTCAAAACGCTTCAATAGAAGATTCTCCACCTCATGGAGGTAAAGGAGTTCATTTAACCAATCCACCATGAGTCGCTCCAAGCTCTCTTTCTTCAGTTCGATCTTTCTCTCTTCACTTCGCCTCACCTTTTTCAAATCGGTGATGACATGAAAGAAAGCCTCACCGGCATTCTCGAAAAGCGTCTTGAGATCTTTGCCATAGACAACCAGCCCAATGTCCGCAGTGTGATCGACAAATTCAAATTTTTTTTTCAACTTTTTGTGTTTCATCCTTCTATCAGGATCCGACCCATCGATTGAATCGATTTCGGAGTGGAGAGTTCATCATTTAGAACTCTTTCAAAATCTCATCGTCATAAATTTTTTCAAGTCTTTCCTTATGGGTTGACTCTTCCCTGGCCAGAATTAGCAACAAGTTCTTCAGATTTGGATCGTTGACCAGTTTGGCCGTTGAGGTATAAAGGGTCTCAGACCTCTCTTCATTTTTAATGGCCATCCGAAGGAGTTCCTCATAAGTCAGTTGTGGACCAAAAGGAATATCCTCCATCCTTTCACTCAAACCCAATCCTTTTGTTTCTTTCAACTTCATTCGATTGATTTTCTTTAGATCAAATCTTTCAAGTTTTTTCTTATGGCCCTCTTCCTCTTCGGCTAACTCTTCAAATAGTTTTTTGACTCCAGGGCGCGCCCGATCGGCAGCGATTCGGTATGCTAATGCGGCGTCTGCCTCCTTCCGAATGGCAAACCTTAAGATCTCTTCCAAGCTATTCAGTTTCATCTTTGATCTCCTTTTGGAAAAGTGTTCTCACTTCAGCGATGATCCGTTCTGCCTCACTGTTGAATTCTTCTGGAACCATGATGCGTCCCCAACCCTTCTGGGGAAGGTAGAGCCCATTATATGCCGTATCAAGAAAGGACTTAATCATATAGGGGATTCCGGCCTCTTTCAAGGCCTGTGATACCCTGTCCCCCTCAAAGCGGTTTTCAACCACTCCGGCATTCACCCATCGCATTTTTCTTTTGGACTCCTTCATTTAATTATATAACGAAAACGAAATAACCAAAAGAAAAAATTCAGTTGAAAAAAAAAGAATTGGGATTATAATGGAGTCATTGATCCCGTTAGAAATTCCAGCCGTTGCGTCCCTTCGATATACTCCGAATTGTGAGTTCAGCGAAGTGTGGAACCGAACGACTCGAAACCAAATGGGGGATTACCTTCCGCCAAAGTGCATCTGAGCGGCATTTCTAACGGGATGAAAATTTAGATAGATTATAAGGAGGCCATATGGTCACGAAGAAGGTTGATGAAAAATCGTTTGGAGCAAAGATGAAACAACTCCGTCAACTCAGAAAGATCACTTTCGAAACTCTTGCCAATAAAACTGGACTCTCACACCGCTATCTCAGGGAGATTGAGGAGGGGAAAGTCATTCCTCCTGTTTCGGCGGTGATTCAGATATCCAAAGCCCTCTCGGTCGATTCAGGATCTTTCCTGTCCGCAGAAGAGCAGGAAGCCTTAGCCAAAAAGAGGAGAGAGAGCTTTTATAAAAGGACGCAGGCCTACTCTTACAAAACACTCACTCCAGATGCCGAGACGAAACATATGAAAGCTTTTCTTGTCACTATCGATCCACGGCAGGACCATCGGATGGTGGAATATCGTCATGAGGGAGAGGAATTTATCTATGTCTTAAGAGGAGAGATCGAGGTGAGGGTCGGCGAAAATCAGAATCATCTAAAGAAAGGGGAAACCCTCCATTTCGATTCGGGCATCCCCCATAAACTTCGAAATCTCAGCGACACCGAAGCCAAACTCCTGGTTGTGCTGTATACACCCTGATCCTGGCTTCGCCATGTAAATCCGAAATCCGAATTTCGAAATTCGAAACCATTCCAAAATTCGGAAATCTTTTGTTTAGGACATTTAGATTTTGAGCATTCGTGCTCGTTTCGGACTTCGTGCTTCGAATTTAGAATTATTCCACTGTATAACAGTGGTGTTATTCTCTCCAGTTCCTGGGTACGCCGGCAAATGAAGCCTTCCGCTCCAGTTCGTTCAATTGTTCCTCAAAATATCGAATCGCATTGTTGATCCTTGTCAGTTCCCCTCTCAAACCCCTGCTTTCATAGTTGGCCTTCAGTCTTTTTAACTCTTCGAGGTTTTGATGATAGAATCGGAACTGACCGACCCAGTAGTCACGGCTATATCCACCAGGCCGCTCCGCTGAGGGCACTCCCTCCAGAGGAAAGAGCGTCATCTTTGCGTGGAGCGAATCGATCACCACTTTGAACTTATTGAGAAACGAATTTCCCAGAAGCCCAGAATAGTGGGGCATGGTGTAGACGAGAGCATTTACATTTTCTAACAGGGCATTTCCTACCTGGACCGATCGCAAGGTCACCAAGGGGGTCAAAATCACATCGCTCACACTGCTGATGCGAATAAAAGGTGTTTCGTCGTTGATGGGGATGCCTAATTCATTAGCGATCTGGCGGCTGATCAGTGTGAAGCTGGCACCGGTATCTACGATGAAGAAGTACTTCATCTTTCCATTCAGGATAACCTCCGTCAGCCATAATTCATGCCTTCTTAGAAGACTCACCTCATATCCTTGAGGGCCCTCCAAGGAAGTCGCAGGTGTGATTCCAGAACCGGCTCTTGGCTTCTCTTGGGATTCTGATATGGTGATTTCTTTTCCCTCTTGAGGAATCTTTCGAATCTCGGAACCAGAGCGATACTTCTCTGGGACCTTTGAAAGATCATCGGAAAAATGGATTCTCCCCTTTTCGTCTACCCACTTATACATCTCAGCGTAACAGGGAGAAACCAGGAGGATACAAATCATGAGGGCGGAGAGGAAATTTTTCGATTTCATAATGGACGCAACCATAGAAGCTGATCCGCACCTCAAAGAGGTCTTAGGTTAAGGGTAAGGTAAGGATGATTTCCATTTTTAGAAGGCCACTTTGCTTCAAAAGATAACATTTTTTTATATTCTACTTTTTGTGGAAAGTGATGTCAATTGCCGTTCGTTTTCTCTTTTGCTATAATTTTTCTGAATGAAAACTTACTCACTCCATCCCGAGTCCATACGAAATCTCTTCGACAACATCGCTTCGACCTATGATCTTCTCAACCATCTTCTCAGCTTTGGGAGAGACTCCTACTGGAGAAGGACGGCAGTTCGAGAGTTTTGTGAAGATAAGGGGTGGATCCTCGATGTGGCCACTGGCACTGGAGATGTGGCGATTGAGATCATTCGTCAGGACGGACTTCGAAAAAGGGTCTTCGGTCTCGATTTTTCAGAACCGATGCTTCAAAAGGCCCGTAAAAAGCTTTTGAAGAAGGACCTTTTTCAAACAGTCGTTCTTGGGCTTGGCGATGCCCTCTCACTCCCTTTTCGGGAAAATACTTTCAGCGGTACGATGATGGCTTTCGGCCTTAGAAATGTTGTTAAGAAGGAACAGGCCATTTCCGAGATGGTCCGGGTCGTCCGGCCGGGCGGAAAGGTGGTTATTCTTGAATTTACCTTTCCAGAGAAAGGGCTGATGCGATGGCTCTACCCCATCTATTTTCAGAAGGTTCTTCCTCGCGTTGGAGGGTGGATCTCGGGCGATCGGGGCGCCTATGCCTATCTCCCTCAATCCGTCCTCCAGTTTCGGTATGCTGAGGAATATGAAGGGTTGATGAAAAAATCTAAGTTGACCAATGTGCGTTCTCGGCCATTGACTGGAGGTGTTGTCTCCATTATATCCGGCGAAAAAGGGACCAATGATCCGCCCATTCTCTCTTGCTGACCTGAATGCGATTCTTCAAATCGAACGAGAATCCTTCCCAAAGTCTCCCTATGACCGGAGAACCTTTATCGAGCTTCATACTTTCTGTCCAGAAACGTTTCTTGTCTATGTGGAAACGGCGGATCAACGGGAACAAATCTCGGGGTATATTGTCTTTATTCCAGAAGGACGGATTATCTCGATTGCTGTCCTTCCCTCGCAGAGGAGAAAGGGAATTGGAAAGGAACTTCTTCGAAAAGCAATGGAAATGACCCATTTAAAAAGGTTGCGGGTGGAGGTGAGGAGAAGCAATCTCGGTGCGCAGGCCTTCTATTCACGCATGGGGTTCCAGATGATCGGCATCTCGCCGAACTACTACGGGAATGAGGATGCATTCATTCTTCAATGGACCCCGTCCATCGAGAAGACCTTGATGTAATCAAAGGCATGGGTTAGGGTTACGGCTACGAAGCCTGTTTCGTCTGAAGTCTGGGGGTAACGTCAAATTCTTTAGACGAGAGACGTTACCGAATGACGATACGGGCATCGTCACCGTGACCGTTAGACGTTACCTATTTTCTACCTAATTGACAAGAAAGAAAGGCTTTGTTATTGGGATAAACGAGAGCTTGGTTGAGGAAGAGACATGAGCGGGGTCTTCGGTATCGTTACGAGAAAGAATTGTGCGGACTTGCTGCTTTACGGAACCGACTACCATTCCCATATGGGAACCGAATATGGCGGGATGGCCGTATTGGGCAAACGATTTTATCGTTCCATTCATGATATCAGCAAGAGTCAATTCAAATCAAAATTTTTCGATGATTATAAAACGATGAAGGGTCCCTTCGGGATCGGCGTGATCAGCGATAGGGATCCTCAACCTCTGATTATCGGCTCCCGATTTGGAAATTTCACCATTGTGACAGCGGGTTTGATAGAGAATGTGAATGAGTTGGCCTCTGAACTTCTCCGTAATGGAGAAACTTTTGGAGAGATGTCAAGCGGAGGGATCAACTCCGTTGAGCTGATTGCCAAACTCATCACCCGAGGGCCAACACTGCTCGATGGTATCGAGTCTGTTTATGATCGCATTAAGGGTTCCGCCTCTATCCTTCTGCTCAAGAAAGAGGGAATCTATGCTGCCCGTGATCGTCTGGGAAGAACCCCTCTGGTGATCGGACAACGGGAAGACGACTATGCTGTTGCGACAGAGACCTGTTCCTTTCTCAATTTAGGCTTCAAGATTAAAAAATATCTCGATCCCGGAGAGATTGTGCTCATCGGGAGGGATGGACTTGTGGAAAAATCGCCTGGTCAGACAAAGAATCAGATCTGTGCCTTTTTATGGATCTATACAGGTTATCCTGCCTCCAGTTATGAGGGCATCAGCGTGGAGCTGGTTCGAGAGCGTTGCGGAAGGGCACTGGCTCGAAGAGACAGGGTGAAGGCAGACCTGGTGGCTGGTGTTCCAGATTCAGGGGTAGGTCATGCCATCGGTTATTCCATGGAGTCGGGTTTCCCTTATCGAAGGCCTCTGGTGAAATATACACCCGGTTATGGCCGAAGTTACACCCCACCTTCGCAGGAGATCAGAGATCTGGTGGCAACGATGAAACTCATTCCGGTGGGATCAGTGATTCAGGGAAACCGCATTGTCCTCTGCGAAGATTCGATCGTGCGGGGGACACAATTGAAGAATTACACCATCAAAAAGCTCTGGGAATACGGAGCCAAGGAGGTTCATATCCGACCCGCATGCCCTCCTTTGATGTTCCCCTGCCGTTTCGCCCTCTCCACTCGCTCCACAAAAGAGCTGGCGGCGCGCAAGGCGATCCGTGCCCTTGAGGGTAAGGATATTGAAGATGTGAGGGAATATATTGAGCACCGTTCCAAGAAGTATCAGCGGATGGTCGATTGGATCTGCAAGGAGTTGGGAGCGACGACGCTCAAGTATCAGAGGATCGAAGATATGGTGGAAGCCATCGGTCTTCCTCGCGAAAAACTCTGTCTCTACTGCTGGACCGGAGATTACGATACCCCTTAGAGTTTCAAGTTATAAGTTTGTAGTTTCAAGTTTCTGATTTATAAACTTGAAACTACAAACCCGAAACTTCTTTTTCAGGTTATTTGGAAAATCTGATCAAGTCTCCGACCTTGATCCCATTCTTAGAGAACCACCCTTGATTCATCTCCAGGGCATAGAGAATAGGTTGCGGAGGAGAATGCGAGGCCAGGGTCAAAGGTTTCATATCCGCGATCTTCACAATACGGCCTTCCCGGTTGATGAAGGCAATGCTCAACGGAATGTAGGTGTCTTTCATCCAGAAGCTATGATATCCTTCCTCTTCGAAGATAAAGAGCATCCCTTCATCTTTCCCAAGGTGCTTTCGGTTCATTAATCCAACAGCCCTTTCCTCAGGGGTCTTGGCCACTTCGACTTGTATCGTTTTCTGTTTGATATAGAGAGGGATTTTGGGAAGCTCCTGAGAATGGACAAGGCCAATCATCAAAGGGAAAAATAGGAGGAAAACCCACTTCAGGCTACCCCTAAAGATATTATTCCATCGGGAGCTGAAATCCAGGATCTCCTGATATGATTGGACTCTGGTTTTCAATGGAGTGGCGAATTTAAAATTATTGGAGGTTTCTTTCATTCTCTTGCCTGGAATCGTATTTCTCTTTTCACCCCGTTAGAAAACCCCGCTTCTTGCCCCGTGCAAAGTTTAGGTTCTATCGGAGTGTGAGTCTTCCCGTTAGAAGGTTGAAAACTTTCTAACAGGGTTTATTCAAATCCTTTCTTTCCATCTGATCGGCAAGCCTTCGGATCTCTTCTCGGATCTTTCCGGTATTCCACTGGACAAACAAGACCCAGAGAGGGAGAAGAAGCCAGATGATCAATAGGATTCCCAAAAAGATGAGTATGGCAATTCCAAGCCCAAAGGGAAGTTCCTTCATGATCTGCTCAATAAATGTTTCCATAACTTTTCAATACCTCCTTCCATATAAGACGATTATCTGCAGGGGTTGCCTTTGTTGAGAGTGAGGTCTGACCCTATTGCCGATTATTTCTGCTGTTCTCCTCCTAATTTCTTTCTCAATTTTTCATTTACCTTCAGAATTTGATCCGCATCGGAACCACTCAATTCCCAAGAATAATTATCTTTACCATCTCTCTTCAACTTAATCTTTACTTCGGGAGGAAGGGGTTCTTCTTTTTCCGCTTTCTCTTTCTCGACAGTCACTTTCGGAACAGAAATTGACTCTGTCTTGCCTTGGGATGGGGTAGACTTTCCCTCACAGCCCGCCAAGAAGATCAGCAGGATGCAGATCATCATAAATGGTCTCATCATAGGATAAACGCTTCTAATGGGAGGAACTTCCCGATACCCCTTTCTCATTTTCGTCAACTCCTTCCTTTAGATTTATAGCAGGGTTTACTCCATCTTGATCAGTTGACGGCACCCTTTTAAAAATTCTTCTTTTGAACCTGCATCCTGGGGATAGGAATAGGTTTTGAATTGGACCTCTGTCCCCTTTGGAACATAGGATCCTTGGGTTAGCTTTACCTCCACCCTTTCTCCGATTTCCTTAGCGAGCTTTTGGTCAATAAATGAAAAGATAAAGATGAAGCTGTTTGTAAAGGGGACAATCATATCGACTGAACGGACCATCTTCTGAAGTGCATATTTCACACTTCCCCAGGACTCCTGGCTCAAGACCACCTCCCTTTTCTGCTTTGGATCCCAGAACTTCACTCGGATCATTGAAAGAGGGAGTTTCTCTTTTTCAGATTCTTCTAACATCGGCTCGATGATCAACCGGAAGATATTATTTACCTCGAGGAGGGGCAGGGTGAAGATAAATGTCGTTCCAATTCCCGGACGGCTCTCTGCTTGAATGGTGCCCTGATGTCCTTCAATGATCTCCTTAGTAATGGCAAGTCCCAGCCCTAACCCCATCGAAATCCCACTGCTCTGACCCTGATAGAATCGATCGAATATTTTGGGCAATTCTTCTGAAGGAATTCCGACACCTGTGTCACTCACCACCACTTTCAAATAGTCCCGTTTCTCTGTAAGTCCCCTCGTATCGATTGTGATCTTGCCTCCAGCCGGAGTGAATTTAATTCCATTACTAATGAGGTTGATTAACGCTTCAATCAAACGATTTCGGTCAATCAGAACCATAGGCATGTCCGGATCGAGGCGGTTATCCAAGGTTATACTCTTCTCTTCGAGCGATTGGGTTAATGTCATCACTGCATCTTCAGCCACTTCCGTCAAAGGGGTGGGTTCAAATTTCAGCTGTAACCCTTTTCCGGATTCAATCCGTGAGAAGTCTAATAGCGTATCGATAAGGTTCGTCAACCGCAGGATGTTCTTGTGGGCAATGCCCAGATATTCTTTCTGATCCTCTGTGAGCGAGCCTCCATATCCTTCCAGCATGAGGGAGATAAACTCTTTGATGACGGTCAGAGGGGTCCGCAGTTCATGTGAGACGCTTGAGACGAAAACGGATTTCAGGTTATCGAGTCTTCTCAGGTCTTCGTTCGCCTTTTCCAGTTCCATCGATTTCTGTTTTAAATTTTTGAGGAGTTCTCTTTCTCGACTCACCCGATTCAATTTGGCCCTCAACTCGTCGAGGGAGAAAGGTTTGTTCAAGTAATCGGTTGCTCCACATTCAACCACATCGGTAAAGGTATAGGAGGCCCCGTGACCGGTCATGGCAATGATATGGATATCCGGAAATTCAGACCGGACCGTTTTCATTAACTCAAACCCGTCCATTTCAGGCATCCTGATATCGGTGATTAAGATGGCAGTGGGATCACTTCTTAATCGCTCCAAGGCCTCTTTGCCATTCCCGGCGGTTATAGGCTCAAACCCGATATGGGTCACGTAGGAGGCAACTGTACCCAAAACCATGGGCTCATCGTCAACGATTAAAATCCGTTCTTTTTCCATGCTAACCATCCTTTATCTTAAGATGAAGGCTATTTCTTTTGCTGAATCATTTCAATGAAAATTAGCAGGCTATTTCTTTTCCGATTCCTTCTTCCAGTTATTGAAAAAAGTCCAAAATCTCTCGGAGGTCCCAGAGGGCAGATTGAGAAAATGGGTCCCTGCAGGAATCGACTCGTTTGAGAGGTGGAGGTTCATCTCTTTGACCTCTTTGTAATAAAATCCGATGGCCCGTGCTACCTCCATTATCGGCAGGGGCTGTTTCAGTTCGATTTGGACTCTTTCCAACTTCAGAGGTTCGTAGAAGTCCGAATCTTCAAGAGAGAAGCCATACTTTTCCGGATTGGAGAGGATTATCTTTGACACAGCAATTTTATAGACATATCGCTCTGTCTCCACGGGGAGGTCCAGATAGAAATAGTTCTTTGTTTTTTGTAATTCGATCTCTCTCCGGATACGATTCTCTCCGGCGTTATAGGCTGCCATTGCGAGAGTCCAAGTCCCAAATTCTTCGTAAAGATTCTTCAGATAGTTTAATGCCCCTTCAGTTGCCTTTAAGAAGTCGAAACGCTCATCGAGAGCCTTACCCCTCCTCATCCCATATTTGTCACCCGTGGAAGGGATGAACTGCCAGATCCCTGCCGCACCCGAAGAGGAGACTGCATGTGGTCTGAGAGCACTTTCCGTAATCGTGACATACTTCAGGTCATCTGGAAGATTCATCTCTTTCAACCTTTTCTCAATGGTGGGGAAGTAACGGCGTGCCCGTTTCATCCATAGAAGGATCTGAGCATGATTGTCCAGAGTGATGATAAATTCCCGATCCAGATTCTCCCAGATATTCCTGTCCTCAGTGGGTATTTTCTCTCCGCATAGGGTTACCTCCGTTGGAAGCTTATAGGAGGTTAGGGGTGGCCGGACCTGAATACTTTTTAGCTGTCTTTCTAAAGTTGCGATCTCTAATTGCAGTTTAAAGATAGACTCCTCAAGACCTTTAATCCTTTCCGCCAATGCCGAATTCTGTTCCGGAGGGTTCTGTTCGAAAAAAATTTTTTGTGGGTCGAATTCCTTACTGGAAGATTGATCTGCGGCGTGACCTACCCCCCGAAAACAGATCAATAAAACGAATACGATTATTTTTAAGATCCTCATTGTTGTCCCTTCTCTAAATTTGTTTATTTTTAATGAATATCACAGTTTTGCTTAACGTTTCAAGGAAGGTTTTTTCCCCTTGGCTTCGTTTCTTAGTGGGTCTGAAGGTCTTTCTGCTGAAGATATGAGGAGGCTTCAAGTGACGGATCCTAATAATCATGCGGGTCATCAACCAGAAAGAATTGGGAAGGGGGATCAGAAGATTAAAAGTGAATTGAAGTATGGGGCAAGACCCTCCAAATATCTTCTATGCCAAATTGGAGAGCGGTATGGATTCAAATATATCCTTCTATTCGATCGCTCGGAATAAGAATTCGTGCTATGTTGTTTATCACCAGTCTGATTTGATGCCGATTTTTTGCCTCACTTCATCCATGACCGCTGTGGCAATGGTTTTGCAGCGGGAGGCACCGGATTTCAAGACATCAATAATATATCCTGGCTTCTCGTTGATTTCTCTCACGCGCGCCTGAATGAGACTCAACTCCTCAACCATATTCTCAGAAAGGAGCTCTTTACACTCGATGCATCCGATTCCCGCACTTCGACAGCCCTTTTCTACATGGTCTATCTGATCCGTTTTGGAAAAAGCAGTGTGCATCGTGAAGATATTGCAATGTTCCGGATGCCCGGGATCGCTCCGGCGTTCTCGGTGCGGACAGGTGGCTGCTGTTCTCAGCTTCTCCTGAATAACCTCGGGGGGGTCAAGAAGCCCGATGGCATTATTCATTGATTTGGACATCTTTGCCTGTCCATCGGTTCCAGCAATCCTTGGAGCGGTCGAAAGGAGGACCTGGGGTTCAGGAAAGGTTTCACCGTAGCGAGCATTGAACTTTCGTGCGACCTCTCTCGAGAGTTCAACGTGCTGAGTCTGATCCTCTCCGACCGGCACGTAACCCGCCTTATAGATCAGAATATCCGCTGCCTGAAGCACAGGATAATCGAGAAGGCCCATGTTGATATTGTGTCGGTGCTGTTTTGACTTCTCCTTAAACTGGGTCATCCTTTCCAATTCTCCGATCGGTGTCACACAGTTAAAGATCCAGGTCAATTCAGTATGTTCTGGTACATGGGACTGTACAAAGACGGTGCACTTATCCGGAGTCAATCCACAGGCCACAAGGATGGTGGCTGTTTCAAGAATCCTCCGCTGCATCGAGCTCACTTCATATTCAATCGTTATGGCGTGATAGTCCACGACACAGTAGATGCACTCGTATTGATTAACTAATTGAACCCAGTTACGAATCGCTCCCACATAATTGCCAATATGAATTTCGCCCGAAGGTTGAATTCCACTGAAGATCCGATCCATCTTTTAACGCCTCCCCTTTAATATCTCTTGGATTTAAATTCCAATGACCAAATCCCAAATAATCACCAATTTCCAAATGACCAATAACCAAACAAAAGACATTGTTTAGAAAATTTGATCATTGGTTATTAAGATTTATTTGATGATAGGTACTTGGTAATCGGAATTTCTTAATAAAAAGGCCATGGGTGGATATTACCCATGGCCTCTTCGTTGCTCCTTCTAACCCAGATTATGGAGAGAGAGGTATGAGGCAATATCCGTCCCTATTTCCTCTACGCCATATCCAGGCCAGACTCATTCCATTCCTTTCCATTGGATCCATCGTGCCAATTATTTAACTCAAATCTGAAAAGAAATCAATAGGTTTCTCAACCCAATCACTCCATTAAAGAATCTGAGTATGAGGAGAAGACTATTTAATTTCCATCAATGGGCCGAAAAGGCCGACGCCTTTCTGTTGCTCCGTGCTTAGAAAAACCTGTAGATAGAGGCCATTACATACAGAAGGAATATGAATCACCCGAACCACTTCTGCAGTCCCTCGGGCTTCCGGAACAATTTCCCGAAGGAGATTCGGTGACTGTAGCAGGAACTGCTCGTTAAAGATCGAATTGGGATCATCCGGATAGAGTGGAACGATCACAATGTCTGCCTCAACCAGATCTTGGAAAAAATGGGTTCCGTAAGAGACCTCTGGCGTTGAACCATTCCTGGCAAAGGCGATCTCCACCAATAACTTGGTCTTGTTGATATTGGAGTAGGTGACTCTGACGCCCAGATTGATATCGTTGCTTCCCCACCGCCCAGGGCCCATTAAGGCATAGCGTTTTTCGGCGAAACTCTTGTTTAATAGATTGACAACCGAAGCAATCTCCATCTTTCGTTCATAGGTAGGCAACAGGTCATAAGCCTTCGGGTCCACATAGACGATATACTCCAAATTAGGAACGATGCTATTGGAGAGGGCTGTTTGGGTTGTAAACAGAATCTTGTCCCGATTGACCTCTTCTGGGAATTCCACAGATTCCTTCTCTTTGCGGATGGAAAGGGAACGACACTGAAGCAGATAGAATTTATCCCCATCCCAGGCAAACTCAATATCTACGGGCCTTCCATAAGCCCCTTCGATTTTCGAAAGGATCTTTTTCGCAAGGGGGACGAAATGGCTCTTGGTTAAAAAATTATCAAAGGTGAGACAGAGCTCCTCCTCTTTCAGGTTCTGGGTTTTGAACAGAGGAGGGGCAAGATGGTCGTCCTTTTGAATCGAGACGGCATAAAAGAGATCAGGATAGTCAATTTGGGACTTCAGCGTTCTAAAATCAATCGTCTCCAATATCCCCTTCTTCAGGTTGAGGACATCCACCTGCCGTTGAGAGTATTTCTTGATCTGATCTCCTGTGATCTCTGGTCGGAGCTGGGGATGGCTTAATGGAATCATCCTGGGATAGTCGGATCCCACCCGGTCAACTGCCCGGGTTCCCAGACCAAAGACCAACCTCACAAGGCCCTCCTCTTTTCTGATCTTGGGATTCCAGGCATGAACATTGCGGGAAAACATCACCCCGCCTGCAAAGGGAAAGAAGTAGTCCCCAAATCGCCTTCCCACCACTTTCTGGACGATCATGGCCATTCTCTCATCGTAATCGAGAAGCCCGTGATCTCTGCGGTAGAGGATGGGGTCAGGGCCAAAGGTGCTGGCAAAAACCTTTTTTAGGCCCATGATGAAATGGTTCAGGCGGGTCTCAATATCGCCCTGGTTGGTCAAAAAGAAGGAGAGGTACTTGCCCGAGAAGGCTAAGCCAAAGCTATCCTCAAGCATGCTTGAAGAACGGATGATGATCGGGTGTTCACCGATCTCTTCGAGGATCTTTCGAAAATCTTCAACCACCTCCGGAGCAAAAGTCGCAAATCGGAACCTTTCTTCGATCCTTGAGAATTCCTCTTCGATGGTCTCTCGATCTCTATATTTATAGGTATGGAAAAGGTAGAGGTTATTTCGGTCCAGAAACTCCGAAAAGACACCAGAATTCAAATACCATGTCTCCGGAACCCGAACGTACTTTTCGAGTTCTGGATCCTTCTCCTCCAGCAGGGGCAGAAGGATTTTATGAGCGAGAATCATTCCAGCGGCTTTTCCTCCAAGTTTTCCGGGTCGTTTGCGACTCCAGCGCGTTCGTTCAAGAAGGGTATGAAAATCCCGGATGGTGATATGATTCTTTGCAAGGCTGATGAAGGGAAGCTGGCTTGAAATAAAACGACTGATCAGGGCGACCCGAATCCCCTCGGCCTCTTCCCTGGAGATGTAAACTTCTCCTTTGGGGATTTCACAGAATTCCTGGAGGGCATTAAATATCCTAAGGGAGCTTGCCTGATCCTGGTTGACAATCTTGCTCAGAGTCATAGCCTTATCTTTTTTTCTGGCAAGATTGATATAGTTCTCAATTTCAGTGGGGGTGAGATGGGTAGCAAAATAGTAGTCGATCAGTGCCTCCAAATATTCCTGCCGGTTCGCCTCGGTATCAGGAAGGCCATCCTTCTTCAGTTCCTCAATCGCTTGTTCGTAAAGTTTGGTCCGTGTGATGATCCCTTTCTTCTCAAGGGTCTCCATGAAAGTGCTTCGAATCAGGCCGAGCAGGTTTGGGTACTGGCTGATCTTTTTATAGAGACGGTATGTTTTTAGAAGATCCAAACGAATTGCTCCTATCTTATCTCGCTTAAAGAATCGCAGAGCATCTCGGCAGTCTTGCCTACGAGAGCCCTGCACTTTTCTCGGCCTCCGGTCTCAAGCCACTTCTTAAGCTCCTCTGGATTATCCAGATGAAGGCCGATCAGGTCATAACAGTTTCTGCTTCCGAACTCCTTTTCGAACTTCTCCCAGAATTGCTGGCATTTCTCATAAACCATTAAGAGAGCCTCTCGATCCTTTGGATCGGTTCTGCCCCTCTTTACCCCAATGGCCATGATGGATGCGGTAAAAGCTCCGCAGAGCGATCCCTTTCGGCCTATACCCCCACCGAAACCGGTAGCCAATTGGGGAAGCATGGAATCTGTTAGCCCGAGATAGTCCTTGAAACTCAAGGAGACAGACTCCGCTCAGTTATACCCTTGATCAAAATAGCCTTTTGCCTTCTCAGAAACCTGTTTTGAATCCATTTCTCTCATTTTTCTCCTCTTTTAACCGCATTCGATATTTATCAATCTATCACTTTAGAATGTAAAAATCCATAGTGTCCGTTGAAGGGTAAGAAAAAATAAGCTATACAATCATCTAATGGAAATCTGGCGACTCTTAGATACTGGCGCCCGCAGTGCTGCTGAAAATATGGCTCTTGACGAGGTTCTTCTCGAGCAGAAAGCTTGCGAGAAGATTCCTCATACTCTCCGATTTCTCCAGTTCTCCAATCCTTCAGTTCTGGTCGGCCATCATCAATCCGTCGAAGAAGAGGTGCGACTCGATTACTGCCGGGGAAAAGGAGTTGAGATCAACCGTAGACTCACCGGTGGGGGAGCCATCTACTGGGGAAGGGCGGAATTAGGGTGGGAAATCTACATTTCCAAAACAGATCCTCGAATCCCTTCGAGGATCGAAGACCTCTACCGAAGGATGGGAGAGGCTTCAGCCCATGGGCTTCAGCGTCTTGGATTGCGTGCCTATTTTCGACCAAGAAACGATGTCGAGGTGAATGGCCGAAAGATATCCGGAACAGGCGGAACTGAGCTTTCAGGAGCCATCCTCTTTCAGGGCACACTCCTTGTTGATTTCGATGTGGATGAGATGCTTCGGGCTTTAAGAATCCCAACCGAGAAACTGCAGGATAAAGAGATTGATTCGGTCAAAGAAAGAGTCACTTGCTTAAAGTGGGAATTAGGCCGCACGCCCTCACCAGGAACGATCAAGGAGGCTCTGGTCAAGGGTTTTCAGGAGACTTTCGGTGTTCATTTCAATCCCGGTCCTTTAACTCCTGAAGAAGAAAGTCTGTTAAGAGAAAAACTGCCTCGTTTCTCTTCTTCAGAACATATCTATAAAGTCAGGGAATCTCTTCCACGAAGAAAGACTCTGACCTCTGTCCTGAAAGCACCTGGTGGATTGATCCGCATCTCCATGGCCCTTGATACGAAGACGCAGGTGATCAATCAGATTCTAATCACCGGTGACTTTTTCGCCTACCCCAAAAGGGCGCTCTTCGACCTCGAAAGCCTTCTAAAAAATTCAAAGGCTACGCCTTCGAATATCGAACAGATCATCCACGAATTTTTTGAGAAAAAGAAAATTTTGATTCCCGGAGTCAAAGAGACTCACTTGATCCAGGCGGTTAAAGAAGCGCTCCAGAAGATGGACCTCCTTCCCTTTGGCTTTGAGGAGAGCGAAACCCATCATCTTTTTCCAGTCTTAAAACCGTTTAAAGAGGTAAAGAGACCGGAAGTGCTGCTTCTTCCTTACTGTGCCAAAGAGGTGGACTGTTCCTATCGTTATCAAAAGGGATGTGATGAGTGTGGCCGATGCTCCATAGGTGAAGCCATCCAGATGGCCCGATCGTTCGACATGGATTACCTTACCATCCAGAGCTACGAAGACCTCGAATCAACCCTCTATCAGATTAAAGCAAAGGGGGTAAGATCATTTATTGGATCGTGTTGTGAGCCCTTTTATGGGAAACATCGGCCTGACTTTGAGAGAATCGGGCTACCTGGTATTTTGGTGGATGTCGAAAGGAGCACCTGTTACGATTTGAACCGTGAAAAAGAGGCGCACCTTGGAATATTTGAAAACCAGACCCACCTCAACCTTCCTCTCCTCAGAAGGGTTTTAGAGTATGTCCATGGATGACCGCTCTTTTGCTGAGTCGTATGATATTCTGGTGATCGGAGCCGGTCCGGCAGGATCAAGTGCGGCCAGAGAAGCCGCAGGGATGGGGTTGAGGGTTCTCCTCATCGAGAAAAAAGAGCATATCGGTATTCCGGTTCAGTGTGCTGAGCTGGTTTCCAAATGGGTCTCCCGATATGCTTCTTTCGATCTCGGGTCAATCGTTCAATCCATTGAGACGATGAGCATCCATCTTCCCAATGGGAAAACCTTTGAGATGAAAAGTCCGGGATATATGCTCGATCGCTCCCTCTTCGATAAGGAACTTGCTACATCTGCCATTCAATCCGGAGCTGAGGTGGTAACGGGAACGAGAGCAATCGAAGTTTCAGCCGAAGGCGTTCTCATCCAGAGGAATAACCACAAAGAATGGATCCGAACAAGAGTGATCATCGGCGCGGATGGAGTTCATTCCACAGTTGCCCGATGGATGAAACTACCTTCGATAAGAATGATGGTGGCTCTACAGTGCGAGGTTGTGCTCTTTAAGCCACAGTCTCATGCCGATATCTTCTTTCATCCAGATTATGAGGGGGGATATGGTTGGGTTTTTCCAAAAGGCAGAACAGCGAATGTGGGCATCGGTGTTTTACCTCTAAAAACCTCTATGCTTCCGGAGCTACTCGATCGGTTTTTGAACCTCCTGAATCGATCCGGTGAACTGCCGAGGATCGAAATCGTCTCAAAGACAGGTGGCTCCATTCCTTGTGAACCACGACCCCAAACCGTCTTTGGAAATATTCTCCTTGTAGGAGATGCAGCGGGGCATGCCCATCCCATCACTGGTGCAGGAATTCTAAATGCGGTCATAGCGGGTGAGAGAGCTGGTCGAATAGCTGCAGAAGCAATCGTAAGGGAAGATTTGCGCTATCTGGAGAATTACGAATTGGAGTGGCGAGAAGCCTTTGGAAATGCGCTGCAGTACGGATTTCATAAAAGAGTATTTCTTGATGAAAACTGGAAGAAGAAAGATATTGATTTTGAACGATTGGTAAAAGAAACCTGGGTTGGTTTTAAAGAATATTACGAAGATCGGAAAAAATCAGGACTAACGCCCCGAGATACAGATGGAATCGTTTTGTAAATCAGCCCTTAAGGGCTGAAATTAAAGAGTTCTTCATGAATCCTAAAATAAGCCCTAAATATGTCCAGACCAGTCTGGCGGCCTCGCTGACGTTGGGGTTTCAGCAGGGATCTTTTCATCGGGATGCAAAACTGAAAGGCCTCAATCTTCTTCTTCACTATGAAGAAGGCTGTCTTGGAAAGTGCCACTTCTGTGGTCTCTCGAAAACGAGGCTGGAAGGGCCTAAAGGAAAGACCTTTATTCGTGTGGACTGGCCTCTCTTCTCATTGGAAGAAGTCGTTGAGAGAACCAGGACAAAAGAACAGATCCACCGGGTCTGCATCTCCATGATCACACATCCCAAAGCACTTGAGGATACGATCCATGTCATTAAAAAATTTAAGAAGGAGACCGATCTTTTTATCAGCGTTCTCATCACGCCAACCCTGATCCGCAACAGGGAATCTTTGATGGCAATGAAAGAAGCTGGAGCTGACCGGGTAGGAATTGCCATTGATGCCGCAACCCCTGGACTTTTTGATCGCTTGAGAGGCAGGGGCGTCAATGGTCCTCATCGCTGGGATCATTACTGGGAGGTCGTCCGACTGTCCGAAGAGATTTTCGGAAAATTCTATGTCGGAATCCATCTCATCGTGGGATTGGGTGAGACAGAAAGGGAGATGGTTCAGGCAATTCAGAAAGGTCAGGATATGGGCGCCTATACCCACCTCTTTTCTTTCTTTCCTGAAAAAGGAAGCCCCATGCAAGATCATCCCCCTCCTCCTCTTAATCAATACCGCAGAATTCAACTTGCCCGTTGGATTATCAATGTGGGCCTGGGTTCGATCAGGCAGATGTCATTTGATAGGCAGGGAAAACTGACTGATTTTGGAACCGATATCAACCCATTGATTGAATTGGGCGAACCCTTCATGACCTCCGGATGCCCTGGAAGGGATGGTAAAGTGGCATGCAACCGGCCTTACGGAAATGAGCGGCCTTCCGGCCCGATCCGCAATTTCCCGTTCATGCCCGAACCTGAAGATATAGAGGAAATAAAAAAACAACTGGAAATAAAATGACAATGACCAAGCACCAATAACCAGATAAATTCCAATAATCAAACACCAAACATTTATATTGGGTTATTGGAAATTGGTTATTATTTGGAGCTTGGAATTTGGTTATAGGAGCGTAACTTATACGCAAATACGCCATGATCAACAAATTATTACAAGTACCAACAAAAGAACTCCAGACTGAGGCTTTCCATCTCCGGAAGCTCCGTTTTGGCAATGAACTCACATTCTCCATCCCCGGGACAGTTTCTTACAGTGACGGCTCACTTCCCCTAAACAAGAGCTGCTTTGCGGCAATCAGCGTTACGGGAGCCCATTGCGATCTCCATTGTGGCCACTGTAAAGGGAAACTTCTCGAATCGATGATTCCGGCAAAGGACCCTGAAACTTTTTTTCAGACAGTAGAAAGACTTCGTTTCCAAGGTGCTCTGGGTATTTTAGTGAGTGGTGGAGCAAACCGGGATGGCGAAGTCCCTCTCGATCAATTTATCCCTCCCTTAAGAAAGATTAAGGAGATAGATCCCTCTTTGAAAATCATCGTCCACACCGGCCTGGTTAAAAGAGAGACAGCAAAAGCCCTGAAAGATGCTGGAATTGACCAAATTCTGTTGGATGTCATCGGTGATGAGAGAACGATTCACCAGATCTATCACCTGAAAAGGCGGGTGGAAGATTATGAAGAAATTCTCTTCATGCTCAAGGAGATGGGCCACAGGCTCGCCCCCCATGTCATCATCGGACATCACTTTGGAGAGATCAGCGGAGAATGGAAGGCATTGGAGATCGTGACCCGAGTGGGAGTGGACACTCTGGTCTTAGTGATCTTCAAGCCACTGGCTGGAAAAAATTCCTATAGAATTCCAACTCCAGAAGAGACCTCAAGAATTGTAGCCATCGCCCGGATCCTCAACCCCCGAATCCCCATCCGTTTGGGTTGTATCCGGCCTGCCCATCCCTGGAAGGCGGAGATGGAGAAAGGAGCCATCCACTCCGGAGTCAACACCATCGCTTATCCCCTCCAGGGAACGATTGACTACGCCAAAGAGATAGGGTTTAAAACAGAATTTGTTGAGATGTGTTGTAGTCTGATCTGACTTGACAATACCTATTATTTATTGTATGCTCTTACTGTAAGAGCTTATATAAAAGGAGGCGACTATGAGAATCACCACTCATATCCCTGATCCAATCGCAAGAGATGCAAAGATGATGGCCGAAAACGAAAAAAAATCGGTCTCATCAATCATTTCCGAAGCCCTTGCCTATTATATAACCGAAAAAAGAAAAAAGAGGCTCGGCAGAAAGGTTTTAGAGATTGTAGGTAAGGCACGAATATCCCCAGAGGTTCACAAAGAATTGGAAAGGGGGCGCATGGATTCCATTGATAGGGCTTGAT